>FUWD013199124.1_pt1 | contig 10608 bp, 12 predicted proteins | sample 1063281 | NCBI WGS metagenome assembly FUWD01 (sample SAMEA79048168, study PRJEB19326) | metagenome | biome: marine
ATTTACACGGATTAATACGAGATAGTAAAGGACAAAAAATGAGCAAGTCTAAGGGAAATACCATTAACCCTTTAGATATGATGGAGAAGTATGGAACAGATGCTTTAAGAATGGCATTGGTAATGAGTTCTACGCCTGGTCAAGATAAAAGCGTAAATGAGAGCACTATTAAAGGAATGAGAAACTTTGCTAACAAGATCTGGAATGCAGCTAGGTTTATTGAGATGCAAAAAGAAGAGGAAAAGAAGGGTGGAAATGAGAAAGAGGAAAAAATATTTAAAGATAAGCTGGAGGAAGTTGAGAAAACCATTACCAGACAGATGGATGAACTACGTATAGGTCTGGCAGCAGAAACGGTGTACAACGAGTTTTGGCACTGGTTCTGTGATGAGTGTATTGAAAAAGGAAAAGAGGGGAAAATCTCGATAGAGCTAATCTATGAAGGCCTGATTGTTTTCTTGAAATTACTACACCCATTTATGCCTTTTGTAACGGAAAGAGTGTGGCAAGAACTAGGACAAGAAGGTTTGTTGATTAAGGCTGAGTGGCCTGGTAAGTAAGATTACTTTCCTTCTTTTTTGTCGGTTTTTGGTTTAGCTTCACCTTTTGGTTTAGCTTCACCTTTTGGTTTAGCTTCACCTTCTTTTTTGTCACCTTCTGGCTTGGCTTCACCTTCAGCAGGAATTTCACCTTCGGCAGGAATTTCACCTTCAACGGCTTCTTCCTCTACTGGAGCTACGACTGGTTCCTCTTCTTGTTTGGCTTCCTGTAAGAGAGCGATGGTTGTGTTTGGCTCTAGTTCAAAAGTAATGTCTTTGTTAGCTTTGGCGTCAGAAAGTTTGAGAGAGTCACCGACTTTTTTAAGTTGAGAAAGATCAAAAATGATACTTTCAGGAATGCTGGTAGGAAGGGCTTCGACCTCAAGTTCGTTGAACTGTTGAACAAGAACAGCACCTTCAACAACGGCTTTGCTTTCTCCTTGTAGATCAACAGGAACATTAACTTTAACTTTCTGGGTTAGGTCAACTTGGAAGAAATCTACATGAAGACGAAGATCCGAGACAGGATGAAGATGGATGTTGTTGACAAGAACAGGACGAGGCTCTTTGGAGCCTTCAATTTCAAGATAGACAACGTTGGTTTCACCGGCTTTGTCAAATACTTTACTGAACTCTTTTCCATTGATCTGAAGAGATTGGCTCTTTATTTTTTTACCGTATAGATTAACAGGAATTATGCCTTTATCACGAAGTTGTTTAACTCTGCGACCAAGAAGGGTTCTTTTTTGAGCTTTGAGGGTAATTTTTTCTGCCATGTGTGTGTTTCTTTATTTAATAGTTGATATTGAGAATGTCGAGTAGACAACGGTGGTATTTTATAGCAAAGGAAGGAAAAAAGCAAAAAAAAAGAAGGTAAATATGATTAAGGAGAGCTGTATTGGACACCAAAAACATAGGGTGAAGACGAAGGAATGGAAAGAAGAAGTCCGGTAGGAGTTGAGGTAACAGGAGTGGTGATGGCAGAGATTATTGACTCAGAAGGGGTGTTAATGGTGAGTTGGTAAGGTTGAGAAAAAGTGGATGGTTGACGAATGGTGGTGAGAGAGTAGGTCATGGATGGAGAGTAAGACTCCCCTACTGACCAGGGACGAAGAAAGGATAGTTGAACTTTATTGGATGAAGATAGTGGTTGAGGAAGAGAAAATTCAAAACGAACGAGGCTGGCTGAGGTGGTGGAAACAAGAGGTTTGGTATCAATAATTTCTTGATTAAGTTTGGCGGTAAGAAAAGAGGATGAAGAGGGAAGAAAAACCTGATAGATGGGTAGATAGGGGCGGTTTAGGGAAGGAACTGTAGGAGAGTAGAAGTAGTCGAGGGTAAGAGTATGAGTGACACCTTCAGAAGAGAAGGTGACTTGGTGGTCTAGTTGGCGAGTTTGATAAAAATTAATGGGAGAGTTGGTGTAGTTGGCTTCGTTGAGATAAATAAGGTCGGTAATACAGGATTGAGAAGGAAGAAGGGGGTGGCAAGAGTAGTTACTGATGTTACCAGCAAGAGAAGAGTTGATGATGAGATTTTCCAAAAGTGGGTCACTGAAGTAAGCTTGAAAAGACGAGGCTTCATAAGAATCAAGAAAGATACGAGAAAAAGACGAAAAAGGAATCTGGTTTGTTTGAAACATTTGAGTGAGACGTTGGGTTAGTTGTTTGATTAAAAGACTACTAGAGTCAATATCCTGTTGGAGGAGAAGAGAGTTGAAGGAATCAGGGGTGATGAGCTGGCCGTTAATGTCTATCTCCCCTATTTCTTTGATGAGCTTAGAAAGGGAAGAAGTATTTAAGTAAAAGATAGCGTCTGGTTTAAAGTTGAGGAAGTTGGTGAAGAAGCGAGAAGTTTCAACGGCGGTAGAGGTGAAGTCGGGATTGTAGTTGATGTCGGTAAAGTTTGAGTTTGTTTGACCGGTAATGGTTTGAAGAAATGAAGGTGTTTCTAGTTGACCGTCTTGTTGTAAGGCAAGGTCACTGAGAGAGAAGGACTGGAAGTTGGAGAGACGATTGTCGGTGAGGCTGAAGGTAAGACAGAAGAAGCAATTCCACCAGAAGGACGAAGTTGATTAGAATCCTGAAGAACAAGAACAAAGTTTCTTGAAGGAGAAGAGCGGAGAATTTGGGTAAGAAGTTGAGAGTAAGTGAATGACTGAGAAACTTGAGACTGAAGCTTGTCTAAGGAAAGAGGGTCAAGAGAGGTGATGATTTTGTCGGTGAGATTTACAGGGAGAGACTGGTGTTGAAGAGAGAGTTGGAGTTGGTCTATCTGGTGATGGAGAAGTCCTATCTGTGATTCTAGAGCAAGTGATAGATCATAGGGTTGAGAAGAAGAAAGTGGATCGAAGAGAGATTGGTAAAGTTCTTCGGCTAGGAGATAGTTTTGCTGAGTTGAGTAGAGAGTAGACTGGAGTTGTCCAAGTAAGTTAACAAGATTGGAGGTTTTGGTAGAAAATGAAGGGGAAATGAGGTCGAAGGGAAGGATGAAGTAACTAGTGAGAGACTGAGTGAAACGATAGTTTCTTTGAGCAGAGACAAGTCTTCGGGTGGAAATGTCTAGTTCTCCTTGACGAAGAGAAGAAAAGGAAGATTGGGTAAGAGAAACAGACCTGAATAAAGTGGTTAACCAGAGAAAACTGGGAAAAAGGTAGAGAATAAAAGAGAGAGAAGAACGTAGGATATTCCCCTATTAAAAATACGCTTCTTAAGAGGAGAAGGGGTTTTGGGTGGAGGAGATTTTTTTTGACGTTTAGGAAACTTAAAAGAAAAAGACGGAAAGGAGAATTTTTTAGAGGCTGGAGGAGGCGGGGGTGGAGATACAGAAGAAGGAGTCTCCCCTACCGATTTAGGAGTATAGGAGACGAGGAGGTTAATTTTTTCTTTTAGAGATTGTTCAGTGTCTAGTTTAGGTTTCCAGTTAAGTTGGGCTTGTGAGAAGGATGATCTTTGTTGCCAGTTGGTTATTTGTTGAGGTTCTGAAAGGGTGGTGTCTATATCGAGGGTAATGTTATCTTTTTCAATGGTTTTTTTGAGAAGGTAGGCTAGGGAGAGATCTTTAATTTGTTCTCCAATGATGACAAATTCTTGATTGGTGGTGTGTTGAAGAAAAAGAGATTTTAAAAGACCACTTAAAAGATCAGATAGGGAGGTGGGGTAGAGAGAGTGGTTGCCTTTGCGAGTAATGGTAATTTTTTGTTTTTGAATGGAGGTGAGAAGATTTCGTTCAAATGAAGAAATAGGGGAAGGGTGGAGAGGTGAGTAAAGATTTTGAGAGAGGATGAGACGATGAAGTGGTTGGGGTAAGGAAAGAGATGATAGTTTTTGACGAATGGGGTCAAGGTTATTAGAGGAGGAGTTTTCAAAAAAATCGTCGATAACAAGAAAGGCGATTTTACTCTGAGAGGATCGGGCAAGGGCATATGATTGAGTTAAAAGATTCTCTGTTTGAGAAAAGGGGAGAGAAAGAGGTAGATAGATGATGATGTAGTGGGGAGAGGTTTGTTGCTTGAGGTGGTTGAGGTCAGAGATGATGGTGAGGTGGAAAGGTTGATGGCGAAAAAACTCCTTGAGATGAAGGTTGAGATTTTTGTCGTGGGAATAGAACAGCAGTTTGGCTGTTTTAGAGGCAGGCATATCTTTAGTATACCCAAATGGAAAAAATAACAAAAGGAGGAAGGTTTAATTTTGATTAAAATATTAAATAAAAAGAGTTATTACTTTTTTGAAAAAGTGGTTTTGAGTTTAAAGTATTAAAGAGGTTAGGTGTAAAAATGAGAAGGGTTTGTTAGTACACAGCTCACATGAAAATTAAAACCTGGGAGGGGAATTGGTTTTCCACATAAAGTTAGACAACAAAAAAGACGCTTTAAATTATGAAAGAGAGGGAGTTTAAAAAGGGGAAGAGAAAGTTAGAGAGAAGAGAGGTGGTTGTCTAGGGCTTGGTTGGCGAGGAGATCTGATTCTTGGTTAAAATCTCTTTTGACGTGAGTAAAGTTGATGGTGGAGGCAAGTTGGTTGAAGGTAAGGTGTTGAAGAAGTTGGCGAACACTGAGGTGAAGTTTTTGAAGATGAGGCTGTTTAACCTTGTACTCGCCTTTGATCTGTTTAACTATTAGTTCTGAGTCGAGAATAAATTCAAGGGTTTCGCTTTTGATCTTATTGGCTACAAGGTACTCAAGGCAACGAATGACGGCTGTGTATTCGGCTACATTGTTGGTGGTTTCGCCAATGTACTCGGAGAGGGAAAAAAGATGTTTGTCGTCAGAGACAGCATAGACACCGATACCGGCTGGGCCAGGGTTACCTCGGGCACCGCCGTCACAGTTAATGGTTAGTTTTTTTATTGAGGTCATGATTAAAAATTATAGCAAAAATCAAGGCAAGTATAAGCTGGTTTTGAGGCAATGTCCACCAGTAGTGATCGAGGGAAGCAGTAAAAAAAACAACGAGAAGGGTGGAGAAAAAAAGTTTTTTTGATAGGGGGGATATCTTTATTTTTAGAGAAAAGTTTTTTATCTTAAGAATATAGATTATGAAAACTAGAGGAAGACCGAGCTCTATAAACGAGAGAGCGGTTAAACTGTGGACTGGTTGAAGGTTGGCAGGAAGGAGAGATGAAGGGGAGAGATTTTGAGGTAATGAAAAGAGATATGAGCGAAGTCCGGTACCGGTAAGAAAGTTTTGTTTAAGGATAGAAATAAAGGGACGGGAGAGGGTAAGACGTTGGGAGATGGTGGTAGGAAGAGAGAGGAAAAAAGGAGTGGAAAAAAATGAAGAAGGAAGAGAGGAGACTATGAGAGGATAAAGACTGAGAAGGAAAGAAAGATTGATAAATAAAGGGGAAGAGGGTAGAGGGAAGGAGGGTTAGAAAGAGGGCAAAGATGGCCGTTTTAGATAAAGTAAGAATGATAGATAGAGAAAGAGGAAGGAGAAGGTAAAGATAGGGGAAGTAGGTTTGGGAAAGAACAAAGATGATTAAAAGGTAGCCAGCAAGAGAGTTGGGATGAGAAAAGGTAGAGTAGGGACGAATGAATTGAGTGGAAAATATATTTGTCTTGGCGATAAAAGGAGTAGTGAGACTGAACTGACGTTCACCTAAGAAGTAAAAGATCCCCTGAAGGGAGGACTGGTTGAGAAGCTGGAGGAGTAGGAGAAGAATGACAATCGAGGTGGAGATGAGAAGGGGAAGACGAATGATGGAAAGAATATTTTTTTCTTGAGTGAGAGATAGGAAAAGAAGATAGTAAGAGAAAAGTTTAGTCCAGGCCCAGAGGGAGGTAAGAGGGGAGAGGGAAAATACTGTGTTAAGAATTAAGAGAAGGAGAAATATAAAAGTTAAGTAACGGAAATTTTTAAGACGAAAGGCTTTCTTTAAAAGAGGGAAAGAGGTAGAGAGATAAAAAAGAATAAAAATGTCGGTTAAGTAAATAACTGGGGAAAGATAGTCTAAAGGAAGACCGATGAGAAAACTGGAAGCAGGCCAAAAATGAAGACCTAATTGAAAAGGAAGAGAGAGAAGTAAAAGGAAGAGAGAGAGTGCATGCATTATGCCTCTTAGTATAAAGGATGATTACTTGGCTTGAGGAATGATGATCAGTTGACGATTGGGAGATTCTCCTCGAGACTCAGTGACGACTTCAGGAGTACTCTCAATATGAAGATGAACTATACGACGTTCGTAAGAGCTAAGATTGGGAAGAATTATTTCTCTTTGAAGTTGGATGGCTCTTTGAATAGCATCGTTGGCTAGTTGAAGAAGAGCTTCTGATCTTTTTTCTTGATAGTCATTAACGTTAAGACGAAGGTGAGGCCAAGAAGATAAACGTTGACCGATGATGAGAGAGAGAAGAAGACGAATAGAGTTGATGGTTTCTCCGTGACGACCAATAAAGAGACCTGTTTGATCTTCTGGAACTTGAATACTAAGAATAATTTGGTTTTCTTCTTTGAACTCTAGTTTGTACTGATCTTCTTCTAGTTCTAGAGCATTAAGAATATTGGTAACAATATTGCTAGTCTTTTTTTGATCTTTGGTCATTTTTAGACTAACTTTTTTGGTGCTAGTCTTTTTGGTACTTTTGTTTTCTTGACTTTTGTTTTTTTGAGTTTTGTTTCTTTAACTTTTACCTCTTTGGTTTTGGTCATTTTTTGTGATGATTATTATTTTTTTTTGAAAGGAAGAGTAAGACGAGAAGCGAGTCTTTGTAGGCCGCCAGGACCAGAGAGAATAAGTTGTTGAATTAAAGAGAAGATGGTGCTGATACTCCAGTAAAGAGCAAGTCCTGAAGCAAATTTGAGGGCAATAATACCGGTCATTAAAGGCATGGTGTAAACCATTTGCTTTTGGATACTTTGAGCCATTTCAAGCTTGTCTTCTTCTTTTTTCTTTTTGGCTTTGTTCTTGGGATTCTTAACGTCAGTAGCAGTACCTGTCTGGGTAAGAAGAGAGTAGAACAATTGAGAAACACCGGCGACTACCGGAAGAATGTAGAAGGGGTCTGGTTGGGAAAGATCGAGCCAAAGGAAGTTAAGATTTACTTTAATACCATTGATAAATTCTTGACCGATGAAGTCGGTGAGGACTCTATAAAGAGAGATAAGAATGATTATTTGAACTATCTGAGGTAAACAACCTGAAGCAGGATTAATCTTGTTTTGTTTGTAGAGTTGGAGTTGGGCTTGTTGAAGTTTTTTAGGATCTTTGAATTTTTTCTTAAGACGATCAAGGGCGGGTTTGAGATCTTGCATTTTTTTAGCAGACTTAAGGGAAGGGAGGGTTACAGGGACAAGAACTAGTCTGATAATAATAGTGAGGAAAATAATAGCCAGACCAAGACTAGAACCAAGATTCTGGTAAAAGAAGAGTAAAAGACTGGTGATGACTGAGTTAATTGGTGCGAGCATATTTAATATTTTTTATTTAACTGGATCGTAACCTCCGGGAGAAAATGGATGACAGCGAAGTAGACGTTTTAGGCTAAGAGTACCTCCTCGAATGATACCATATTTTTTAATAGCGGTTCGAGAATACTGAGAACAAGTGGGGGTGAAGCGGCAAGAAGAGTTGGAAGCAAAAAAATGAGAAGTAATGTAGTGAATGAGAGGGGAGAGGGTCTTTTGGTAGAGAAAAAGAAAAAAATTAGCTATTTTTCTTGGAAGAGTTTTTAGCTTCATTCTTTGGTTTAATTTTATAAAGTTGTTGGAGAAGTTCTGAGGAAAGCTTGTCTGGAGAAAGAGCGAGAATCTTTTTTTGAGGAATAATGAGAGTGTCTTGTGAAGAAGGAAGCTTGTCTATATTAAGACGAAGAGTGTTGGTGATTATTCTTTTAATGCGATTACGGTTGACGGCCAGGGGAGAGAACTTGCGGGAGAGGATGACTGCATAGCGAGAATAAGAAGTAGAGTTAGGAGAGACAATAAAAGTAAAAAGGGGAGTACGATGAGTAACTCCTTCTTTATTAAGAGTGAGACGATTAAATCTGAGATTGAGACGATTCCGACGAGGAAGAGCCATAATTAGACTGCAAGTCTGGATCTACCTTTTTTGCGACGACGCTTAAGGGTTCGACGACCTAGACGAGAAGACATGCGTTTAAGGAAACCGTGCTTTCTTTTTCTTTTACCTTTTTTTGGTTGGTAAGTTCTTTTGGTGGACATGAATAAGATTGTTTAAGTTTGTTAATGGTTAGATTTTACCTTGTTTTAGTGTTTTTGAAAAGGAAGAGATAAAGAATCAATTGTTCAATGAAATAATGTTCAGGAAAGATCAGCGGACTAAACGTTAATTCTGTTGGGGTTATTTGGGGGTTGTGAAGATTGTGGAAAACTTGTAAAAATAGGCATATCCTGCCCAGATAATTAAGTGGATAGTGTATGGAAAACCAAATTGAAGGTTTATGGAAGAGTGTAAGTGGTGAGCTTCAAGTAAGCATGTCTGAAGCTAGCTATAACAGCTGGATTAAACCTTGTTTTATTAAATCACTTTCAAAGATAGATGGTAAGAGAATAATTGTAGAGATGGCAACCTCGTCTGGATTTCACTTAAAAACCATTGACGAAAGATATTATGGTCAGATAAAAAAGATAATTGAAAAATAACAGAGAAAAAATGTGAGTTGGCTTTAGTAGTAGAGAGAAGAGAAGTAAAAGAAGAGAAGGTAGAAAAAGAGAATGAAGAAGAGAGAGTAATGGAAAGTAAAGAAGGTTTGTTTTCTCAACCAGAGAGTAGAGGAAGTGCAGAAGGTTTAAATCCTCGATTTACTTTTGACACTTATGTAGTAGGTTCTTCAAACAATTTAGCTTTTGCAGCGGCTAAAGCAGTAGTAGAAAACCCAGGAACAAGACATAATCCTTTGTTTATCTGGGGAGGGGTAGGAACAGGCAAAACACACTTGATGCAAGCAATAGGACATGGTTTATCACAAGGAGTAAATAAAGTTGTTTATGTAACTAGTGAACAGTTTGCCAACGACTTGATTAACTCGTTAAGAATGAAAACAGTAGATGGTTTTAAGAAGAAGTACAGACAAGTGGGGGCCTTGCTTGTAGATGATGTACAGTTCTTTTCTAAAAAGGAGTCGACTCAAGAGGAGTTCTTTCACACCTTTAATGAGTTGTATATGAAAGGGGTGCAGATAATCTTGACGTCTGATAAGAAACCACAAGAGATTGGACAGCTGGAGGAGAGATTGGTAAGTCGTTTCTTGGGAGGGTTAACGGTGGACATTAGTTTGCCTGATTATGAGATGAGAGTGGCGATCTTGAGACAAAAGGCAGGGGGAATTAAAAATAGAGGTAAGTGACAGAGTGATTGATTTAATTGCTAGTAACATGAAGACTAACTCTAGAGAACTAGAAGGAATGTTTATTAGATTGGTTAATGCGGCTAGCTTGAATGGGGGAGTGATTAGTGAAGATCTGGTTAGAAAAACAATGAAGGTTGATCAGGAAGTAGAGAGACAAAAACCTCCAAGACCAATTAAGGTAATTAGTGTGGTAGCAAAGTACTTTGATTATAGAAATAAGGATTTGACAGGAAAATCAAGAAAAGCTGACTTGGTAGCAGCCAGACATGTGGCGATGTACTTGTTAAGAGAAGAATTGGGTCTACAATTGGCTAAGGTGGGAGAGTTGATGGGAGGAAGAGATCATACAACGGTAATGCACGGGGTAGAAAAAATTAAAGGTGAAGTAGAGACTGATAAAGATGTAAGGAATAAGGTAATGAACCTAAAACACAGTCTTTATTCACAGAGTTAAAAAATATGGTGGAAAAGAAGTGTATAAAGTAAAGAATTGTGTAAAGAAGAAAGAAATAATACACAAAATGGAAAAGTTATTAAGAAACTAATCCACAAAAAAAGAAGTAAAAACACAAAAAAGATAAAATAATTAAATATAAAAGAAGAAAAAAATGTTAAAAAGGACGATGAAGACAGTTAAAAATAAGAAAGACACAATTTTACTAGGCACGATTTGTGCCGGGTATAAACATATCTACATCAACTATAATTACTACTACATTTATATATAAATATATATTAGAGAAGAAAGGGGATAAAAAAACAATAAAAATGAAAGAACAATGTCCAATATTTGATATAGAATGTGTTTACATCTCTACTTGTTACAAAATAAGAGAGGAAAGATGTTTAGAGAGTATGAGAAAGGTAGGTCTTGAAGATATACCTTCAGATGAAGATACTTCAGAAGAAATATCAGTGTGGATGACTAACTTATTAAGAGAGAAGCGACTTAAATCAGAGAAGAAAAAAATTAATATATTTAAAAGAAAGAAAAATGAAAGTAACTGTTTTAGCTGAAAATTTAAGAAAAGGATTAGGAATAGCGATTAAGGCGGTTTCGACAAGATCACAGTTGCCGGTGTTGTCTGGAGTGTTGTTGAAGGCTGAAAAAGGAAACTTGGTGATAATGGCGACTGATTTGGAGATTAGTTTTAGGATAGTGTTGGGAGCTAAGGTGAGTAAAGAGGGGGAAATGGTAGTGCCCGCAAGATTATTTTTGGACTTGGTAAGTGGTTTGGAAATGGGGCCGGTTGATTTGAC
>FUWD013024965.1_pt1 | contig 10607 bp, 11 predicted proteins | sample 1063281 | NCBI WGS metagenome assembly FUWD01 (sample SAMEA79048168, study PRJEB19326) | metagenome | biome: marine
TAAAAAGAAGACTTCGGTCTGTTAAAACGAAGAAAAAGGGAATAATTCAGAGATATTGTTATATCACCCGATGATGAAAAGAAGTAATGCGTCTAGTAATGACCTAAATTCTTTTATTATTTATTCAAGTTCTGACCAGAATGATAAACGTGTTATTGCATCATATATGAAACAGCACAATTGCTCAAAAATAGATGCAATTAGAAAGATTATTAGCGATGATAGTAAAAAGTCTTAAGTCCATTAAGTTGGCTCTTTTTGGTCTACTGACTGTTTCGATATTAAACCTTGGCTTTTTGATGAATACAATGCTAATCAAAGATAGATATGTTTGTGCGCTTAATGATAGTCAATCACTTCCTGAGAATTTTTTTCTTTTAGATAAGAAAAAAGATTTAAATACACTCGCTGTTAATGATGTAATTGGGTTTCATTTTAAACATAAAGATGACATCTATTTTGATTACAACCATAATTTTATTAAGAAAATTTCCTGTATGGCAGGGAGTACATTGAACGTGAAAGAGAATGCCTACTATTGTGATGGGAAGAAGATTGCTGTAAGTAGACGCTTAGATTCAAAAGGAAGAAAAATAGAACCATTCATTTTTAATGGTCAGATAGCAAAGGGGGAGTTTTTTGTGCTTGGCACGCACTACAAGTCTTATGACAGCCGTTATTGGGGATTTGTGCATAAGGAAGATATTATAGGAATTGCAATATGGTAAAGAAAATCACATTAAGTATATTATTGGCAACGATTCTTGCTTCTAACGCTTCTGCGACTTGGAAATCGTGGGCGGGTGGCGCTATTAGTTCTACTTATGACACTGGTGGAACAATAAAAACGACAAGTACTACATCTTTTCAAGGTCCTTCTTTTCGAGCAAGGTGGCAACCGCTTGGAACAATTAATCCGATTCATATGGAAGCACCACATATGTCTGTTGGCTGCAATGGGATTGATATTGGGTTTGGCGCAATCTCTTTTATTAATTTCGACCAACTTGTTGAAAAATTAAAAGGTAATTGCATCTGCTGCTCCGGCATTTGCATTCAAGATGGCGATTGATACTGTTTGCTCGCAATGTTCCACGATTATGCAAGATATTGAAGAGATTATTGACACGATTAATAATCTTTCTCTTGACTCTTGTGCAATTGCTCAAGATTTAGGAAATAGTGTTGGAAAAGCAATAGGAGAAGGAATAAATGAAGGTGTTTCTGCGGGTACATATCAAGATTCAGTGGAAGCGGATCAGGCAAAAACAAAAGATGAGCCAAGCTTCTTGAAAAAGGGTTTTGCTGATATGACAAGAGGACTAGGTGGACTGAGCGATGACTTAAAGTCGTTATTTGTTATGGAGAAACGCCTCTACGGTTCAGTTTTGAACAGTGCTCGTCAGAATCTCTCTGCCAGCGGTGGACTAGATGGACTAGAATTTGTAAACATGGTTCGTGGTCTTATCGGCGATGTGATGGTATGCACAAATGTAGATAATCAAGACAAGCAGATTGTTGACTATGGAAAAGTTTCAATTAGGGATGCTGTCCAAACTATTGTTTTCGATGGTGGAACTTATCATGGAGTGAGTATAGTGATGAAAAGTGAAAGCGGTGCTGATCTCACATTAGGAAAGATAAAAGAAATGCCAAAAGATTGTTCGTACGAACCCCACGATATCACCTTTGGTGCTTCAGATACATTTACAAGTTTGGTTTTAGTGAAAATTGATGCTATTTTAAACAAACTAAATAATAAAACAGCAGCTCTTGATGCAACAGAAAGAAATATTATTAATTCATTGCCTCATAATGGTTATATCATTATGAATATGCTTCATATAGGTGCAGCTGGAATAGATAAAAAAGATTTTGCACAATATATAGCTCTTGTAAATCTTGAATCACAGTTCGCAATAATTTTATCTGAGTCGTTGCGGATTATAGCGGATTTAACGTCAAAACTTGCACCAGAAAGCGAGATCCACGTAGAGGCGCTTAGATCATTGAATGCAAGAATTAAAAATAAACAAAAAGAGTCGGATGAATATTTTAATACTGCTCTTAAGCCGTATGAATTGAAATATAGAGCGATGGTCAAAGAGAAAGAAACTGTTCTTAGAGACAGGGCAAAAAAATAATGCTACGTTTCCTTGCAATTGCACTTATCTATGTAAGTTCAATTGCCTCTCCAATTACATTCTCAACTGCTGATATTGATAATGCTAAAGGGCAGGCGAAAGATATCGGCTCTACTCTTGCTGGAGACTACCGTAATAAGAGTGGTTTACAAGAACGATCACTCGATACAATGTCAAGCAGTCAGGAGATTACTACAGTAGATGGTACACAAAGGGCCACTGCTAATATTTCTTGCAGCAATACAACATCTCATTTTGCGGAAATTTCCTATTCTGGAATATCAGATATAAGTATTAATGTAAAAATAGATTATAACCAAGACGGAAGTATTGATAATAATTTAAATTTTTCAGGAATTAGCGGGGTATTTGCTTCTGGTGTAGCTGTGTGTGGTGCAAACACATTCTCAAACTGTAATTACTATACTTGGGGATTTAATTCAGCTACTGACTCGCTTGAACTTAGCCAAATACATTGGCAAGAAGCAGGGGGACTTTACTGTATTAATAGTAGTTGTGAAAGTGTGTCTGCACATCAAAAACAAAGAATTTTACAAGATATATCAGGGGCAATAGCGAATATTTTACAATCAAATTTTCCAAGCCTAGTTCTTTCTCAAACGGCATATAATAATGATACTATGTTTCTCTATGGACAAGATTATAGTAATTGTCAAAACGCATCTTCTGCGACTTACAATGCCGGAAGTTCTATTCCATCTGTTACAACTTTATCAAGCCAAGCATCTTCTCAGCAAACTTCTTCTAATGATGCTTATTATGTTGTTACAACAACTGATTACAATGAGATGCAGTTAAACCCGTAACAAGTGCAGATAAAGCAGATATTGAAGCAGTTGCAGCTAAAGCAAGTGATGCCAAGCCATCAGCAGATATGACAAGTGTGAATTATACTAACGCCTATAAAGATGAAAATGGGAATTTAGTTACGTCAAGTGATTCTAGCACAATGTTAATTGATCCAACCCATGAAGTAAAATCATGTATGGTTAAGTGGAGCGAAGTTCAAACAAACGTAGCCTCAGATGGTCAGGTTATCGGTCATACAGGTAGTGGACTAGCCACTGTTTTAAAAACAGAAATCAGAGAGTGCACTACGATTGATTTCAGTGTTTGTCCCGTGCTATCAAACGAAACAATAAAATATGATTGTGGAAATTTAGCTAATTCAATGGGTGAAGGAATTGCGGCATTACAAACTGCTAGTGAGATGGCAAAAGATTTAACGTGTTCTACACATTAATATTTAATACCATCTTAGAATGATGAGTATTTTGAATTTTTTTGATAAATCGACTTTTTTTGTAAAAAATAGCATACTTAAGATATGTTAATTAAAAAACGAAAAAGGATTTCTATGAAAAAACAAATTATAAGTGCTGTATTAGCAGCAACTCTCTCTGTCTCATCTTTTGCAGGTAGTGCAGACAATAATACAAGTGGTAACGTAAGTAAGATTGATTGTGAATTTCAACTAATTCAAAATATGATACCATCAACAAAAATCAGTAAATATCGCAAATCTATGGTTGATGGCTTTTATGATGTATATTTTGACAATGGTCAATTGATTTATATTAATCCATATAAAGAAATGATTTTTATGGGTGAGCTTTACAATAAGAGTGGTCTATCAATAACTGCTACTTCTCGTCAGTCTTGGCAAGATGAACTGTTAAAAAAAGATCTTTCAGTCACTAATCCAAAAGATTTACTAAAGTATGCACAAAAAAGTGGAAAAACAAAAATAGGTTCTCAAAATAATCTAGCGTATATTGTTTTTACTGACCCTGAGTGCCCATATTGCCATAACGTAGAAGATTTTTTATCGGGATATGACAGTGACGTATACATAAATTATCTTCCTCTTCCATTTCACAAAAATGCTCCTGAATGGGCACTACAAGCATTGTCTAGCAAAGATTTCAAAACAGCTAATCATGATGCAAGAAATGGAAAACTTAATGTAGCTATTACAGATGAAGCGAAACAGCTACTTAAAGACATGAAAGTATTAGGTGAAAAGTTAAAAATTCAAGGAACACCTCAAACTTATGTTATTGACATAGAACAAAACAAAATCATTGATATTATCAAAGGCGCAAGGATTCCGGAACTTAAAGTTTATCTTGAAAGAAAAATAGCTAAAGATTAATTTCATGTTGCCAACAGTGACTAGCATTTTCTTAACGTTATTTAAGGTGCCTCCGCTTGAGGCTTCTTAAGTAAATCCCTCACACAAATTTAGGATAAAAATTAATTTAAAAACAAAAGGAGAGTAATTTGAAGAAACTACTTTTATCTACTTTTATTGGGCTACTGTTTTCCCTTCCTTTACTTGCTGTAAATTGCAGTTCATTTAAAACTTTTCAGACATACAATGGGCACTTTTATTCAACGACAGTTGATAGGGTAAAATATGATGATGCGAAAACTGCTGCTGAGAATGACAATGGCTATCTAGCTATACCTAACAATGCAGGAGAAAATAATTTCATAAAAGGGCTTATAGGTGGCAATACAGGTGCATGGATAGGAGTGTATGACCCAAACAAAATCTCAAACTATTGCTATGAGAATAGTGGAACAATTTGTTTTAATGACGATTCTAGATTTAAAGATGTCAAAAATACTTTATTGGGATATAAAAATTGGGATACGAATGAGCCAAACAATTTAGTCAGAGAAAATGATATTCTTAATGGAATTAGTATGGTTAGCCCAATTGGTGAGTTTTGGGTTTTAATGAATGGCAATAATGGAAAATGGCGTGATACCGGCAACCATGCAGAAAGTGAAAATCCTATTAAAATGATTTCTGTAGTAGAGTTTGATGAGCAGCCGACATGCTATAAAGCTAATGATAATGTGTCAGAACTTCCTGAGAAGTTTTGTAATACGCAAACTTATGATGGCAATGCAAACACGCTTCAGCAAAGCAATACGTTAGAATGTATAAAAGACACTTATGGAACATATTATTGTCCATCAGGATTAGCCAATGCAGACAGTTTTTGGGATTATGATGCAGGATACAGTGTAGCAAATGTTGGAACGGCATCGGATTTTACTCAAAAGATTTGTGACGGCAATATAATAAATGGAGTTTGCTATGACAGAAGCGTTACAGATGCTACAAAAATCACAAATCTTTCTTGTGTAACAAAGTCTGTTCCTTGTGCTCCGGGAGCTAGCTCATGTTGTCATATAGACATTGCCTGTGCTAGTGACAGTGCAACTGTTAAATATTACGATTGCTGTTCTCCGACAGGTGGTCTTAAAAAAAGCGTAACTATAAATGATGCAAATGCTTTCATTAATGGGGTTTATTATCAACCCTATACAAATTCACAAGGGAGAATGATTTGTAATTCAAGTGGAGCTTGTTCTGTGTATTTTCAAAATGCTTATTGTGGTGGTGCTGCAATAGGAAGCCCGTACTTGACAAATACATTTTCTCTTAATACTTCAGATACATATATTTGTAATGATAATGCTTATGTTGTTGGCTCGCTCATAACCGCAGACCCTACAAAATGTTATAAACAAAAAGCATTATCTTGTCCTTCGACTCATCCAGAAGTTCAACCAGACGGAACTTGTAAGAGTAATGTTAACTATACATACTATACATATTTATGTACAACTGACATTAACGACCATGGAAATACCTACGTTCCTAGCAGTGTGGGAGGCGATTGTACTTCCGTAAAAACTGATCCGAACGTCTCTACAAGTAACATTTCAACACTTGATGATACATGTAATTCTTCGATACCGCCAACAGATAATTGTGCAAGACTTAACTTTACTTGTAATTCAACAGTTAGAGACCCCGTATGGGTTGACAACAAATGGCAATGCAGTCCATTTCCTTGTCTAGGTGATGGCGACATAGAGGACTTAAGATCAGAGTTTGGAACACAAGATGAAAATAATGATGGTTGGGATGAAGGTGGTGGCTGTAGTGGTGACATTTATGTATTTAATGGCAGCAGTCAAGCATGTACGAATTGGGATATGTTTGCAAGTCTGGCTAGTGGCGGATGTTGTAGTTCTGAGAATATATATGGTGGTTTAGTAGATTGCAGTGCAAACGAAAAAACTTAATTGAGCTAAAAGATGCAGATCAATGTCATTATGTAGGAGAATTTTGTTCTAATGAGGTATCACTACCTTTTGGCGGCAGTTTTTGTTCAAGAAAAGATAAAGGTTATTGTTGTTTCAATTCTGTTCTTGCAAGAATATTAATAGAGCAAGGACGTGCACAGTTGGGAATTAGTTGGGGACAAGCAAAGAACCCATACTGCAAAGGATTTAAGCCTGAAGAATTTCAGAAATTAGATATGTCTCAAATGGATTTAAGTGAATTCACCAACTCACTAGATGTACCAGATATCTCCACAATAGGTGCATCACTTAAAACAAGAGTTGAGTCGCAATTAAATACCGCTTTCCCTCAATCAGTTCCTAGCCCTTAAAGGTATGCTTTAAAAGAAGCATTTTTTCGGGTATGTATACTTGATTTACCCTAGATATATTATATATATAGGGTATATCTAAAATAAAGATGTATAGAATAAAAAAAGGATTAAAGCAAAATGGCACAATCACAATATAATTTTAAAATCGAAGATGAATTAAAAGAAGAAGCAGAACTCTTAAGCAAAGACTTTGAAAGTAAGCAAGAGTTTTTAGCAGCTTTACTTGATGGCTATAGGTCATACAAAAACAATGTAGCTGATTTAACTATTGATATGTCAAAATATGAAGATATTGATATTAAAACAATGTCTCTCTTAAATGAAACATTCAAGCATATAATCTATACTATGCAGCAAAACACAACATCAACTAAGCAACAATTATTATCAGTGAATGAAGAAAGAGAGTTGATGGTAGATGAGAGAGAAAATTTTAAAAAGCAAATTGAGGCTTTAAAGGCAAATTGCAATCAAGAAGCTTTAGATATTCAAAAACTTTACAAACTTGAAGTTGAAGAAAAAGATATTCAAATCGAAAAAAATGAAGAACTACAAAAGAATCATTTTAAACTCCTTGCTGAAACAGAGAAAAAAGCGAAAGATATACAAGTTGAACTAGAACAGGTTAAACTGATAGCCAAGCAAGTTGAAACCATAACAAGCGAAAACTCTCTTTTCAGACAAGAAATGAATGAGATTAATGTTGCATCACAAGCTATAGCAGATGGCACAGCAAGTAAACTAAAAGAACTTGCATATTTACTCACCGAAGAAGAAAAAAAGGTTTTCAAAGCGGAATTAGAGTTTATAAACCTTAAAAAAACAATAGAAGCGTCCAAATTAGAATTTGGAAATATAAAAACTGAAATCAGAGATAAAAACCTTGAAATCAAAAACCTCGAGAAAGAAAATACTATTTTATCAACAAAGCTGGAATTGATGATGCCAAAGGAAAAAGAAGTGTTATAGAAATTTTAAGCGAGCTGTTGGGAATTATATAAGTGAATAACCCAACAGCTTTAGTAAGTTCACGACGATTAAAATTCTACTATTTAGCTATCTTCTACGATTAAAGTATCTTATCTCAGCGCTTTTACTTCTCTTCTACATAGTATGCTTCTCGTGTCCTACAGTTCATGTGATAATCTCCCAATGTCCGCCTTTGGCACCGCCAATCCTATTCATATAGCCATTATTTTTTAATGCTTTAATATGTTTTTCTATAGCTGTAGTGCTAATGCCAAGTTCTATAGCTATTTTAGTGATTGCAATTTTTGGATTATTCTGCATGAGCTGCATGATAGCCTGTTGCGTTTCACCCAACTTTTCACCCAACTTTTCACCCAACCTATCTCTGACCTTTTCACCCAAGTTATTAAAATCAAACTCCACCCATAAACCATTTTGCCATCTGAAGTTTGGTGTGATACCATTGAACTTTTGTGACTCTTCTATGATTTTCTCAATTCCTCTTCCCCATGATTCTATATATCCAGCCAAGAAAAAGGATAGGCAATTGCAGGGTTAAAAGGTTCTGATGAGTGTTTATGTTTAAGTGTTTCTAGCGTCCATTGTGCGGGTAATTCTCCGGCATTCCACATGAGGAGCTTATCATCATACACACTTATTTGGATGCTGTTTTGTGAGGCATAGTCTTTGTGCACGACAGCATTAACGAGTGCCTCTCGAAACGCCAGTTCAGAGACAGGAAAACTCTCCACCCTTTGAACACCTTCATAAGTGATAATCGCTTTGAGGTACTTAGTAAAAATCAAGTCCACGGTTTTATCAACTTGCTGAAATAAGTTTCCTTCCACTAAGTCTTGATACACAAGGTCACTATCGGATTTAAAATATCCTATTTTTATCGTGCTTCCGGTTACATATTTCTGTGGGTCTTTAGAAAAAAGCAGCGTTGTTGCGCGTTTGAGATAATCTCCCTCTCTTAAGTGAAGCTTGTCTACAAGCGCTTCATCACTCTCTTTTAAAAGCTCTGCATCTATTCTTTTTTTCTTGTTTGCTTTTTCACTAAACAGCTCTATGGCATAGTGGTCTAAATCTTTGAAACCAAAATACGGAACCGGTACGCCATCCCATTTTTTACCTTGTTTTCTCAAAAGAAACTTATCAAGTGCAGCACCTTTTAGCTCTTGAGTACTGCTTCCGCTTCTGTAATAGTATGAACCCTTATAGCTAATAGGATAAGGATAGTTTTCGGTGATAATTTCAAGATACTCTTTATCATCTTCTACATGTAGATTAACATCCACCATCACGCCTAAAATATCTCGAACCTTGTTTGGAATATCTTCTAGCAGTTTTTTGGCGTTGTCTATTCCAACTATTTCGCCATCGTCATCCACTCCAATGTAAAGCTTTCCACCGTCAGTGTTTGCAAAGGCACAAATCCACTTGATGTATTCATCTTTCCATAGTTGTTTGAATTCTATAGTTTGAGATTCATTAATATCAAGTTTCATTTATCAAATAAGTTCGATATTAGTTATATTAATTGTTTGAGGTTTGATCTTTTTACCAAATATTTTAATTCTTGTTGTATTAAAACTATTTAACTCCCTCAAAATAGCAATTACAATTTCATATTGTGCATAATTACTATAGGACAACTCTTTAAGATGACAGTAGTATTTACCATCTCCCTCTGCATATAATTCAAAAGAGTCTGAACGCTGCTTATAAGCCTCAAAAATACCAATCAATTCAATGTCTTCATTGTAAATATTTTTCGATTGTTCTTTTAAGTTAATTTCTTTTTGTTATTGGCAACTCCGCACCATCAATAATTACAAAAAAGTCTTTCAATCTTTTTTGAGAATTCAAATCATTCAAATTTTTAATGATACTTTGATATCTATATCTTTGCTCTATATCTTGAAATTTGAATGGGTTAATCTCTTCATTTTCAATATCATCATATATTGAACGAATAAAATTTATAGGTTCTTCATATTTTTTTGTAGCTTCAAGTGTTAATTTCAAACTCCCATGAGCTTTTAGAATATATATATCATCGCTTCTATACGAAGTATTATTCGCTGTAAAGAGCTGCGTTTTGATTCCGTGCATGCTATTCATTGCATTATATTGTGAACTCTCAAGCATTGGGCTACTTTGATTGCCTCTAAATCCTGCTCCTACAAGTCGAATTCCAAAATGTTCACATAGATTTGTTGTATTTGATACGGCAGTCAATCCGTAGAAATCATTTAAAAACTCTACAAATGAGTTGAGATTTTCTTCGTAATTATCCGTAATAATCTCATATGTGTGTTTATCAAAATTATCTTTATCAAAATATTCTAAAGATAATTTTCCATTTAATGCATCTACCATTAAACTTTCATATGTTTCATTTAAATCAAAAAATAAATCATAATCATCCTTTGAATTGACTACGGCATGAAAACATAAGTTTTCTTCACTTTGAGTTGGAGTTAAATATATTTTGATTTCGATACTCATGCAACCTCCTTATACATTTTAGCTAAACCAATTCCAAAACAATTTCCATATACCCAATTGGAAAAATTATTGTTAGCATTTGAACTATCTTTCAAATGGCTTGGATTTACAGAAAATGGATCACTTTTTATCGCTTTTCCAATTTCTTCTATAGTCATATTTTTAACTTCTCTCAAATATCGTTGTATTGCAATTTTGATAAAATTTTCATCCTTCACACTTGCGAATTGATAAAACATCTTTTTCCAAACAACCAATCCATCCCAAGCCGCATCAAGTTGAATTTCTACGAAACCATTTGCACGATAAAAATCCATCTCTTTTGGATGAATTCGCGATGCTATTTTTTTACCTTGAAATTCATCTTTCAAAATAAATATTCATGTTTTACTACTTTTCCTGTTGTCGTTTTATCTGAATAAAGTTCTTTTTCTCTGAAATATGTTCGTTCAATAGGTCTTTGAAGCATATTAGC
>FUWD013407154.1_pt2 | contig 10605 bp, 22 predicted proteins | sample 1063281 | NCBI WGS metagenome assembly FUWD01 (sample SAMEA79048168, study PRJEB19326) | metagenome | biome: marine
CGTCAAGAAGTTTGCAACTTCAGGATTTGTCTTTGCTAATTCCTCAATAGATTTTTTACTAAGGTTTTTGTCGTCTTCCTCTTTTTCTCTCTCGCTTTTTTTCTTCTTCAGTTTCACTTGGAGCAGGTTCTACAAATTTAACCAATTCTCCTTTATCGTCTTTCAATGCTTCTTCAGGTTTTTCGGGGTTCGCTTCATACTTGACACCGTCAATTTCAACAGGGTCAATATTTCCGTTCGCTCCGAATAATACAACCTCTATGTTCTTAAATTTTTCCATAATAGTTTTTAGTTTAATTATAGGCATACACCTAAATCGTCACTTTTTTTGGTTTGCACCGTTAGGCAGTAACCGCCACTAATAATTTAATAAAATTATACAACATCTTACTACGACATTGCAACCGTTGATAACTAATTAACTTAAATCAGGTCTAGGATAAAGACTATGCTTACAGTTGGGGTGGAACGGTGGAGTGTTCGTTAAAAGCGGGTAGTCCTTACTTTTACCGCTTATACTGAACTTCTTACCCTCGTATGGAATACATATCGGGGTTGTCGTGCCGTGACTTGAAACTTCAACAATATCAACACCAAATTCCGCGGATCTATTTACGGTTGCTTCATTGTTTGCTCTCATTAAGTGCGTCCTTGCTAACATTTTTGAATAACTTGGAAGCGTCCACCTATTACCACCTCTATCAATTAAAACTGAAAAACCTTTTTGCCCTAAATTCTCCGAAACCTCCTTTGCAATTTCTCTAACACTTTTTCCAACCAATCTCCCCTCTGTGATAGTCGCCCTTGACTGTTGTTTCAATACGTCATTAAAAATATGTTCAGTGCTTTTAACCATTCCAGTCATTGACGAACCAAAGTCTAAATATGCGTCGCCGATCAAAGCGTTGACGGCCTCAAGTTGTGGAGCTAAATCTCCCGCACCTTTTAGAGTTGCAATCGTTACTTTTCCAGCAGGTGTTTTAATTTTATATTTATTTAATACCGTGTCTGCATTATTCATTCCCTCAACATAAACTTCTGCTATTCCATTAACAAGCCAAACTTTAACTTCTCCGTCTGCTTGGCTTACAGTTTTCGTAATTTCAGCAAGTGCTTGTTTCTTTTTAACATCAGTCAAATCTGTCGCAATAGTTTTATCAACAATTTTTTTAACGTCACTATCTAATCCATTTACAATTTTAAGAAGTGCAGGGATATCCGCCTTTGCGATAACTTTTTCAGTTTGTTTTTTTAAGTTCTTTCCCATTAGAAAATTATGAAAGCAAATCTAATAATAACAATCAAAAGAAAAATAGAAAAAACTAAAGTAAGTAACCCTAAAAAATAAACTCCTAAAATATATTTCCAGTTTACCTTTCTTAACATTTCCTCAAGTGCTTTTGCATTATTCCCAACCGTTGCTTCTAACGGTTCGCTCTTTCTAATTTTATTTGTTACTAGTGACATATTGCTTATTATTTAATTTATAATGTCGGAACGGTATCTCCAACTCCAGCAATTTTATCTTCTTCAGAAATCTTTTCTAATTCTTCGTCTGCAACTTCGTCATTCACATTATCTAATCTTTTAATAGAAGACTGCTTGGAAGTATTACCTGACTTAATTCTAACTTCTTCAGTTCGTGCTTGTTGGTATTCGTCCACTGGCAAAACATCTCCAAACTTCATTGTAATATCTTCAATCTCTATACTAGATAATTTCCCAGCAATTTTTAGAATATCTTTCAAACCTTTTTCAATCTTTGACCTTTTTGTATCTGTTTTTCGGATCGCTGAAAATAATTGTATTCTCAATGCTTCTACTCTTTCAGGCATTGAACTTTTTAATAATTCAAACATAGGAACGCTTGAAAAGAATGAAATCATTTTTAACTGCAATTCAATATGTCTTTCAGTTGACTCAATAAGTGGATTTGTATTTAATATATATTTTGCTTCTGCACTGTCTTTTCCGTCAACAACTAAAGTGTCCCATTGCTTCAAAGTCCCGTCTTCGTTTACAGTTTCGTCTGTCTTCGGTATCTGCATTTTAGCGTCTAGGTTTTTCAAAAGCTGTGTTGATATATGTGTTGCTCTTTCGTTTAATTCTGCTAACTGGGGCAAAATGTCGTTATAATCTGACTTGCCATATCCTGATGACATAGGTCTTCCATTATCAACTTGAATAATCGGAATAGTATCAATTTCTAAAGTTTGAGTTACTTCATAATTAACTCCAATCAATTCGTTTAATACTTTTATATTTACTTCTTCAACCAAAACTCCTTTGCTGTCTGCTTTCCAACCTTGACGAGTGATAACTACCTTGTCGCCCTCAAGTTGATAATTTTGTGTCAAAGCATAAAACTGATCTGTTACTCCTCTGTCGTCTTTCTTATAAGTTGAAATAATTACTGAACCGTCTGACTGTGGGAAGAACTGGTCTTGTGGAATTAAATCAATATAAGTTCTATCGTTTTCGTCTTTCCAAGTATGTAAAGCAAAATAACCAAATTCAGATTGGTCAACTCCCATATCGTAAACCATTTCTTTAAGGTCATTGAAATCAACAACTCCATTTATAAATTCTTGGTGGTTTTCTTCTTCTGTTGTAATTGTTAATTGTGAAACATTACCCTGAACAAAATCCCCGTAAAAATCAGAAATTCTCGCAGGTATTGCGTGGGCTAAATAAACTACGTCCTTTGCATTTTTATACTGGTTCTCAATTATTTCGTGCAAACCTAATACGCCTTTTTGCCTATTCTCGTATAGGTCAAGATATGTTGTCACTTCATATATTCTTACTTTTTCGCTATCACTTGGGAACTTTCCAACTTTAATTTCCATAATAGTTTTTAATTTAAGGCGTCTTCTTTTTGGACTTCTTTTTTTTAGATTTTTTCTCTGCTTCTTCTTGGCTCTTAATTGCTAACTCCATCATTTTATTATCTGCTACTTTCTGTTCTTTATCTTCCTGATCAACTCTAATTTTAAGAAGTGCCTCGGGCGGTTTTCTTAATACTCTACAAACCGCACAAATTGGAGTGCCTCGGCTAGTAAAAAGTGTGCCATATACTTCGTCTTTTAAGTAAATCGGTTTACGACAGAAACCACACACTGCGTCGGGTTCAATAGTTTTATTTTTCATAGTTGATTTTGCTAATTGTTAAAAGCTGTCAAAATATCTTCAATCAATTTCTCTGTCGGCTTTCCTATCTCAAAAATCATAGGTTTTGTTTGAGTGCTAACTGGACTTCCTATTAAATTTGACATACTCATATCTTCAATAACTTGCTTGTGATATTCCACCAGTAATTTACTGACATTCGCTTTAACCTCGGGGACGTAACTCTCCATTAGTATTTTTTTCAATATAACTCTTTGCTCAAATGTTGAAATCATAGTTTTATTATATTATATTCTATCAACCCTGCCAACTACTACCGAGCTTGTCTTCTTGTGCATTAACTCTAGTATCAAATAAACAAGTGCGTCAACTAGGTCGTCGTGTGCTTCAACTCCAAATCCTAGTAACTGGTCAATCAATTCTTCGCAACCATATTCTGCAAACATAACTGTCCCGTCCTTGATATATGGAGACGCAGTTTCAAGTCTTGCTCTCTTATCTGTAATCGGTCTAACTCCTTTAACTGACAAACCTTTTCTTGATAATTCTTGTATCGCCGCTTTCTGATAGGCAACATCTTCAACCAGTAGTTTTGACCCAACTGGCATTGTCCCGTGTTGAGATTTTATAACTGTCTGTGTCGTATCAAAGTCCATTCTACGATTGATAGGGTGCGGTTTAATCAAAATCTTGTTAGAACCTAAATATACCACTTGTAGTCCCTGAAGAATAGCAGTATAGTCGGCAGTTTCTTTTTCAGAGATAGCAAGGTCAACTGAAGTTGCTCCATTTCGCACTGGGTATCTTAAACCTCCACTCTCGTCTGTTTCTGTTAATATGCTAACTGGATATTTATGAATATCGCTATCCTTAATAATTTGGTCTTCTTCTGAAATAACTTTTAAGAGATATTCTCTTGACCAAGCTGAAGCAGAACCGACATTTTTCTTTTTCTTTTCAATGGCTTCTTGGTTTGGATATTTACCTTTCCAAGTAATAACTCCGTCGTCGGTAATAAGTGGGAACTCCATAACTCTATATAAATTTCTTTTCTTTATCCTCGCCATTAAAGCGTCATTGTGCAAAAAGTTTCCAATCAAAATCATTTTACATTTTAGTTCGTCTTGGGCTGGGACTACTTCTGAATTAAACCACCGTTCTGTTTTATCTCTATTCTCTTTTTTTCTAACCCAGTCTAAATCTTCAAGGTCGTCGGCGATAATTACTTGCGGTCTATACTGACGATATTTTATTCCCCTAATCTTTTGACCTCTTGATCGCCCCAGTAAATATATATTATCTGCAAACTCTAATTCTCCCTCCGCCCATTTAGATTTTCTTGGCTCAATAGCATTCGGGAAATCTGATTGAATTAAATCGTTGTCCTCAAATTCTTTTCTAATACTTAAAATGTTTATCTTCATTTGCGTTGTCGTTTCATTCATTAAAATAACGAAATTATATTTTCTAAATAAAACTAACCAAAGCGGATATGCCAAAGAACAAAATGTAGTTTTCGCTGAACCACGAAATCCAATTACCTCAACCGCTTCTTCTTCTTCACTCTCAAGAACATCTACTAACTCCTTATGAAAAGTCGCTGGTTCTAAATCAAAATAATGCCCTAAATAAATAAGACAGAATGCCTTAAAAGAATGCTCTGCCACAAGTAAGCGTTCGGCAGAATTATCAATATCAATCCCGAGTTCTTTCTCAAAAAAATCTTTGAATAATTTGTGATTTTCTTTATCATACTTTTTTGTTTCAGTTACTTCCATTTTTTTAATCTCTCCATTATTCCTGCTTTCCTTTCGTCACTTAATTTTTCAACTTTAACATCTCCCGTGAAAGTAGAGTGTGGAGCAAACTCGTCTTTCTTTCTAACCTGTAAAAACTTAAAAGCAAATTCAGGGTTCTTCTCTAATCCTTTTATAACTTGCTGTCTTGCCATAAGAACTGGCTTGTTTTTCAATAAGTCTATTCTATCGTTAAATTCAGGGTGTTTCTTTAGATATTTATAATACATATCCTTAGTAATGTCTGCATAAAATAATGCTTCTTTAACTGAACAACCTAAAGCAAACGCTTTCTCTAATTTTACTACAACTGACTTTTCACTTTGTCCGTCAAATAACTTTCTCCCTGCGTTACTTTTCTTTCTTCTCACTGGCTTCTTTTTAGTAACTTTCTTCTTGGTCAATTTTGGTTTAGGTTTTATGGTTTTTTTTGTTTTCATAATTTTACTTACTCTTATGATAACTCTTTTCAGATATCTTCGGAGTATCAATCTTCAGACAAAATCTTTTTCCTGTCTGTTGAAATCCGATCAACCTTACTATATGTCGGAGTGCTTCTGCCGTTACTCCTCCCGAACCGATAACAAGTCCAATATCTGCTTCTGCGACCTTTACAAAAATTGTTATTATTTCTTCTCTAGTTCTATCGTCAAACTCCTCAACAATTCTACTCTCAACCCGTTCAGGTTTTCTTACCATTCCTTTAACAATGCTTTGCATTATGTTTTTTATTTCTTCATTCATAATTTTATTTACTTTTAATTTTTTTGTCTTTCGCTTTGTCTTTAACTCTAACCTTTTTTGCGTCTTCTTCCAACTCATTTAATCTCTCTCTTGTCAATTCTAACATACGCGCGAAAATTGCGGAGATATTATGTATATTATCTAACTTTGAAATCTCTAAAACTAATTTGTGAAAAGTCTTAAAATCTTTCTTGTCTGCTAAGAAAACTTTAGTCCCTTTCTCTAGCATAATGTCGTCAAAAACTTTTTCCAACATCTCTCTTTGTTTTGCCAAAAAAAGAATTGATATGTTTTCATAGTCTAAGTCCACTTTAATATCGTCAATACTTACATTGAAACCGTCCAACTCTAATTCTTGGTCTGTAATTCCTGAAGCTATCTTAAAGTTTATATCGTCAATCTCAAAATAAAGTTCTTTCTCAAAAAGCGACCGCAGAATTTTTCTGTGTTCACTTGGAGTTATCCCGTAAAAAATTTTATCTAATTGTTGCATAATGTTACGAAGTCAGGAATTGAACCTGAGCTTCCTTGCTGGGAGCAAGGTGTTCTTCTATTAAACTACTTCGTAATGTTTTGGCTGTGCTGGGTTTTAAGCACACTTACGGCGATAAAAAATGTCCAAGAAATTATGCAACTGAAGAATATAGAAATCAGTCGCCATTCTTACCATTCCGCACCAAATTATTTAATTGTCAAAACAACATTGATGTTACTGGAACTCTCTTTGGTTTTACCCAAAGTATATGCTCCACTTCCACTCCTCCTCTTTCTAAAGCAGGTTTTATATTCTGATGTCTATGACATTTTAGAGGGTCGCCCTCTGAACACATCACGCAAATATAACCTTTCTTAATTTTTTTATATAAGTGAATTAAATACTCAACGTCACTATCCCAATCAACATCTCCTTTTCTTAATCCTCCCAATTCATTTCCAGCCCATACATAAAAATACCCGCACTCTCAATATCTTTTGAAAGGGTGGGTTTATTAAAATGTGGACACCATTTGGAATATGGAGCGGATCTAACATCAACAAGAATGCTTATCTCGTTCTCTTGTAATTTTGAGATAAGTTCTTCAACTGTTTTATTACTATGTCCTATTGTTTTTATTTTCATTTTTAGTTTTGGTTTATGGTTGTTAATTTGTCTTAATTATACTATTGTTTTTATTTTATATCAAGTTTTTATGTTGATAAATAAAAGGGGGTTTTTAATTCCCCCTTTTTTGTTCGGGTAGTTGCTCAAAACATATTTCTCCTTATGTCTTCAATGCTACGGTTAAGAGCGTCTTGCAATTTTTCAAGTGCTGACTTGATAGCAAAAGTTGGCTCGTTGATTAAATGTTTTTCAATAATCATTCTGTCAGCAATCAACCTATCTCTAATCTGTTTTGCAAAATTTTTCACTCCGTCTGTTGGGTTATCGCCAACACCAATTTTCTTTTGCTTAATATCAAAGTTCTTGATATGCTCGGCAACTTCCTTTTCCCATTTAAGTCTTTCTTCAAATCTAGTCATTTTTTTCCTCCTCCTCGTTTAGGTAAATTTTGACAAACTTGATTTCTCCGTTCCAAAAATAATCAACCAAATTCCTTATAATTTCGTCGGGTGTCATATTTCCGAAAAGACTATGATACTTATTGTGGGCTACACTGTTAACAACTGCTAAATTCTCGTGTGAACTATTGCCTCCTCTGCTTCTTGGTATAATGTGATGTCTGCTCGGATAGTTTTTTCTCTTACTATTCTTTTTTTGAGTCATAACATACCCTCCTTGATATAATTAAAAAAGAACTACTAACTTAATTATAACAGACTGTTACGCAATAATATACTCAATGTATAGTTCGGGGTGGCTCAAGTCGTGAACTATTCTTATAATCCCATTTCTTGTGAAATTACTTGCTAAACTTTGCTTATAAGAAAATCCTTTTGCTGTTGGATATTCCAACCAACTTTTTGAGTCTTCTGTTTTTCCCTTTAAGTAAATCCCGTTAGTTTGTTTTGCGACTATTTTCCTTTTCTTTCCTATTGAGTTTTTCTTTTCAGAAGTTGCTCTGAACCAAGTATTTTTTACCATTACTAAAGTCACACCAACATCTAACCTTTTGAATTCTGCTAAAATCATAATTTTTAATTTTTTAATTATCTTCTAAACTCAAAAGGAGTTCCGACGTCTTCTCCTAATGTTGTGTTCTCGTGTATTTCTTTATATGTTTTACCAACTTCATATAAATCAATTGTATTTTTTATTTACCTGCTCTTTTGTTAGTTTAACCATTTTATTTTTTGTCTTCATATTTATTGATAAAAGTTTCAACTACGACCTTGCTTGAAAATACGTGATTTTCAGGTTTATCATTTTCGTTAAAATTTTCTTCTTCTTCTGAATAATCATAACTAACAAGGATATCAATATCATTTCTAACCTTGTGATAATCTTTTTCAAATTTTTCCAACCTTTCTAATTCTTCAACCATTTCACTTTGTCCCCAACACCAAAAATCTGTTTTTTCCATAATTTTATTTTTATTCTTTATAAATTTTAATTGTTTCGTGAGCAAAATCTCCGCTGTCTAAAACAATATCTTGATTACGATACTTCTTCTTAATAATCTCAACCGCCTGTTCTTCGTTCTCCGCTTCAACTTTTACTTCCTTTGACAAAAGTTCTTCTACTAAAAACTTGAACTCTTTTGTCTTTCTTGTTAATAATCTTTGTGCTTGGTCTGTCGCCATTCCCAAAGCGTTTTCTATTGTTGAGGTGCAACAACCACCGTCTAAACTATCTTCTCCATCTTCAATATCTTCTGCACAAGAATATATTTCATAGTTGAACTCGCCCTCGCTATTTTCGTAAATTTCTATTGCTATTGTTTTCATTTTTTTTTAACAAATTATTTTAATAATGCCGACCTTTATTTATTCATTACTTCCTTTAATAAATGACCCTCTCCAAAATGTAAATCTCTTTCAATACCTAACCCGCCCATTAGTTTCAATTCTTCTAATTCCCAAAGAGCAAAATCTCCGAACTCGTCACGGAAGTCGCCAAAAAGACTAACCCAACCTGTCGCAATTCTTGTCATAGGGTCATAGTTAGTAACATACCAAGTTTGCCTCCCGCACGGATTAAATAACTTAACCACTATTTCCATATCTTCAATCTTTTTTTTGTTCTCTTGACTACCTAATTTTTTGAACTTTGCCTCAATTTCTTTTGTTATAAGTTTCATATATTTTTTATTTTATTAAATCTCTTAATACTCCAGCTTCTTTGTGAAAGTTTACATTCCATTGCTTTTTGTTTTTCTTACATAATTCTTTTATTTTTTAATTATTTATAAACTTTTTATTTTTGTGCTACTTGTGTTATTCCCATTTCTTTTGCAACAGCCATAACATCTTCAAACTTTTCTGCTGATGTTATTGCAAAATCGTTTCCTTTAATAAATAGTGCATAACCTAACGATACTTTTTTTATAAACCCCTTTTTTGAATTTGACATATATTTTTATTTGTTAATTTATAATGTCTTATGTTATATAGTAATCATAGCATACTATATTTGAGTGTCAAGGGATTAAATAGTTAGCATATAAAAAAACCGTATTGTCAAAATACGGCTATAAACCTAGTTCTTTTGCGTCTTCCAATGTTCTGATAACAGAATAGATACCTCCTGCTTTTGTGACATCTTCCTCAAACTTTTTTTGGTCTTTGCTCTGATAAGAACCTGCTCTTTTGAATTCTAAAAAATAAGCGACGCTATCTTTTATTGCTATAACATCACTAACCCCTTTTCTGCTAAATTCAGACATCTTCCTAAATCGTTTTGTTCGCGGATCATAAATCGCTGTATTATTTTGTCGCCAGAAAACATATCTCTTAGCTTGGAGATACTGGCACACTGTATTTTGTATCTCGTTCTCCGTTGCTTTAATTTTTATTTTTTTCATAACTTTATTGTTTATTTATTCTACCAACAGAATTTCCTTTTTTTCTATTTTCGTCTTTCCACATTGGTTGTAAGTTAGTGTAGTGGCAAACTTGTAATAAATTATCTCTATCTATTAAATCTACGATTGATAATGGTATTTGGTGGTCTATTTCCCACTTTCCGTAATTTTCCCAAGACATTCCATTTCTGAATTGATTTTCTATCCACTTTTTGAAGTATTCTATCGTGCAACCAAGATCCAAAACTGCTGAACCTGATTTGTAATTATATTTTAATGCAGACCTTAATCTTTTCCTCAAGTTATCAACTACTCTAAAATTTATATCTGTCTTTCTTCTGTTAAAAGTGTATTTAATTATTCTTTTGTTAATTCTTTTCTTATTTTGAAAATGATACTGTCTTGACCATTCTTTAATTACATTTTTATTTTCTAACCGATACCGTTTTATCTTTTCTTTATTCTGTAACCAAAATTGCTTTTTCCTTTTTACAATTTTCTTTTTATTTTGTAATTGATATTGTTTTACTTGTTTTTTAATTTTTTCTTTATTTTGCAAATAGTATTGTTTCATATATTCTTTTTGCTTTTCTTTGTTTCTCATAATATATAAACCAAAAACGGATAGCCACCTTGGAGAGAGCTACCCGTTTTTAATTCCAAGGTTAATTTCTAATACCTATATTATATATTATTTTATTTCAAAGAGCAATTTCAAATATTTTTCAGTTGCTTTTAATCTCATAATAAATTTTACAGTGAGGACAAAATCTTATCCCCACTAAAAACAAACTATTCTTCTAATTCGTCTTTTGGGAGTTCTTGTGTTCCGTCGTCTTCTTTCACTTCTTCTACATCATTTTCATTTTTGTCTTCTCCCTCATTTTCACTAACTTCTTCCTTTGTTTCTTCCGCTGTTTCGTTTTCGTTAATTTCTTTTTCTTCATTGTTATTTTCCATAATAATTTTTTCTT
>FUWD013429806.1_pt3 | contig 10594 bp, 10 predicted proteins | sample 1063281 | NCBI WGS metagenome assembly FUWD01 (sample SAMEA79048168, study PRJEB19326) | metagenome | biome: marine
TTGTTGTGAATGGTAGTGCCGTCGTAGGGGGTCGGAACCCCCAGAGAAAAATTGAAGAGTGTATAGTGTAGAATGAGAGGTAAAAAAGTAAAAAGTAAGCAAAGAAATGTTGTTAGAAAGAGAAGTAAAGATGCCGTGGTGTGGAGTAGTAGAGGAGATGTGGTGTAAAAGTATCCGAAAGAATGTTGGATTATATACGCAATGTAGAGAAAGAATGTGTGAAGGAGAGTATTGTGTAGTGTGTAGTGTAGAGATTAGCAAGAATGTAGAATTAAAGTGGGGTTCAGTGTATGATCGAATGAAAGTAGGAATATATGAATATAGAGACTCGAAAGGAAATAAGCCGTTAAAATATAGTAAAATAATGAAAAAGGATGGAATAAGTATGGAGGAAGTATTAGCAGAAGGAAAAAGATTGGGGTGGGAAGTGCCGTTGTGCCATTTCGAAGAGAATGTTGTAAAGCGTGGTCGTCCAAAAAAGGAAAAGAGCGTGGTAGAAATAGTGGAAAAGAAGAAGCGTGGTCGTCCAAAGAAGGAAAAGGAGATGGTGTCGCAGAATGCGGGAGAAGATCTAATCGCAAGTTTGCTGTTGTGTGTGGGGATTCCGTTGGGTGTTCCGTTGTGGGTTCCGCCCCCCTGCGACGGTGTGGGTTTGGGTGTTCCGTTGTGGGTTCCGCCCCCCTGCGACGGTGTGGGTTTGGGGATTCCATTGGGGGTTCCGCCCCCCTGCGACGGTGTGGGTTTGGGGATTCCATTGCCAGTGTCAGAAAAGCCGTCGGCAGACGAAGAGGAAGAAAAGCCGTCGGCAGACGAAGAGGAAGAAAAGCCGTCGGCAGACGAAGAGGAAGAAAAGCCGTCGGCAGACCAAGAGGAAGAAAAGCCGTCGGCAGACGAAGAGGAAGAAAAGCCGTCGGCAGACGAAGAGGAAGAAAAGCCGTCGGCAGACCAAGAGAAGGAGCCGTCAGCAGACCAAGAGAAGGAGCCGTCAGCAGACCAGGCAGACCAAGACGAGGAAGAAGAAACGTGCGTGATAAAGTTTACGATTGATGGAAAAATATACCTGAAATCAGATGATAACGTGTTGTATGACCTAAACACACATGATGCTGTAGGAGTATGGAACGAAAAAAGTAATGAAATAGATGAACTACCAGATGAAGATGATGAAGATGAATAATAGCTGCCGCATGCTAGAGGTAAAAATAGCTGCCGCAGGCTAGAGGTAAAAATAGATAAAATTAATAATTGTAACTGATAATAAGAAAAGTTTTTTTAATAGTGTTATTGGTGCTATTGTCGTTGGGCCTGCGACAGCAAGCGGTAACTGGTTATGTAACCGATATCTGACATAGAGAGAAAATGATTAATTAAATGGTTGTTACTATATAAGTAATGATTAATTGTGTATTTTCTCTCTATGTATCTATTTTGAAAGAGTATATAGTATTCTTTTACACCCTTGAAGATTTAAAATGGAACATGTGTAAAAAAGGACTTAAACCGGACCTATAATATATATATATATATAATATGTCGTCTACACCAAATGATATTAATGCTCTCACCCAATCAACCACACAAGCAGTGGATGATATTAATGCTCTCACCCAATCAACCACACAAGCAGTGGATGATATTAATGCTCTCACCCAATCAACCACACAAGCAGTGGATGATTTGAAACCAGCCACATACACTCATGGTTTTAAATCACAGTGTGTATGTAAAAGAGTTACATCATCTTATCATGAGCGTCCAGTTATTAATACACCCCCCAAAGAGGTTGAAGTACACTGTGAATGCGGAAAAGTTTATACTGATTATATGTAATTACATACGCGATTATCAGCAAAATCCATTATCATAATCACATATGGTTATGATAATGAATAGAACCCCCCCCGATTGTTTTTGGACGGTTTGTTCCGTTTTAAATCTTCAAGGGTGTAATAGTGTTATTGGTGCTATTGTCGTTGGGCCTGCGACAGCAAGCGGTAACTGGTTATGTAACCGATATCTGACATAGAGAGAAAATGATTAATTAAATGGTTGTTACTATATAAGTAATGATTAATTGTGTATTTTCTCTCTATGTATCTATTTTGAAAGAGTATATAGTATTCTTTTACACCCTTGAAGATTTAAAACGGAACAAAATAACTCATATGAGAACAATTGATAAATAGTAAATGGGTTAAACATATCATATGATATCATATCATATCATAATGTATTCTATTATTGATTGTAATAATGCTCTCAACGAACCCACGCAGCAATTAGTTGTTGATTTGAAACCCAAATGTATTGATAAAAATGATTGGTCCCGTTTGTGTTCCAATCCAAATGCGATTCATCTATTGGAACAAAACTTGGATAAAGTGAGTTGGACTTGGTTGTCTATGAATTCAAATGCGATTCATCTATTGGAACAAAACTTGGATAAAGTAGATTGGTACCGGTTGTCTATGAATTCAAATGCGATTCCTATTCTGGAACAAAACCTGGATAAAGTTGATTGGAACGAATTGTGTAGAAATCCAAACGCGATTCATCTATTGGAAAAAAACATGGATAAAGTTAATTGGGATATGTTGTCTTTCAATCCAAATGCGATTCATATTTTGGAAAAAAACATGGATAAAGTTAATTGGAAATATTTGTCTTTCAATCCAAATGCTATTCCTATTCTGGAAGAAAACTTGGATAAAGTGAATTGGAAATTATTGTCTGGAAATCCAAATGCAATTCCTATTTTGGAAAATAACTTGGATAAAGTAAGTTGGTGGGAGTTGTCTTCCAATCCAAATGCGATTCCTATTCTGGAACTAAACTTGGATAAACTGGATTGGGCTCAGTTGTCTAAAAATCCAAATGCGATTCCTATTTTGGAGAAAAAAAAGGCTAAAATAAATTGGGAAAGATTGTCTCAAAATCCAAGTGCGATTCCTATATTAAAAAAAAACTTGGATAAAGTTGATTGGAAGAAGTTGTATTTACACCCTTGGTAATTTAAAACGCCGTTTTTACAGCATAAAAATCGTCCAAAAGTGTAAAATCAATAGTAAGGAATTACACCTTACGATTGCCTAATTTCGTTTCCTGCTTTTACCGAAGTAATACAGGGAGAAGGCGGATGCTGGCATGTGGAATAGTAGCAAAACTCTTCTGGTCTGGACTGTGTTTCTATCCATTCCTTCGTTAGTTTCATTATGGAAACAGCAGAGTTCTTATCCCTTGTTCTAAATACGCCATTTTTGTTTTTTGAACTCACGCAGTTAGAACAGTAGAATAATCTGTATATTTCCTTTCCTTTTTTGTTTCTACGACACTTTACTTTTTTATTTGTATGATGCTTCAAATCTTTATAACATTCACAACATTTTTGAGAAGTGTAATACTCGTTGATTGTTAGTGTATCATATTTCTTATGAATCAGTTTCCTCAATCCCTTATTCATAGTAGGCATCATATGTTTCATTTGAGTGCTTCTACTCCAATTTCCATAACCAATTAGGACATTTGAACCAAAGGTTTCCTTGATTTTATTCAGGAATGTATCTATGCTTTTCTTACCATAACTATATTGTCGAAACTTCATTTTCCGCCATAATTCCTTCTGGTAAAACTCGGTTGTTTCCTTATTCAGTTTATCCTTTTCTACCAAAAACTCTTTGAACTTTTCATAATCTACCGACTTGCTATTTTTACTGGATAAATGAGTTTCTTTTTCTATGATATTATTTCGTTTCCTTTCCTGTAATAATATCCTCTCATTTCGCTTTCCATACATTTCTGTTTTTCGTTGTGATGCTGTATATTGAAGTTTGTTCCCGTGTTTATCCATCATATACACTAACGAATGCTTACCTGGGTCGCAACCAACAATATTCCGTTCTTTCAAAGTATTCAGTTGTTCTGTTGATAAATCTTCTATGTTATGAAAATCTTGTGATGGTAAAGTCGGAACTCTGCTTCCCCATTTTTTATCTTTCAAATCTTTTCTAATGAATAGTAAAGAACAACTAATCCCATCTGTTTGGAGTTGATGATGATACTGGTAATGTCTGCTTTTGAATGTTTTATGTTGTAGGTTCAATAAATTATTCCATACATCGTATTGATTTTCTTTCACATTCTTTAACAACTCTCCCTTCTTTTTGTTTTCAGGACAGAATAAACTGATGATACACGCAGTATCCAAAATGATATGCTTGGGGATAATGTTATTACGAAGTGGTAGAGGTTGAAATAATTTGTGTTCTTCCTTTTCTAACACGGTATTCATATACAACATACCTTTCAAATAATCAAATGGTTTCACTTTCACATCATAATGAACTGACTTTTTTATGTTTGTAGGAAGAATATTATGTAAATGAGTGAGTTTCCAGTCATCAAATATAGGGTATGTTTCATCATTACATTCAAGCAATTGCTTCTTGAACTTGAATAAGATTGCTTTATCTTCTGTTATATTCGTAGTGGTTTTGTTGATGAACCGAAGGAAATGCTGAATAAATCGTTCTTGTGTATTGTTGGATAAAGAAGTATGAAGTTGTGTTGCTAAATAAGGTAATAAAAAAGTAGTATTCTTTAACTTGGTTTTTTCGTGGTTGAGTAAAGGTTGATATTCCTTATTGTAAAACTCTTGTAATGTTTCCAAAAGGTCAGTATCCTTACTTTTTGCTCCTTGATTGCTTCTTATTCCTAAGGTCTTGATACAATACAAAATAAACTTCTCATTTATTTCAGGTAAATGTTTATTGTTGTTATAGCAGTTCAATACATACAACCGGATAAACTGGTAGGAATGTATCATCAAATCATTCATTTCAAAAACCAAATTAGTAATAACTGGTTGGACTTCTTTATGGTTATGTAATACAGATTTGAGTGTGGTTTTTATGGTAGTGTAAGTAGACTTATCTGTGGAACGGAACTCTTGGAATGTTTCCTTCCTTTTCTTTTTCACCATTCTAAGTTTCTATATACTTACTAAACATTTTATTTCTATATAGTTTAATTATTAAACTATATATTCCTAAATGTTTCCACTTTTTGAGTTTTCATCTATTTCCTGTTTAATTTTTTCCTTTCTTTTCAAATATGCTCGTCTCGCCCATTTCTTTTTCTGTTCTGGTGTTGGAATATAATTACTCTTATAATTCGTTTTTAGTTGATACTCCTTAACATTTTGCTTATGTTCTTCTTTATGTGTTTCATAGTAATTTGTATTTTTCAATAGATATTTATTAAGTTGCGTGGTTTTATCATCTAATTTTTGTTTGAGTATTATATTTTCTTCTTCTAATTCCTTTATTTTTTCTTCATTATCCATTACGATGTTATATATAATACAAAATGTTTATATTAGTTTGTATTATTATCGTTTCAAAAAAACGGCGTTTTAAATTACCAAGGGTGTAAATATGCATCCAAATGCGATTCGTATGTTAGAACAGTACTTGGATAAATAAAGTTCGTTAGTATTATTTGTCTCAAATTCCATTATCATAATCACATATGATAATGGAATAAAACCCAATTGGTTTTAATATATCTAATTGTTTCAGTTTTACGGACATTTTGTTCCGTTTTAAATCTTCAAGGGTGTAATTGTGTATTTTCTCTCTATGTATCTATTTTGAAAGAGTATATAGTATTCTTTTAAACCCTTGGTAATTTAAAACGCCGTTTTTTAAATATTTATTCGTAATATATACTGAATGCCCTCACATAAAAGCGAAGATTATAAGATTACATCAGTTAAGTTTCATTTAGAAAATGAGAATATCTTTGTAAATACATGTAAATGTAAAAAATTGATCCTAAATATACAACTGGAGTGTATAGTATATTACAAGACTACCTCATAGTAAAATGACGACAGCATCTAATAAAGGAATCCACTTTATGAAGTTGTGCGACTGGATTCCTATTGATAAACTGGATTGGACTAGTTTGTCTCAAAATAAAAATCCAAATGCGATTAAACTATTGGAACAAAATTTGGATAGAGTGAATTGGGGTGCGTTGTCTTTGAATCCAAATGCGATTCCTATATTAGAAAAAAACTTGGATAAAGTTCATTGGGAGTTCTTGTCTATGAATCTAAATGTGATTCATATGTTGGAGAAAAACTTGGATAAATTGGATAAATTGAATTGGTATTGGTTGTCTTCGAACCCAAATGCGATTCCTATTCTGGAAAAAAACTTGGATAAAGTTAGTTGGCATGCGTTGTCTTCCAATCCAAATGCGATTCATATTCTGGAACAAAACATGGATAGAGTTGATTGGAATGGGTTGTCTCAAAATCCAAATCCAAATGCGATTCCTATTTTGGAAAAAAACTTGGATAAAGTTGATTGGCATATATTGTCTTTGAATCCAAATGCGATTCATATTTTGGAACAAAACTTGGATAAAGTGGATTGGAGATATTTGTCTCGAAATCCAAATGCTATTCATATTTTGGAACAAAATCTGGATAAAGTGATGTGGGATTGGTTGTCTTATAATCAAAATGCTATTCCGCTGTTGGAGAAAAACTTTGAGAAAAACTTGGATAAAGTGGACTGGTATTGGTTGTCTATGAATCCAAATGCGATTCCTATTTTAGAAAAAAACTTGGATAAAGTGGATTGGGAAATGTTGTCTAAAAATCCAAATGCGATTCTTCCTATTTTAGAAAAAAACTTGGATAAAGTGAATTGGGAAATGTTGTCTAAAAATCCAAATATATTTGGATACGATTACAAGGCTATGAAAAATAGAATGTTTAGTAATGGTGGGATTAAGGAAGACTTGGTGAAAAACCGGTTTCATCCAAGAAATATTCGCAAATGGAAAGGGTGGGGGCAATGTGATGTTTGTGATGACTTGGATGATTTTGATGATTGGGATGATGATGAATGGTTAAAACATTAAGTAATACAATAAAAATATAAAGACGAGAAAAACGGCATTTTAAATTACCAAGGGTGTAATAGTGTTATTGGTGCTATTGGTACCGCAGGCTCTAGTTGATGCCACGTGCTATTGTCGTTGGGCCTGCGATAGCAAGCGATAAATGGTTATGTAACCGATATCTGGCCTAGAGAGAAAATGATTAATTAAATGGTTGTTACTAACTAAGTTATGATTAATTGTGTATTTTCTCTCTATGTATCTATTTTGAAAGAGTATATAGTATTCTTTTTATAGTGTTGCTGTTGCTGCCACAATCTTATAGGAATAATTATATCGTCGTGGGTGAACAATTTCAACGGAACAATTTCAACGGAACAATTTCAACGGAACTGTAGTAGGGGACGGACCCCCACCCCAAAAAAAGAATATAGTGTATAATTATATGAATAAATGTAATATAATTATATTGACGTTCGTGATAACTGCGTTATGGGACGTAGTGTTGCGAAAAATGTCGGAGAATTATGAAGTGTTGCCATCGTATCTCCAGTTTGATTTTGTACGATATTTACAGCCGTATTTCGAAAAACACACGGTATTGTCGGCTGCTTTAATCGCAGGTTTTGTAGGGGCATCGGCCCAATCCATCATTTTATATTTTCATAAACTACCCACAAACAAAAGAACGTATTTGACGTTTATGGCGACAACCTTTATAATAAGCGCGCTGTATGGATTTGTGATAAAGTTTTCAAATCTATTTCCATATTTGGTAGAGACTTATTATAAAAATTTAGGAACGTATAGGAGTATGTATTTGGATGGTGTGAGTGGTCTAATTGCCCAATCGTCAGTATTGCTATTGTTGTTGCTGCCACAGGCTAAATAAATATTTGATGCGATAGCAAGCGGTAAATGGTTATGTAACCGATATCTGGGTTAAAGAGAGAAAAAGACTAATTAAATAGTTGTTAATATGTTATGTTGAATTAATTGGGTATTTTCTCTCTACGTATCTATTTTGAAAGAGTATATAGTATTCTTTTTATAGTGTTACTGTTGCTATTGTTGTTGCTGCCACAGGCTCTTGTCGGAATAATTATATCGTCGTGGGTGAACTATTATCAACGGAACCCCCTTAGTGAATCATTTAAATGCGTTTCTATAGTATATTAAAAAAGCATTTAAAGAAAAAACCCCGGCATTTGGGGGGCGAAGACACCCTACCTTAGACAGATGCTAGAGTATCATATGTTGAGTATTCGCTCTTTGTATCGTCATCTAAATAGGTGGCATCACTTAATCCCTTCATAAGTTTTGAAACATTCTTCCTGTCATCTGTAAGATTGGCAAATATATTAGTACAAATATCACAAAACGCAATCTGTAGCGCTTCTATCGTGTCAAAATTCGGGTTCTTATCTTGCCACAACTTGACATTCTTTTTATGAATATAAGACAACTCTTTCATGTGTTTCATTATAATGTCGCAGCCTTTGGTATCCTTTTCCCATTTGTCATTGTCCTTTACATACATGACCTTTCTTTTCTGATCCGTACAATGTATGGGCCTCTCAATGACATCCAAATTATTCAACCCATCTACCATCATATTCATCAATGTGTCTGTTAACCCTTTGTCTTTCGTATTCTCATACTGCTGAACCGTTAACGGCAACGACTTTATAAAATCACTTAGGTTCATCGCATTCTTACAATGCTCGTTCAAAAACATCTGGATGTTAAATTGATTGTTAGTGTTATGACTATTTGTGTGAGTAGTATTATGATTACCATTTATGCTAGGCAACATATGTACAATCTTTTCCATAAACACATTCATAAACTCTTGGTTCTTTGACATAACCAACTCTATCATTTTCTCCGTTAATGAAGCATGGTCTATTGGATCAATGGTTGTTATTTGTTTACTTTCAATTATTTTATTCTCATCATAATCACATTTCTTTTTATGAGCATAAAGTGTAGAAGAATGTTTATATACCTTACCGCATTTACAAATATGGGATTTTAATGTAATATCTGATGTATGATTTTGTAGGATTTGGTGCTTTCGAGTGGAATTATGCTTATTAATTTCACTTTGTTTGTTACATTTATAGTTACATTTTTCGCAAAAGAATTTATTGGAGATTTTTGGAGATTTATTTGTAGGAAACATTCCTATATATATCCTATATAGAAAATCTCCTAAATCCTTTCGCATAAATATTAAAAATTAACAGTAACGTTTTTAAAATAAAAAAAAATGTGTTGAGAGCATTATGGTCTCAATCACTTTTTTACAACTTTTTCAGTTTCACTTTTGAATAATGAAAAATGGACAAGAAATAAATGTCCAAAATTGAAAATTCAAATACTCCTTTGAAAATAAAAAGTTGTACTAGATGAGTAAAAAGTGATATTCAGTTATATAATACATACTTGAGTATATGTAGTATAGAATTATAATAGGTAAATCCTATGTAGGTGGGCTGTATGTTTCCTCATGAGTTGTTTCAATAAGCCGTCGGCAGACAGATAAGCCGTCGGCAGACAGATAAGCCGTCGGCAGACAGATAAGCCGTCGGCAGACAGATAAGCCGTCGGCAGACAGATAAGCCGTCGGCAGACAGATAAGCCGTCGGCAGACAGATAAGCCGTCGGCAGACAGATAAGCCGTCGGCAGACAGATAAGCCGTCGGCAGACAGATAAGCCGTCGGCAGACAGATAAGCCGTCGGCAGACCTCGTTCAAAAACATCTGGATGTTAAACTGATTGTTAGTGTTATGACTATTTGTGTGAGTAGTATTATTACCTTGTACCTTGCCAATGACATTCGTCATAAAATCCTGGTTTTGTGTCATCATTTGTGTAAACATAGCAAACATCTTTTCTAATAAAACAGGATTATTCATATCAGTTGTAGATACAATGTTGCTGGATTGTTTATTTTCATCATAATCACATTTCTTTTTGTGCTTCCATAATCCAGAACGTGTTTTAAATTCTTTATTACAATTTTCACATGCGAATTCTTTAATTTGCTCGTTTTGCTCGTTTTGCTCGTTTTGCTCGTGTTTTGTTTCCAAAATATTTCCAGTTGTTTCCTTGATGTGCTTTGATGTCATTATATGTCTATCCCAATTAAATTTTTTACCGCATGTATAATGACATAATTCGCATACGAAAATACTATTGCTCGAATTGCTCGTTTTTGTTTCCAAAATGTTTCCTAAAGATTCCATAAGTTTACAAAAGAAAATATTTCTAAGTTTTAATTTTAAATTAACAATAACGATTTCAAAATAAAAAAAAATGTGTTGAGAGCATTATGGTCTCAATCACTTTTTTACAACTTTTTCAGTTTCACTTTTGAATAATGAAAAATGGACAAGAAATAAATGTCCAAAATTGAAAAATCGAATACTCCTTTGAAAATAAAAAGTTGTACTAGATGAGTAAAAAGTGATATTCAGTTATATAATACATACTTGAGTATATGTAGTATAGAATTATAATAGGTAAATCCTATGTAGGTGGGCTGTATGTTTCCTCATGAGTTGTTTCAATAAGCCGTCGGCAGACAGATACGTCAACGGCAGACAGATAAGCCGTCGGCATACAGATAAGCCAACGGCAGACATAAAATAAGTATTTGAAAGTCAATATATGTAT
>FUWD013189564.1_pt1 | contig 10593 bp, 12 predicted proteins | sample 1063281 | NCBI WGS metagenome assembly FUWD01 (sample SAMEA79048168, study PRJEB19326) | metagenome | biome: marine
AACAAAACAAGAGATAAATAATAGTAATAATTTTTTTGAAATATAATTTATCAGAAAAAGATAAGATTGTTTCTTTAATCTTAGGAGGTCCTAATAGGTATTATGATTTTAATGAGATTGATCTTGGAAATATTTTTTTATTAATAAAGAGTAGTTTTCTAGACAAAGGTTTTAAACTAATTCTTATTAGATCAAGAAGAACGCCGGATAATATTATTGATTTTACAAAAAAGTTTTTTTAAATTCTGCAGTCATTATTGATTTTGTGAGCAAAGAATTTTATTTATCAGCTCTTAAGCTATCTAGAATAATTGTTGTAACTTGCGACTCTACTTCAATGATTTCTGAGTGTGCAATCACACAAAAGCCAATATTTGTGGCTAAAATGAATGCAAAGAGAAAGAATAATCGATTTAAGTATTTTCTTAATAGCTTTAGAGAAAAAGGAATTATTAGATTTCTTGGTGAAAATATAGATTATTGGCAATATCCAGTTTTAGATGAGACTAATCGGATTGCAACAATAATAAAAGAAAGGTTAAATTAAATTTAATGAGTTTTTTAAAATCATTTCAAAATAATTCAGCACATTCAACCTACCCATTTGATCATTGGGAATTAACAGAACCTTTAACGGACCAACAAATAAGAGAGATTTGTGAGGCAAAAGTACCAGAAGTAAAAATTGATTTTGACGGTACCAGAGCAGTAGATGGAGGTGCGGGAGCATATAGATCTGGGGATCCAACAGGTGGCAAAGCAGGGAAGATAAGAGAATTTGTTACAAAGGATAATTATAAAGACTACCCACATTTAAAAAAATTTATTGATGAACTATGTAAGATGGAAACAGCAAAATATGTAGGTTCCAAAATCAAAAAAGATTTAACAAAAGCTTACGTGCGAGTTGAGATTATTGCTGATAGAGTTGGTTTTTGGCTTAAGCCTCATTGTGATATTAAAGAAAAATTAATGTCCTGCCTATTATTTGCAAATCCAAATAATTATGAGTCTGAAGAGTTAGGCACAGATTTTTATGATAAGAATTTAAAGTTAGTAAAAACTGTTCCTTATAAAAATAATTATGGATATGTTTTTACAAGTGGCCCTGACACTTGGCATGGATTAGAAAAAAAGAGATAAAAAGAGACAGAAGATGTCTTCAAGTAAATTATGTAACATTTGAGACTGATTGGAAAGTAAATTAATTAATATCCTGTAAAGCAAGAACTTCAAATTTAGAATTTTTTAAAGATTTAATAGCTTCAGTAATTGCATTGGCTCCAGCAATGGTTGTGTAGTAGGGGGTGCCACTTGTGAGCGCCGCTCTTCTAAGTGAAAAAGAATCTTTAATAGATTGCTTTCCTTGAGACGTATTTATGACTAAAGAAATTTTTTTTCATTAAGAGAGTCCTCGATATGAGGTTTTCCTTCCATAACTTTATTTATCTTTTTACAATCAACTCCTGATGAATTTAAAAAATCAGAAGTTCCTGAGGTTCCTAGAATAGTAAATCCTAATTTTTTAAGCTCTTGTGCAATTTTTAAAATATATTTTCTATCTTCTTTTTTTACAGATAAGAAAGCAATGCCAGATTTTGGTATTTTATTACCAGTTGCAAATTGACTTTTGGCAAAAGCAAGGCCAAAGGTTTTATCAATCCCCATAACCTCTCCAGTTGATTTCATTTCAGGTCCCAATAACGTATCTACATTTGGAAACTTGTTAAAAGGAAACACAGCTTCTTTTACAGAATATAACTTATGGTTTTTTTATTTAAATTTAGATCTTTTAATTTTAGACCGGTCATTACTTTAGTTGCAATTTTTGCAACTGCAATTCCAATAGATTTAGCAACAAAGGGAACAGTTCTGCTAGCCCTTGGATTTACTTCTAGGACATAAACTCGATCATCTTTTATGGCAAATTGAATGTTTAAAAGTCCTAAGACTTTTAAACCAAAGGCAATTTTTTTGTTTGTTTTGAAATTTCATCAATAATATTCTGTTTAAGTGAATATGGAGGAATGCAGCATGCAGAATCTCCAGAATGAATTCCTGCTTCTTCAATATGTTCCATTATACCTGCAATAAATACTTCCGAACCATCGCAAATAGCATCAACATCAACTTCAATCGCATCATTAATAAACTTATCTATTAGAACAGGATCTTTTCCTGAAACTTTTACTGCTTCTTTTATATATTTTTTAAGATGATCTTCATCGTACACAATTTCCATTGCTCTGCCGCCTAAAACATAAGAAGGCCTAATTACAACTGGAAAATTTATTTTTTTGCAATTTCAATTGCCTCAGGCTCAGATCTTGCAAGTCCACTTTCAGCTTGAAGCAACTCTTCTTTGATTACAAAATTTTTAAATTTTTCTCTATCCTCAGCAAGATCAATAGATTCTAGTTGTGTGCCTAAAATTGGAATATTATTTTCATGAATAAATTTTGCAAGTTTTAATGGGGTCTGGCCTCCAAATTGAACTATAACCCCAAAAAGGAAACCATTACTTTTTTCTTTATTAATTATTTCAATAACGTGCTCTTCAGTTAAAGGTTCAAAATACAATCTATCGCTCGTGTCATAATCTGTTGAAACTGTTTCGGGATTACAGTTAATCATGATGGTCTCATAATTAATTTCTTTTAAGGCATAACTTGCTTGACAGCAGCAGTAATCAAATTCTACCCCTTGTCCTATTCTATTTGGTCCACTACCTAGAATAACTAACTTTTTTTTATTTGTAGGTTCAGATTCGCATGTACTTAGATCGTTACTTCCATAAGTAGAGTACATGTAAGGAGTTTTAGATTCAAATTCTCCAGCACATGTATCTATTTTTTTATATATAGGGTGAATTTTAAATTTATCCCTAGCAGACCTGACTTCATTACTTTTTATTTTTAAAATCTTTGCAATTTTTTTATCTGAAAAACCTATTGATTTAATATATTGTAGTTTTTCTTTACTATTTAGAACATCCTCATCTTTAATATTATTTTCTACAATTATCAGTTGTTGAATTTGCTCTAAAAACCATTTATCAATTTTTGTCATCTGATAAATTTCTTCGAGTTTTAATTTTCTTCTAAAGGCCTCTGCTACAAAAAGTATTTTTTGAGGAGTCCTTTCTATAAGTTTTTTTTAAATCCTGTATATTTATTTCCTCATATTGATCAAAACCATCAAGTCCAATCTCTAATGAACACAATGCTTTTTGTATGGACTCTTTAAAGTTTCCTCCTATAGACATTACTTCACCAACAGATTTCATCGACGTTCCTAATATTGCCTCAGTATTTTTGAATTTTTCAAATGCAAATCTAGGAATTTTAGTTACTACATAATCAATAGTTGGTTCGAATGAGGCAGGGGTTGTTCCCGTGATTTCATTTTTTAACTCATCTAAAGTATAGCCAACAGCAAGTTTTGCCGCCACTTTTGCTATTGGAAATCCAGTTGCCTTTGAAGCTAGTGCAGAAGATCTAGAAACCCTTGGATTCATCTCAATAATAATCATTCTTCCATTTTTTGGATTGATTGCGAACTGAACATTAGAACCTCCTGTTTCAACTCCAATTTTTCTAATACATTTAAAAGAAGCATCTCTCATGATCTGATATTCTTTATCAGTCAAAGTTAATGCTGGAGCTACAGTAATAGAATCACCAGTGTGAATCCCCATTGGATCTACATTTTCAATGGAACAAATAATTATACAGTTATCGTTTTTATCTCTAACGACCTCCATCTCAAATTCTTTCCATCCTAATAAAGACTCTTCAATTAAAACTTCTTTTGTTGGAGAAAGATCAAGACCATTTGCTATAATTTTTAAATACTCTTCTTCTGTATAGGCAATTCCACCCCCAGATCCTCCAAGTGTAAAAGAAGGCCTGATAATTGCGGGCAGTCCAATTAATTTTAAACTTTTTTTGCATCTTCAATTGATCTACAAATGATAGACTTTGCACACTCAAGACCAATATCAGTCATATTTTTTTAAACTTTTCCCGATCCTCAGCATTCTCTATCGCTTCAGAGTTTGCTCCTATTAATTCAATATTATATTTTTTAGTATTCCTTCCTTTTTTAGTGCCATGGCCGCATTAAGTGCAGTTTGTCCCCCCATAGTTGGTAGTATTGCGTCCGGTTTTTCTTTTTTAATAATTTCTTCAATAATTTCAGTAGTGATAGGCTCAATATAAGTTTTATCAGCAACGTCAGGATCAGTCATAATAGTTGCTGGGTTTGAATTGATTAGGATAATTTTATATCCATCAGACCTCAACGCTTTACATGCTTGCGTTCCTGAATAATCGAACTCGCATGCTTGACCAATAATTATTGGACCAGCGCCGATAACTAAAATTGATTTTATATCTTTTCTTCTAGGCATTAATTTTATTTTTTTTATTAAATCTATAAAATCTTTAAAAAGATAATTGCTATCATGGGGTCCAGGAGATGCTTCTGGATGATATTGTACAGAAAATACCGGTTTGATTTTTGATTTTATACCTTCAATGGAAGTATCAAAAAGAGATACATGAGTAACCTCAACATCTTTAGGTAAACTGTTTTTTGTAACTTCAAAGCCATGATTTTGACTTGTGATTTCTACTTTATTATTCATCAAATTTTTAACTGGATGATTTGCGCCTCTGTGTCCTTGTTGCATTCTTTTTGTTTTTGCACCAAGGCTTAAAGCAAGCAATTGATGACCTAAGCATATTCCAAATACTGGAATATCTGCGGATATTATTTCTTGAATGGTTTTAATTGCATATTTTCCTGTAAGATCAGGATCTCCAGGCCCATTAGATAAAAAAACTCCATCTGGTTTTAAAGCAAGTATATCCTTGGACGAAGTTATAGAGGGAACAACTATTACTTTACAACCTAGTTCAGAAAAGTTTCTTAAAATATTAGTTTTGATTCCATAATCAATTGCGACAATATTATATTTTTGATTTTTTTGAATTTCGTAACCTTTAGTATTCCATAATTTATTACCAACCCATTGATAAGATTTTTTACAGGTAACTTCTTGTGTAAGATCTAAGTTTTCTAAACTTGGTAATTTTTTCGTAATATCTAAAAGATGTTTGACGTTATGATTATTATTTTCATTAAAAGCTATTGTTGCTTTTTTTGGACCAAATTTTCTTATTTTCAAAGTAAGTTTTCTAGTGTCAATCCCATAAATTGCAGTGATACTATTTCTTTTTAACCAATCATCTAAATTTTCTAAAGCTCGGTAATTTGATGAATGAGATACTTCCGCGCTAAATATTGCACCTTTAACCCAGGCTTTTTCAGCTTCAAAATCTTCATTATTAGCACCTACATTACCGATGTGTGGAAAAGTAAAATTTATAATTTGTCCAGAGTAAGAGGGGTCAGTTAATATTTCTTGGTAGCCGGTAATTGAAGTATTAAAACATATTTCACCAGAAGAAATTCCGTAAGCACCAATTCCAAATCCATAAAATTCCTCTCCATCTTCAAGAATTAAAATAGCATTAGTATCAATTGAATTTTTAATTTTGTATTTATTTTCTAAATTAGTTTCTTTAGACAAATACAACCCATGAGTTAAGAGCTTTTAAGTTATTTAAAAGTTGGCGAACATTATGAAAAAGTTAAACGCCAGTCAAGTTGCTAATATTTTCTTTTGAGCAATTGAATTATTTAGAGTAATTTAAACTTATGAATTTATTAGATAAGATAAATGCTCAATTGAAAGAATCGGCACTTAAACAAGACAAAGACAAGGTTCTTACTCTAAGACTTATTATATCTGCCCTTAAAGATAAAGAAATTGAAAAAAGAGGAGCTGGTGTAAAAGATACTTCAATTAAAGACGACGATGTAATTACGGTCTTCAATAAAATGTTAAAACAGAGAAGAGAGTCATTGGAGATTTATAAAAAAGCTTCCAGGGATGATTTGGCTGAAAAAGAAAGTAAAGAAATAAATATTATTCAAGAATTTCTTCCAAAACAATTAGATGATAACGATACAAAGAAAGCATGCGAAAGTGCAATCAAGGAAACCGGAGCAGCTTCAATTAAGGATATGGGAAAAGCAATGGCCATTTTAAAGTCTAAATATTCTGGCAGCATAGACTTTTCTAAGGCTGGGGCTTTTCTAAAAGAATTACTAAGCAAATGAAATTTCCAAAAGAGTATTTAGAAGAAATTAAACAAAGAGTAAAAGTTTCCGATGTAGTAGGAGCTGCAGTTCAATTAAAAAGAAGAGGAAAAGAATTCGTTGGCTTATCTCCTTTTTCTACAGAAAAGACACCATCATTTACTATTAATGATGAAAAGGGTTTTTATCATTGTTTTAGTTCAGGAGAGCATGGAAATATTTTCGATTTTTTAGTTAAAGTTGAAAAATTAAATTTTGGTGACGCTGTTAGAAAATTAGCAGCTAAAGCTGGAATGCCAGCATTTAAATTTACGAAAGAAAATATTGAAGTAGAAAATAAAAGAAAAAAATATGACGAAATATTAACAATTGCTTTACAAAATTATCAGAAAAACTTTTTTGAAAATCAATTTGTTAAAAAATATGCTCTTGATAGAGGCTTAACCGAGGAAATATTGTCCATATTCAAAATAGGATATTCGGGAGAATATGGTTTGAATGTTTCGTTATTTAGTAATTTTAATCAAAAAGAGCTTATTGAAAGTGGAGTATTTTTCCATGATGAAAAAAATAATAAACTTATTGATAGATTTAAAAACAGACTAATTTTTCCAATTTTTGATTATAACAATAAAGTTATTGGATTTGGAGGAAGAGCTTTAGGTCAAAATTATTTAGCAAAATATATTAATTCTCCAGAAACTGAATTTTTTAAGAAAGGTTTTAATTTATATAACTTGAATAATGCCAAAAGTGAAAACAAACAAAGTGGAATTATTTTTGTTGTTGAGGGGTATATGGATGCGATTAGTCTTTATCAGGCTGGTTTTAAAAATGTAGTTGCAACACTTGGTACTGCAATGACAGAATCTCATTTAAATTTAGTATGGCGCTATTTTAATGACCCAGTAGTTTGTTTTGATGGTGATAGAAGCGGACAAAATGCTGCTCAAAAAATTTCTGAAAAATTAATTGCTTTTATGAAGCCAGGTTATTCTTTGTCATTTTTAATTTTACCAAATGGGTTTGATCCAGATTCTTTTATAAGAAAAAATGGTAAAAATAACTTTTGAAAGTCTTTTAGATATCAAAAAATTCGATATTGGTAATTTTATTTTTGAAAACAATTTACAAAATTTACAATCTACGCAACCTGAAGAAAGAGCTGGATTTGAAAAAAAATTGATCGATACATGTTTATTGATCCAAGATTCTACGGTAAAAAAATACTATGTTAGTTTCTTTAAAAATAAAATTTTTGAACAATTTTCAAATAGAAAAAATAAAAATATTAAACCATTAAACAAAACTAAAGAGCTTACTAGAAAAATTACTAGATATTCTTCATTTGAACTTAAGGAATTTTCCCTAATGTATCTTTTTTTAAATAATTTTGCAATTTTAAGAAATCATTTTGAAAAAGTTTCGTTAATAAATTTTCACAATAAAAATTTAGAAGAATTAAGAAAAGTTTTGATAAATATTTTAGGAAAGGTTCAAACATTTAAAGATTTTAATTTATTAAAACATTTAGAAGAAAATAATTTTGGACAAGTTATTAAAGATATAAATGAATTTTCTTCGATAAAAGGAATTTCAGAGAATTTAAATGATGAAAAGTTTGATAATTTTTTAAAAGATTTAATTGAACAAGTTAATAATTTGAAACTTCTGAGTAAATTGCATGATGCTGAAGAATCATTGTCTAAAAATATGAATGAGGCCCACTATAACGAACTTTTATCCTTAAAAGATCAGATTGTAGCTTCAAAAAAAGTCTAGTAATTTTGCATCCTAGTAAATATATATACTGCTTCAATAAACAGATATTTAAAAGTGAAAGCAGACAAGCTTATTTCAAAATCATTTGAAAAATTACTTGAGCGTGGAAAAGCTCGAGGATTTATTACTCACGAAGAGTTAAAAAAATCTTTAGGAAAAAGAAATAGTAATCCTGAAAGTTTGGAAAAAGCCGTTTTAAATATTTTTGATAACCTTATTACGCTAGTTAAGCAAAAATCTGACTTTAAAGTTAAGACAAAAGAGGAGGCCCCTAAAGCTGAAAAAACTTCTGAAAGAAGTGATGATCCAATTAGAATGTATCTTAGAGAGATGGGTGGAGTTGAGCTTCTATCTAGAGAAGGTGAAATTGCAATTGCTAAGAGAATAGAGTCTGGAAAATATGTAATGGTTTCTGCCTTGGCAGAAAGCCCGTTGATGGCAAAAAAATATTTGAGTGGAAAGACAAGTTAAACGCTAACGAGATGTTAGTTAGGGATATTATTGATCTTGATAGCAACTACTTAGAGGATGAGAATTTTACAAAAGCCTTAGCCGCAAAGACTGTAGAGAAAACTGTTAAAGAAACTAAAACAAAAAAGATAAAGAGGAAGATCCAGATAATAAAAGTGTTGAAGTCATTGAGGAAGAAAATGACGAATATAACATCTCTTTAGCCGCTCTTGAAATAGAGCTTAAGCCAAAAATTTTAAAAACTTTTGAAAAACTATCAAAAAATTACAAAAAACTTATCTCTTATCAAAAAGAAAAGCTCGATACTGTGCTCGCTAGATCAAAATTTAGTCCAAGCAAAGAAAAAAATTACCAATTAATTAAAGAGGAAATCAGCCAGGATATTCTGCAATTGCAATTAAATCCAGCAACTCAAGAAGAGTTGGTGCAGCTGAATTATGTTGAGAATAAAAAATTAATTAATTTTGATGGAGAACTTTTGAGACTTTCTTCTAAGCATGGCATTCCTAGAGAAGAATTTATAAAATTTTATGTAGGAAATGAAATTAATCCAAATTTTGAAAGTTTTTTAGGAGAAAATAAAAAATGGCATAATTTTTTTACGAAAGAAAAAAAGAATACGAAAATATTAAAATTAAATTAATTCAGATTAGTAAAGATATTGGATTACCAGTATCGGATTTTAAAATTCTAGTTAATAAAATTAAAAAAGGCGAGAGAGAATCTAGAATTGCTAAAAAAGAAATGATCGAGGCTAATTTAAGATTAGTTATTTCAATTGCAAAAAAATATACAAACAGAGGACTGCAGTTTTTAGATTTAATTCAAGAGGGTAATATTGGTCTTATGAAAGCAGTTGATAAATTTGAATATAGAAGAGGTTACAAATTTTCAACGTATGCGACATGGTGGATTAGACAAGCTATTACAAGATCAATAGCTGACCAAGCCAGAACTATTAGAATACCTGTGCACATGATCGAAACAATTAATAAAATTGTAAGAACATCAAGACAAATGCTCAGTGAGTTTGGAAGAGAACCTACTCCTGAGGAATTAGCTAAAAAATTAGCTATGCCTTTAGATAAAGTAAGAAAAGTATTAAAAATCGCAAAAGAGCCAGTATCTTTGGAGACGCCGGTTGGAGATGAGGAGGATAGTAACTTAGGAGATTTTATAGAAGATAAAAATGCATTAATTCCTGTTGATGCTGCAATCCAAAGTGGACTTAGAAATACAACTACAAAGATTCTTGCAACATTAACTCCAAGAGAAGAAAGAGTATTAAGAATGCGTTTTGGAATTGGTATGAATACCGATCACACTTTAGAAGAAGTGGGGCAGCAGTTTTCAGTCACGCGCGAAAGGATAAGACAAATCGAAGCAAAGGCTTTAAGAAAATTAAAGCATCCTAGTAGATCAAGACAGTTAAAAAGTTTCTTTGATAGTTAGAATTTAGTTAATAAACTATATTTTTAATGTTATATCCCATTAAAAAGGGCCTGTAGCTCAGCTGGTTAGAGCCCCCCGCTCATAACGGGGTTGTCCGGGGTTCAAATCCCTGCGGGCCCACCAATTTGATCTAATTTGATTTATTGAAATTCTCCAAGGCATTTATTACACCCACAAAACCTTTGCTAGCTATAATTGATGCAAATTCTTCTTTTTGAGTTCTTGCTAAACTCAATCCCTCAACAACTAAATCCCTCGCAAGAAATTTGGAGTCTTTCGTGTAAATTCTCCAGTCAACATTAATTTCTTGGGAGTCTTTCTTTGAAAAAATTCTAGTGCTAACAATAATATTATTTTCATTGATTTTTTTTGAGTCTAAAATTTTAAGTTCTTGGTCTGCAAAATCATTTAATTTTGAAGACATATTTTTTATAAAGTATTCTCTAAATAATTTATTGAATTTATCTTTTTCAGAAGCTGTTGCTTTATCTCGGTAGTCACCTAGTGTATAACCAGCAAGCGCATCTAAATCCAAATAGCTTTGTGAAAGTTCATTAAGCTTTTTTAGTCTTGAGTCAGTATTAAGAGATTTATCATTGAATATTAATTTTGCCTCATTAGTTAATTTAAGAACAAAAGCCTCGGCATTAGTCTCTTTCGAATATGAATTTGTGTAAGTAAACAGAATTAAACCAATATAAAAAAATATTTTTTAAAAAT
>FUWD013023096.1_pt1 | contig 10592 bp, 12 predicted proteins | sample 1063281 | NCBI WGS metagenome assembly FUWD01 (sample SAMEA79048168, study PRJEB19326) | metagenome | biome: marine
TCACGGAGTCGATGGCCACATGGTTGTCCGGGTTGTGCCACTGGTGGTGCACCAGACCGAAACCGGCCGAGCAGTCGCTGAATGCCGGACAGAAAATCGGCACGCCCTTTTCGTATGCTTTATAGACGATGGAGTTTTTGTCGAGGTTGTTTGCCTCGATGTATTTCGCCATCTCGATGATGAACTCGCGCGACGAGTACGCACCGGGCTGCATGGAATCGGCGATCTTGCCCATGGTTTCGTCGCAGACGCGCAGGTCGTCCTCGTCGATATAGGTGTCGTAGATGCGATCGACGTGCATGTCTCGAAGAATGGCGTCGTCGATGAACGGCGTGCCTTTGTAGTGTTTGAAGCCAAGCGCTTCGAAAAAGTCCTGATCGACGATGTTGGCGCCGGTGGAGACGATTGCGTCAACCATGTGGTTGTCGATCATGTCGATGATGACCTGTTTCAGACCGGCGCTGATGAGCGAACCGGCGAGCGTAAGGATGACGGCGCACTCCTTGTCCTGCTGCATGAGATCCACGATCGTAGCGGCTCTTGCGAGATTTCGGGCCTGAAAGGCGGTATCTCCCATCTGGTCAATGAGGGGAACAATATTAAGCTGTTTGATATCAATATGCCGTACAGGCGCATTGAGCAGTTCTTTCTTTGCGGTTCCTGATTCCATGGTAACCTTCCGTGCGGTTGATTTTGTTCAAAAAAAAGAGAGCAAGCTTACTATATCACACACTCGAATTACCGGATGCTGCTTCCTTCCGGATCTGACATGGTTGGGCAACCGAATGTTGTATAGGACTTACTCTCTAAATATAGCTGTTTTCAGAAATCTTTTTGTGTCAAGAAATCGAAACAAGTTGCATAATATAGTGTAATGAAAACAAAAAACAAACAAAAGGTCTTTTATCTTTCTTGCAACTGTTATAACTTCCTAAACATTTACGGCAACTATAAACGACTGCGACAGCGCCGCAAGGGGCAGTTTTTTATCTTCTTCTTTCAATTCCCGGCGGCGGACAACTTTTTTATGGGAACTCTTCGCATTTTAAGCGGGATGCGGCCGACCGGAAAACTGCACCTTGGACACTACACCGGCGCACTTGAAAACTGGGTTCACCAGCAGAACCTCCTTGCAGAAGACGGCTCAAGAGTTTATGAAACCTGCTTTCTCATAGCGGACTATCATATTCTGACCACATCGCTGGAAACTGCCGACGCATACCAGCACACCATCGACATGCTGCTGGACTGGCTCGCCGCGGGAGTGGATCCGGAAAAAAGCCCTGTTTTCCGGCAGTCGCAGGTCAAGGAACATGCGGAGCTGTTTCTCCTTTTCGCCATGCTGATAACCTCATCGAGACTTGAACGGAATCCGACACTGAAGGAACAGGTTCGCGACCTGAACATGGACTCCCTGACGTACGGACATCTCGGATATCCGGTTCTGCAGGCTGCGGACATACTGCTCTACAAGGGAAATATCGTACCGGTAGGCGAAGATCAGATCCCGCATGTTGAAATAACCAGAGAGATCGCCCGTAAATTCAATTTCCACTACCCTCATCCTGAAACCGGAAGCGTTTTTCCGGAGCCTGAGCCGAAAATCACGAAATTTTCAAGGCTGGTAGGTCTCGACGGCAAAGCAAAAATGTCAAAATCGCTCGGCAACACCATACTGCTTTCCGACACGCCGGAAGAGGTGCTCAAAAAAGTCAGAAACGCCGTAACGGACACTTTGAAAGTCAGAAGAAACGATCCGGGACGTCCGGAAGTCTGCACGGTCTTCAGCTACCATAAACGGTTTACTGCCCGGGAGGAACTTGATTCCATCGAAGCCGGCTGCCGTTCCGGCGCTCTCGGCTGCGTTGACTGCAAAAAGCTCTGCGCCGCCGCAATATCGGCGGAACTGGAACCGCTTCTTGAAAAGCGCCGCTACTATGAGGACCGGATAGAGCTTGTCCGGGAGATTCTGCTCGAAGGCGAAATAAAGGCCCGTGCTCTTGCCTCGCAAACCATGCAGGAAGTCCGGACAGCCATGAAGCTCGGATAAGCTTCGCGCCTGCCACTCACTACAATTCCGAAAATGATACGATGATACTGCCAACGAAAAAATATGCCTTTATTTTCGATATGGACGGAGTCCTGACGGACAACATGAAACTGCATGCTGCATCATGGGTTGAGCTGTTCAGGGACTACGGCCTCGAAGGACTCGATCCGGAACGGTATCTTGTCGAAACGGCGGGCATGAAAGGCCCTGATGTGCTTCGATATTTTCTCGATCCCGACATCAGTTCCCAGGAAGCCGAGCGGCTGACGGAATTGAAAGATTTTCTCTACCGGGTTAATTCCCGCTCTCTTATCAAACCCCTTTCAGGGCTCCATACGTTTCTTGAACATGCCGGCATGGCTGGTATCGCCCTTGCCGTAGGTACCGGTTCAGGCGCGAAAAACACCGACTATGTCCTTGGCCTTCTTGAAACAAAACGTTTTTTCAGGCCATCGTCGGCTCCCATCATGTCAAGGAGGGCAAACCCGCTCCGGACATATTTCTCAGGGCGGCGGAACTGCTTGGAGTCGAACCTGCGGACTGTATTGTTTTTGAAGATGCGCTGCCGGGAATCGAAGCCGCGTCAAGAGCGGGAATGAGCTGCGTTGCGCTGACCACGACAAACAGCCGCGACTCCTTTTCCGTCTGCAGTAACGTCCTTGAAATAATCGATGATTTCATGCAGCTGGACCCTGTCGGCCTGCTCGAACGGCTTCATGAGTCCCGTACCGAAACCTTATAACCTGTTCCGATGCAAGAATTTTTACTCCCGGTCATCAAAAGCGCACTGCAGTCCGCTGAAATAAAAACTGACAAACCGGTACAGATCGAAAAACCCACCGACAAGAAAAACGGAGATTTCTCGACGAACATCGCGCTTCTGCTCTCGAAAGAGTGCCGAAGAAACCCGAGAGAACTGGCTGCCGAACTGATCGGACAGATGATCTTTCCGGACGGGACCGTTGAACGCATTGAGATTGCCGGACCGGGATTCATTAATTTCTACCTTACGCCCTTGTTCATCATGCAGTCGGTGGAGCATATCCTGCTTGAAGGCAAAGGATATGGCTCTTCGTGCGCAGGAAAAGGCAAAACCGCCATCGTAGAATATGTCAGCGCCAACCCGACCGGACCGCTGACCATCGGCAGGGGGCGGGGCGGAGTACTTGGCGACTGTATCGCGAACCTGCTTGAAACGCAGGGATACGATCTTACAAGGGAGTATTATTTCAACGATGCCGGCAGGCAGATGCAGATTCTCGGGGAATCCGTCCGTTACCGCTATATGGAGCGCTGCGGACGCGATATCGTTTTTCCTGACTCCCATTACCAGGGAGAGTATATCAGGGAAATTGCGGAAATACTCTTTCTCGAACACGAATCGTCGCTTATCGACAGCGATGATCCCGGCATATTCAAGGATACTGCGGAAGCGATTATTTTCAGCTCGATAAAAAAAACCCTCGCCCGTATCGATATCCGACATGACTCGTTTTTCAACGAACACACTCTTTACATCGCTGAAGAAAACGGAAAATCGGCGAACGATCGGGTTCTTGAGCTGCTTGAATCGAAAGGATTCATTGACCGATATGATGGCGCCACCTGGTTTCTTACCACAAAACTCGGTCAGGAAAAAAATAAAGTGCTGGTGAAATCATCCGGAGAACCAAGCTACCGGCTGCCGGATATCGCCTATCATCTCGATAAATACCGCCGGAAGTTCGATCTTGTCGTCAACGTCTTCGGTGCCGATCACATCGACGAGTACCCCGACGTTCTGGAGGCACTGCGCATTCTCGGTCACGATACCTCGAAAATGCGGGTAGCCATCAATCAGTTCGTTACAACTACCGTTGACGGCGAAACCGTCAAAATGTCAACCAGAAAAGGAAACGCCGATCTGCTGGATGAATTGATCGATGATGTCGGCGCAGATGCCACCCGCCTTTTCTTTATCATGCGCAGCAAGGATTCGCACCTGAATTTCGATATCGAGCTTGCTAAAAAACAATCGAAAGACAACCCTGTCTTTTATCTGCAATATGCTCATGCCCGTATCTGCAGCCTGCTGCGTATTGCAGCGGAGGAGGCTGGATTCAAACCCGACGGATCAGGAGCCCATCTGCTGCAGAAACTCACTCTGGAACCCGAAATCCAGCTCGGGTTTACCCTGCTTGACTACCCTGAGGTCATCAGAACGGCTATACGTCTGCTGGAACCGCAGAAAATGGTAGAGTACCTGCACTCCGTTGCCGAACAGTATCATAAATTCTACCAGGAGTGCCCGATCCTCAAGGCCGATCCCGACATCCGTACGGCAAGACTCTTTTTATCTCTGGCAACAAGACAGGTGCTGCGAAACGGGTTTGCCATTCTCGGCATATCGGCGCCGGAATCTATGTGAATGCTGATTTATGCCTGACGGTATAACCCGTGTTCGACAATATAACGCCTGATCGCAGAGGGCAGAAGATCGCCTACGGGCAGATCGGCGGCAACTCTCTCTCTGATGACGGTAGATGAAAGCGGATAATCGAAATCGATAAAACGTACTGTGCCGGATGAAAACGGGAAGGAGGAGTTCTCCGGACGATCTTCCGGCGACGTGCGCCTGAAAACCGCGAGTTCGCAGAGAGACGGAAGCGTTTCCCAGGATTTCCAGGAGCGTATCTCCCTGAAACTGTCCTCGCCTATCAGAAGGGTGAGCCGATCGAGCGGATAGACCGACCGTACATAACGGATAAGATCGACAGTATATGATGGCTGTTTTTTTTCAAGCTCCCATCCGCTAACCTCTGCAGAAATACCGACTCGCGAAAGCTCGCCCGCAAACAGACAGGCCATCTGCTTTCTCTGTTCATCTGCTGCCCCGTACCGCCCCTTGAACGGATTGATGGATACCGATATTATCAGCCGGTCGATACGCAGCAACTCAACGGCAAAGAGGCAGAGCGCCAGATGTCCGTTATGCGGAGGGTCGAACGACCCTCCATAGAGCGCAACATGCACGGAAAAAGGTTCAGGCGTTGCTGAAATTTTTCATGATCCGGTCACGGGTCTCCTGCATATCTCCGCTTTTGTCAGGGAAAAGCTGGAGATACCGATCAACCGCCTGACTTGCATCAAACCACTTCTGGCGTTTGATCAGCACATCGATACGCCCTTTCCATGCCTGCTCGAAATAAATCGTATCCGGGTAGCGCTTGATAACTTCATCGAAATAAATTCCCGATGCCTTGTATTTTTTGAGCTGGATATACTGACGCGCAATAAAATAGGTGTGCTTTGCGAGTTTTTCGCGAAGTTTAACTATAGCTTTTTGAGCGTAATCCTGAGACTGAACGCCTTCAAGTTCTGACTGAAAGTTTGCATAGCGTTCTTTGTATGATTCATTTGCAGGATTGACTTTCAGAAGCTCCCTGTACATATCCACATCGGAGGTTATCTGCGCAGAGTCCCTGCCGGGATAGGCATCCAGGTAAAGGGCAAATTGCTGGATAGCCTTGAGGGTATGCTCGTGATCGAGTTCAAAATGAGTCGATAACTGCTCATGCGACTTTGCAAGCTGAAACTGGGCCTCTCTGGCAAACGGCGAGGACGGAACCTGCTGGAGAAGCCTTGAATACATATCAACGGCAAGCAGGTACTGCTCGGATTTGTAATAAGACTGTGCGAGCAGAAAAAGAACATCGTCTTCGAAGGCAGTTGCGCGCGATGTAAATATTACCGGCTCGAGTTCAAGCACGGCATCGTCAAAATCTTCCTTGTTATAGTAACCGAGCGCCTTTCCGTATCGGCTTTCGACCGCCCCGGAAGAATCCAGTGATGATACGTTTGACGAGGAACAGGCAGAAAACAGAAGTGCGGAGACGGGAACTATCATCAATGCTGAGCGTAAAGTCAATCTGGGACGAGGCATAGTAACTCCGTTAGGCCATTGGGTTTAAATTAAGCACAATACTATAAGATAAATAAAAAAAACAGCAACACTGACGGGTATAATCCCGGCAGTGGATCCGGTTTAACGGATACATCCTGCGCCGTCACCGATGCATAACGAAAGAGCTTCGGCTCGAATGGATCAATGCCGCCGGACGTAACCTCTCCCCGGCATTTCATGTCCGGAAAAGAGAGCGCCTGCGCCAAGCCCTGCGACCTCCTGCGACAACGCAGTATAACCCCAAGGGTCTGTCCGCCCGATATGTTCCCTCATTACGGCTCTCTGGAATATGAAATAACCGCGGCATATACACGAAAGAACTTCAGCCGTAAAGTTACAATCTCCCCGCGTGATTATAAAACGACAGCCTCATTTTTAAGGATTTCCTCAGAAGCATGATGGTGCCGATAAGCGATCTCGACCGTTTCCCTGTAGCAGCCAAAAGCCGGGCACACCTGAAGCGCAAGGCTTATCGGGAATTGAACAAAAGAGTCGGGAAGTGTCGGTTAACCGAGGAGGAGGCGAGAGTAAAATGATCCTCAGTGGCTCTAAAAGCGACTGAGGATCAGAAATAAGATCAGAACGTAAAGAGCTTGATTCCATCAGCACGAAGCTTCTGGGCAACTACAGGCGGTTTTGCAACCGTTACCCCTTTGATAAGATCGCCTTCCGTCTTTCCTTTGTTCGGAAGATAGAGAGGACATAGCTCAACCTGTACACCCTTAGCCATCAGATCGGCAAGGAGCATTTGCGGCGATTTATTCTGAGGTTTCATCATAACCTGGCGGCTGTTCTTCATGGCGAGATCTCCGCCAGGACCGCAAAGCAGAATCTGTACGCTTTTTCCCTGCATAACCGTTTGGGTCGAAAGCACCAAAGCCATCATCTGAGTCATCGGGTCAGCTTCGGTAATAACGACATACAAGCCTTTCGTATTATCGGCAACCGTTGTCGCCTGAGGGGCGCTTGCCGATGGGGGCGCAACCGCTCCTGCAGAGACCGGAAGCATACAAGCGAAAAGCAGGGTAAAAATTGCAACGTTGTTTTTCATAATTTTCATAACATCAGCTCCTGTTCGTTTTTGTCTTGATAGAGGGAAATATGTATTCGCCGGGCTCATGAATCAATATAAAACGAGGCCGGTATAGCATTACATCATAAATGCTTTTGAATATAGCATTGATCGACGCTTCTGACAACGGTTAACAATTATTGTCAGCCATCTATTTATGCAATAATCGATTAAAATACGAAGATGCAGCCGTAAAGGCTCTCTGTACTGAAGAATTCGATGATAAACATTTTATAAGCGGAGGCAGACCAATGGGTGAGTCAATTATCCTGATAGTGGAGCTTAGGGGAGTCGAACCCCTGACCTTCTCATTGCGAACGAGACGCTCTACCAACTGAGCTAAAGCCCCTGATCACCCCTGAACGCGAATCTGAAGCAGAAAAAGAATATCACAAAATATTTCCGGCAAAAAAATAGCCTGCTTTAACAACAGGCTATTTCAATAAAAATAATATCTGCGCAATTACAGTTTTCCGGCAAGCAGCGACTTCTTCATCATCTGAAGCTGGTGACGTACGCTTCCGTCAATGATGGTATCCTCGATTTTAACCGTAACACCACCAAGCAACGCCTCTTCAAGCTGCATTTTAGCGCGAACTTTCTTGCCGGTGTAGGAGGCCAGTTTATTGACCAGATCTTTCGCCTGTTCATCGCTCAGCATGACCGCACTGTTTACGGAAACATTGATGACACCGTTTTTTTCATCCAGCAGTTTCTGGTATTCGCTGATAATTTCAGGAAGCTGACCCGCCCTCTTTTTATGGGCAAGCAGGCGGAGAAAAATCATCACTTTTTCGCCGGCGATCTCCTTGAAAACCTCTTCAAGAATATGCGTTTTCTTGTCGCCATTGATCAATGGACTTCTGAGCACATGAACCAGATCACGGGAGTTGGCAAGAGTTTCCTTTATGCTATTGAGCGCATCAGTCGCCTGATCGAGAAACTGTCCCTCTTCAGCCGCTGACAGAAGAGCCCATGCGTACCTTCTGCTTGCAATTAGACTTGACATGTCGTGCGGAATTTATCAGTTACGTTTTGAAGCGAGATCCCTAATCATGCTGTCCACTAATTTTTTCTGTGTATCAGCATCGAGGCTGGATTTAATGATTTTTTCAGCCCCCATGATGGCGAGATCCGCCACTTCATTTCTCAGAACATCAAGAGCGCGGCGTTTTTCCTGCTCGATCTCATCTTTTGCAGACGCAATCATTTTCTTCGCTTCAACCTGGGCTTTTTCGGCCATCTCCTGACGAAGCTTCTCACCGTACTCTTTTCCTTCACGAATGATGCGTTCCGATTCCAGATCGGCTTTTGCCAGCATATCCCTGTTTTTACGAAGAATTGCCTCTGCCTCATCCTTTGCGCTGTGCGCACGGTCAATGGATGACTGTATTCCTTTTTCTCTCTCTTCCAGTGCCGAGATAATAGGACCCCATGCAAGCTGTTTGAGAATGAGCAGCACAATAACGAACGTTACCGCTGTCCAGAAAATAAGTCCTGGGTTAGGGCTTAAAAGACCGCCGCTGAGCAGTATGATTCCCGACGTAAGCATGAACACTGTTCCTTTAACGGGTTGATTAAAATCCGATTGCGGTCTGGTTGAAAACGACCAGCCGCAATCGGGATATGTTCTGATAAAAGCCTTAGCTTAACGAGAAGCTTACTTGAGAGCAAGCAGAACGCAGATAACCTCACCGAACAGAGCAACACCTTCGATAAGAGCTGCTGCGATAATCATTGTTGTACGGATTTCCGATGTAGCTTCAGGCTGACGGGCTGTACCCTCTGCTGCTGAAGCGGCAATGTTTCCGATACCAAGACCTGCACCTATGACAGCCAAACCGGCGCCGATACCGGCACCTAAGAATCCCAAACCTTCCATCTTGTAATTACCTCCGTTTATTGGTTGTATGTTTTGTAAAAAATACGAGCAGTGTAAAAACTTTCCCGACTTTCCGGCATCGCCTTCAGAACAGATGAGCCATTGCCGCTATATATCAGTGATGCGCGACTCCAGCCTCATGTTCTTCATGTCCCTCGTGCGCCGTTGCAAGACCAATGAAGAGCGCAGAGAGCATAGTGAAAATAAACGCCTGAAGAAATGCCACAAAGATTTCAAGCAGGTAAATGAATATAGAAAATGGAACTGACACCGCAACAGCCACGATATAGCTTTTCAGGATGAAGCTGATAAAAATAAGACTGAGAATAACGATATGTCCTGCCGTCATGTTCGCGAAAAGTCGTACGGTAAGAGCAAACGGCTTGGTGAAGAGTCCGATGATTTCGATCGGTATCATAATAATCCAGAGTGACCAATGCGTGCCTGCTGTAAGATGGGCAAGATAGCCTTTGATGCCGTGTGCCTTAAGCGCAGCTGTCTGGGTGATAAAGAACGTGAATACCGCAAGCGTGAGCGTCACGTTCACATTTCCGGTTGCAGTCGCTCCGTAGGGAACCAGGCCGAGAACGTTACAGAGAAGAATGAAGAAGAATACCGTAAGAAGATAAGGAAGATGTTTTTCGTAACCCGGTCCGATATTAGACTTTGCGACATCGAGACGAATAAACTCCACGAGAGCTTCCATCGCGTTGGCAAGCCCTTTCGGCGCGTTTTTAGGAGTCATCTTCCGGTAACTGCTTCCTACCGAACCAAAAACAAGCAGAACGATCGCAGCAGACAACCACATCATAACGACATGCTTGGTAATGGAAATATCGAATCCGCCTATGACGATTTTCGGCAGATGCACTTCACCGAATGGTTCGAAAGCAAAAACGTTGCTGTCGAGTATATGATGCATGATTACTTCACCGGGCTTATCGCTGTGGCCCGCCTCAGCTCCGTGAGCTTCGGCTTCATGAGATGCCGCGGCTTCACCCGCCATCACCGCAGCCGAATCGTGAACAGCCGCTGCGGGCTGCTCCTGCGATGCGAAAAGAGGAGCATCGACATTCATGAGCAAAGGCACGCAAAGTGCAAGAACTTTAAGAAACGCTTTAGCCTGTTTAACGATTACCGGTTTCATGCAACGTTCTTTTTCTGTTTATTTTTCTTTTGATAGCCGAGAATTTCAACAATGACATAGATGCAGTAAAAGGCAAAAAAAGAGAGCACAAAATCATAAACTGCAACAAAGTTTCTGACCAGAATCAATGCGACCAGAGCCATAAGCAGTAAAAGACGGAATACCAGACCGCCGAAAACTACCGTGGTAAAAACTGACGACTCCCTGTCGATGGCATATTCAAAAAGCAGATAACCTGCAAGGGTATTTGCAAAAACCATAACCCAGGCAATAAAAACTGCATGCAGATCTATACTCCCCGGAGCGATCCCCCAGTAAATAACCGCCCATAAAATGACGGACAAGATACATAACTTTATAAGAAAATCAAATAATGGTTTCATGCTCTTTTCCGCATTCATTGGTTCACCTGCTATCGGTTATTTACGTTTTTTTTCTGTTGGTCAATTTTAAGCGTTTTCATGAGAACCAGAACCATTCCGACCATTCCCAGAAAGA
>FUWD013298150.1_pt4 | contig 10589 bp, 11 predicted proteins | sample 1063281 | NCBI WGS metagenome assembly FUWD01 (sample SAMEA79048168, study PRJEB19326) | metagenome | biome: marine
CATTATGAATTTTACATTACTACGTACAGCTTCAGTGAAGTCACTTGACCAGGATACTTTACGTTCTGTTGAACAGCGCATTAAGCAGTCTATCCGTAGTCAATTAATAGAGGGAATACCAGGTGTTTCTATAATTAGTATTGATACTACACGTATTAACTCAGAATCTGACGAGCAAGTTATACTAGCTCGTACGGTACTTGCTTTAGATAGAAATACTTCACTGCTATCTAATATAGAATTACTAGTACAAGAAAGTTTTGAAGATGAAAATATATCATTCGCATGGGTTCCGATTGAGCTTGTCGCAGATTCACAAGAGCCAAGCGAGCAAGACCTTCATGAAGATTTTGTTAAAAATGAGTTGTCTCGTATCAGTAACAGCTTATTGTCAAAAGGGGAGCATCTCAAGAATATTAAAGTTGCAGTTAACGAGACTGCGCCAATTTTAGTAGAAATAGGACCAGACTTGCCGGAAGAAGGGTTTACTATTAAAATATTGACTATTATTTTATTTCTTTTGATTTATACTCAATTACTTCAAACCAGTCGGTTATGGAGAAACTACAAGACGAACTACAGTTAGTACTTGGTAAGGAGATTGAGTTTATAATACAAATAATCCCAACATTAATTATTGAATTATAGAAAGTCTTGACTCTGACTAGTAAGAACCGTTTTTGCTTAACCTCGTGTTCTCAGACATTATTTAAGTTTCACCTTGTCGATTCCTCATTAGTATTTTAAATCATGAGGGTTTTAGTTGATCAAAAAACATGATTAAAATGGGTATTTTTCTGGTATAATACAATATATGAAAAAACTTTTAATCACCATCGTACTATTGCTTCCTGTATTTTTACTACCAACCGTTACCTCAGCACACCAGCCAAGAGTTGTCACAGAAGACTCCACTACCGTAATATCTCCAGAGGTTTCCAAAGCGTATTACAGTACGCTGACCGGATCGCCCCATATCTATACGATAAACACCACCGAGTCATTCGAACTCTATGTTGGGATACTAATGCCCTACAGCGAAGATTCTAAAAAAGATGTGACTGCAGAGATACAAAAAGGTGACGAGGTTGTCACGCTACTTGGTGGCAAAGATGCAGATTGGAAAAGTATGTTTGAGTTCTTTGGTCAGAGCACCTACTGGGACGGCGGAGAGTACAAGGAGCAGGTAGAAGCAGGTAAGTACACAATCACCGTTTCAAGTACAGAGAACGACAGCAAATACTCACTTGCAATTGGCGAGATAGAAGCATTTGATTTCAAAGAAACGGTAAATGCTCTCACCCTTATTCCACAACTAAAAAAAGATTTCTTTAATGAATCCCCGATAAGCTTTATCCTCTCGCCATTTGGATGGGGACTTATTGTTATCATGTTTGTATTGGCGTTTATATTCGGATTTGTCTATCGCGCAATACTGAAAAAAATTGCTCGAAATACAAATCGCGGTGCAAGTAAAAATATCAACAAAAAAGGTAGAGCGATACGAGTAGCTATTGGAGTGGTATTACTACTTCTCGCTATCACTACTTCGTGGAGCCCGTGGCTACTGTTCTTCTCGGGATTTTCATTTTTTGAAGCAATATTTAGCTGGTGCGGATTGTATGCAGCGCTAGGCAAGAACACGTGTCCGACTGATTAATAATAACTACTACATAATATGAACATAGATACTTCCAACTGGTACAGTACATTATTAAAGCCCTCTTGGGCACCACCATCGTGGGTCTTTGGTCCTGTGTGGACGGTGCTGTACATTATCATCGCCATCACTTTTGGGACAGTTTTTTACAAGTTCTTTAAGGGAGTGATACCTTGGACGGTCGCGCTCCCGTTCGCGCTGAACCTTGTTTTCAATTTCGCCTTTACTTATTTCCAATTTGGACTCAAGAACAACCTCCTGGCATCTATCGATATCATCCTCGTCCTTGCGACGCTCATTTGGGCAATGATTGCTCTCTACCAATTCTCGCTTACCAACCACATCGAAACCGGAGCCCCTAGCCTTGCATGGATTGTTTACGCCAACATCCCGTATGTTTTGTGGGTGTGTATTGCGACGGTGTTGCAGTTGAGTGTAACTTGGTTGAATAGATAAAATTATGGAAGAATATCTCGCTAAAATAGCTGAAAAATTTAAAGATCCACAAACCAGTGAAATGGGTTATCGAACCGACTTTGAAAATTTCCTAGAAACTATTTTCTCAAAATCAGAAAAATATCACATTCATCATGATGCAAAATCTGTCGGCGGTAACAAACCAGACTTCGTGGTGCTTAAAAACCAGATACCTGTTTTGTATATTGAGAATAAAGATATTGGTATCAATTTAGATAAAATAGAAAAATCCAATCAAATAGATAGATACTTTGGTTATGATAATCTTGTTCTTACTGACCAAACAGAATTTCGTTTTTATAGAAACGGGCAACCTTATGGTGAACCTATACAAATCGCAACCTATGACAAAGATGCGCGTACAATACAAGCGATCCCTGAAAATTTCTCTCTTCTTGAAAAGACTCTTGTGGATTTTACCCTTTCTCATAAAGAACCAATCAAGAGAGGAAAACATCTCGCTCAGATTATGGGAGGAAAGGCACAGCGTATTCGTGACAACGTAGCAGATATGCTTGTCGCTGATTCGGATACATATGCTGAACTATTAAAAATTCGCGACGTAGTAAAAGACTCACTTGTCTCATCGCTTGATGATGAATCTTTTGCTGATATGTATGCACAGACCTTGGTGTATGGGCTCTTTGCTGCTCGATATAATGACCTAACACCAGATGATTTCTCTCGATCCGAAGCGCGAGACTTGGTACCCAAAACAAACCCTTTTCTTGGTGCATTTTTTGATCATATCGCAGGACAGTCATTCCCTGAAAGACTTCGATATATTGTTGATGAACTCTGTGAAGTTTTCTCGCATGCTGATGTTGGCAAGATTCTTCACGATTTTTATAAAACAGAAAAAGACACCAAAGATCCCATCATTCATTTCTATGAAGATTTCTTGAAAGAATACGATGCCAAGAAAAAAATGGAAATGGGAGTGTTCTATACGCCACGTCCTGTCGTGCAGTTTATTGTGCGCGCGGTGGACGAGATTTTGAAAACAGAATTTGGTCTAGTAAAAGGTCTGTCTGATACAACAAAAATAAAAGTTACAAAAAAAGAGCAGTATAGAGCACAGAAAAATACCAAAGCAGAGCAAGCTAAAGACGGAAAAATGATTGACGTAGAAAAAGAATATCATAAAGTCCAAGTGCTTGACGTTGCTACAGGGACAGGAACTTTCCTAAACGAAGTTATTCAGCATGTTCATAAAAGTTTCGCAGGACAAGAAGGTCGCTGGGAAGGATATGTAAAAGACGACTTATTGCCACGATTGCACGGATTTGAATTGATGATGGCAAGCTATACTATCGCCCACCTCAAACTAGGTATGACTCTTGGCGAGTCCGGGGTGAAAAATTTGAATCAACGGCTGGGTGTTTATTTGACGAACACACTAGAAGAACCAAAAGACTATTCCGGACAGGGAACCTTGTTTGGGTTGATGGACACAATTGCCGAAGAAGCAAAAAGCGCGTCACGCATAAAATCAGAATATCCTATTATGTGTGTGATAGGGAATCCTCCATACTTCTGGCGAATCAATAAAGGAGAATATACTGATAATGATGTTTACAAAGTAGAGCCAGATGGAAAAGAGAAACTCAAAGAAAAAAATAGTAAATGGATAAATGATGATTATGTAAAGTTCATTCGTTTCGCTGAAAGTTTGATCGAGAAAAATGGCGAAGGAATTGTAGGTATGATTACCGCACATGGATATATCGACAATCCAACATTTCGAGGAATGCGTTGGCACCTGCGAAAGACCTTCGACAAAATATATGTTGTGGATTTGCATGGAAACTCTCGTAAGAAAGAAGTCGCTCTTGATGGGTCAAAAGATGAAAACGTTTTTGATATTATGTCGGGAGTTTCTATTATTTTGGGGGTAAAAAATAATATTAAAAAGGATGGTGAATTAGCCAAAATATTCAAAACTGATTTATTAGGATTACGACAAGATAAATTTAAAATTTTGGATAATGGAAGTCTGGAGAGTTTGGAATGGATTGAGCTTCCAGATGATTTAGGTATTTGGATAAAAGAAGGTGAAGGTAAAAAAGAGTACATGAAAGGTTTTTCTGTTGCAGAGATTTTTCCTGTGAATAGTGTTGGAATTGTTACGGCAAAAGATAAAATTTTGATCAATGATTCCAAGACTGATTTATTAAAAAATGTAGCTGAGTTTTATGACATAGAACCAGATGATTCTTTTGTGAAAGAAATAGACTACAGAATCTTTGATGGTAGGTTTATTTACTATGACGATAAATTAGTTGAAAGATCAAGAGAAAAAGTAATGGTGAATCTAATAAAAACATCTTTTGAGAACGCAAAAGAGAACAGTTTTATTCCTGATAATATAGGTTTAGTTTTTTGTAAACAGGTTAATTCATCATCTTGGGCACATGTTGGTATTACACAAAACATAATTGAGTCATCCTTGATTTCAAATAAAACAGGCGAGATTAACTATGTTGCGCCTGCTTATGTTAATAAGGTAGAAAATGATAATTTTCTACCAAATATGCAATCTGGTTCAGTTTCGATAAACTTAAGTCAAAATTTTCTTTCCTATCTAGGTCAACATAAAATTTTTGATGAAAAAGATAAGATAGACCCTGTTTCTGTTGTTGATTATATATATGCCGTACTACACTCGCCAAACTATCGCGAAACATACAAAGAGTTCTTGAAATAGATTTTCCACGTGTTCCATATCCAGAAAGCAAAGACAAATTCTTTACACTGGTAAAACTTGGTGAGAAATTACGAGGACTTCATCTAATGACTGATCCAGAAGTGAATGACTTGATTACAACATTTCCCGAAGCTGGGACTGACGAAGTAGTAAGACCTGTATACAAAGACGAAAAGGTATATATAAATGCAGAGCAATACTTTGGGGGTGTACCAGAAGTTGCTTGGAATTTCTACATCGGCGGATACCAACCAGCTCAAAAATGGCTCAAAGACCGCAAAGGGCGAAAACTTTCAAATGAAGATATTGAGCATTATCAAAAGATTATTGTTTCTCTTGTCGAGACAGGTAGGATTATGAAGGAAATTGATAAAATATGATCAAATCCGTTTTATTTACTGATAAAGATGCAACCATTGAAAATGATAAAGAATTAATATCGTCACTTGTTTACATAAATGTAATAGGTGGTAAAAAAGATCTACTTAGAAAAGAGTGTGTTGAAAAAATACTTCAGGTCATTCAGAGCGCTACTTGGCAGAAAAAATATAAAAGTTCTCATTTCGTTCATCTTGTTGATTCGTATAATCGACAAAAAATTGGAGATATAAAATTTATGATGATGTGTCAGTTGCTAGAGATTTTGTATTTCTTTAGATGTAATAAAGAACCAGCAAAGTACTTAAAAAAGAAAAGATTTGATAATAAGCTAGAGATTTTGTTTTATGATGTTTATAAAAAATCTATAAATAAAAAACATCAAATATTATTAGGATTTTAAGAAATCATGTTGCCCACACTGGTGCATTACAAAAATAACGGGAGTACTTAAAAGTAAAGACGTAAATGCAATAAATGGTTTTAAGAAAAAGCATAAGTTAAATTCTCTTAGGGTGTTAGCCTTTTCATTCAATTATTTAATGGAAGATATATTTTTACGTTCTGTAGGGCTTGATGATTCTGTATTACTTGCAAATGGAATACCTCCTCAATATTTAGATTATTTTAAAGTGTAGTTTAATTATAAAGATAAATTAAAGGATTAAAAGGCTCAGTCACCTTTAATTCCCACTGATAATTTATTCTGAAAACAGCCACTTTCATCCATTAATTTTTTAGGTAGAAAAATGGTAGAATATGAATATGAAAAAACTTATCTTTATTCTTGGAGCATCTGGGTCTGGTAAAACAGAATTAATGGGGACAGCCACCATTGTTTATTAAATAATGTGGTGTAATATTTCCATCAAGAAAATGAGGTCAGCCACCTTCATCCATTAATTTTTTAGGGAGAAAATGGTAGAATAAACGAATAGTCCAATGCTTAAAAAGTTAAAAACACCTCTAATTTTGATAATAGTTTTTGTTTCCATTATTTTACTTTGGAATCTTTTTGACTTACCACCAGAAGACGTACTGATAGAGATGGCGAAAGGATACTTTGAGAAATATGGACTTGTGACAATACTACTCGCTGCTATCATCGAGGGCGCACTCGTCGTCGGCTGGTACCTACCTGGCGGATTGGTGATATTCCTTGGAGTCATACTCGCATCTGGGGATCCGTATATGGCGACTCTATCAGTCATCGCGACTATTGTTGGATTCTGTATCGCATATACATTCAATTACTTTTTAGGACGACATGGTTGGTACCGAGTGCTTACAGTTTTTGGATTGAAGGATTCTTTGCAGAAAGCCGAAGGGTCATTCCAAAAGCATGGATACAAAGCGATGCTCCTGTCATACTGGCAGCCAAACTTGGCAGCATTAGTTTCCACTAGTGCGGGAGTACTTAAAGCTCCATTTAAAAAGTTTTTCGTCTATTCAACACTTTCGACAATACTCTGGTCAGCATTCTGGGGAATCACAGCCTACATATTGGGGCAGAAGATACTCGAGTACCTAGGGATAGTATTCTTCGGCATAATGATTATCTGGGTTATCTCCATAATCGTCGAGCATTATCGAAATAAAGCTAAAATAGTAGTATCATGATATTGAATTAAAGGTGTCAGTCATCTTTGATTCCCACTGAGAATGCATTCTGAAAACAGCCACCAACAACTATCAAGGGGAAATGGGTTCAGCCATCAGTTAATCCCGTTAATAAAGTTGAATTAGGGCAAAAAGAGGGCGGCATGGCGGCTAAATGGGCAAACAAAACAAAAAGTTCGGAAGATTTCCATGAGGAACAGCTCTCTACTACTTATGTAGTTTTTGATCCCTCCCAAATTCATATTCTTGGTTCAAAATCTGATATTGAAAAATTCAAAGAATTTACTAAAAAGGAAAAGCCAATTGAAGGGTTAATTTAAGGTTAGATCTTGACTCAATAACACTTTCATGCTATTGTAATTATACATCAGGAGTGCGCTTTGCAGGGTTCTCTCGATGGCTTTTTAATTAGCCGTACACAGCACACGAAACGAGATTTTTCTCCTCATTTCTAGAGCTAAAAAGCTGATCAAGATTAAACTTTATTTCCTGCATTCGTAACCTATTCTATTTAATATGAATAATTCATCTCGCACTGCGAGCTCTTCTCGACGTCCTGGACGTTCTAGTGGAGGTCGTTTTGCATCAAATAACTCAGGCGGTGGAAACCGTCGACCTAGCTCACGTGGTGGCAATAACAACAGCCGTGGCGGAGGTCGAGGACGAGGTCCTCGAAAAACTTACATTAATCCTAATATGTTCATCAACCGAGACGTTGTTGAAGTAAAGGAAGAAGCAAAAATTAAACCAGATCACATGTTTAGCGACTTCGGTTTCGAAGAAGCTCTTGCAAAGAATATTGCAGCACGTGGCTACACAGAACCAACTGTTATTCAAGATAAAGCTATTCCAGTTATTATGGAAGGTGGCGACGTTGTCGGTCTTGCTAACACAGGTACAGGTAAGACGGCTGCATTTTTGCTACCCCTTATTAACCGAGCCCTTATTAACCGAAGTGAGAAAACTATTATTCTTGCACCAACTCGAGAACTTGCATTGCAAATCGAAGAGGAATTGCACGAATTTACGCGTAAACAATTGGGAATCTTCTCAGTTGCAGTTGTAGGTGGAGCTCCTATTGGACGACAAATTAGTCATTTAAAACAACACAATAACTTTGTTGTTGGAACACCAGGACGTATTGTTGATCTTATGGAACGAAAAGCTTTGGATATTAGCGGATTCAAGAACTTTGTTCTTGACGAAGCTGACCGAATGCTTGATATGGGATTCGTAAATGAAATGAAACATATTTTAAGTTTCATGCCAGAAAAGAAACAAGGTCTCTTGTTTTCTGCGACCATGTCTCCAAAGATTAAAACTTTGGTAAAAGATTTTCTTGTTAACCCTACTGAAATTTCTGTAGTGACACGTTCAACAGCCGAAAGTGTTTATCAAGATATCATACGAGTTGAAGGTCGCGATAAGACTGATATTCTTCATGACCTGCTTGCTGACGAGAAACTAAGTCGCGTGATCGTATTTGGAGAGACAAAACGTGGTGTTGAAAAACTTCACAAAGAATTGTCTGGACGAGGTCACCGAACTGAATCAATGCACGGAAACAAAACACAATGGCAACGAAAAAGCTCTCTTGAGAAATTCAAAGCCGGACGTGCTCGAGTTTTGATTGCAACTGATGTTGTAGCTCGAGGTATTGATGTTGAAGGTGTGTCTCATGTTATTAACTATGAAACACCAATGACCTACGAAGATTATGTTCACCGAATTGGTCGAACTGGTCGTGGAGACAAAAAGGGAGTCGCTCTTACATTTGTTGACTAATCTTACATTAAAGATAACAAAAAACACCTCGAAAGAGGTGTTTTTTGTTATTTAAATTGACCTCTAAGTCTCCTGTGAGTATTATAGAGTCATATGAATGAGGCATTAAAATTATTTTCTTTAAATATTGAACGAGGAAAGCACTATGATAGGTGGATTCCGTTTGTGCAAAAAAATGACTTTGACGTGATTTGTTTACAAGAGGTGTATAAATCTGATATTGCTATGTTTGAAGAGAGGCTTGGTTGTCAGATGTATTTTGCTCCTATGGGTAACATTTTTAGAGATAGTAGTGATAAGGAGGAAGTTGTGGGTGTTGCTATGGGTTTTTTTATCGATCACAAAAAACCTCTTTTTGATTATTATACAGACCCATATAATCCCGCAGACTTCTTTGGTGGTCCTAAATCTTTTCAAATATGTCCTCGGGTATTACTGTGCGGACTATGTATAAAAAATGGTAAGGATTTTTTTATAAGTACAACTCATTTTACATGGACTCCTGATGGTCACATGAATGATTGTCAGAAAAAAGATTTGAGAAGTTTTTTAAGGATGCTTGAAAATTATGACGATATAGTATTTTGTGGTGATATGAACGCACCTCGAGGAAGAATCACATTTGATACTATCGCAAAAAAATATATTGATCATATTCCAAAACATTATACGACGAGTATAGATTCAGGGTTGCATCTAGCTGGAGACCTGCAGTTAATGGTAGACGCTCTTTTTTCTACGCCTGATTATATCGCTGAAAACGTCGAGCTTGTCTCAGGCCTATCTGACCATATGGGTATTGTGGCTGATATATATCACCAGTAGTAGTTATCCCAAGTTACAATATTTTTCATATGGTACACTTTATATACTTATGAGTAATCAATATATGTTTATGAATTTTGAAAAAGGAAGTATCGTTGGTATTGTCGGCGGTGTGATTGCTGTTGGAATTTTAGCTATTATTTTTGTTTCGACAGGGGGAAAAGATGAAGAAGTAGTATTAGTAGATAACGGTCAAGATGTAAATATTGAAATTACTAATGAAACTGAAGGATTACCAATGGATGATGTGGTGATTAAAAATAGTGAAGGTATGAGCTATGCAGGAGAAATACTTGCAGGAAATGGTTCTGCAATATTGCTTGATTTTGAACAATCAGACTATGAAAAGGCTTTAGCGGGGGATACACCAGTATTCTTATATTTTTATGCTAAATGGTGTCCATCATGTCGAGCTGAAGTACCAAAGATGCAAGCAGCATTTAATGACGAAACAGCTACAGCAGTTATTGGGTTCCGTGTGAATTACAAAGATAAAGACACTGATGATTTTGAAAAAGGCCTGGCGAGTGAGTTTGGTATTGGATATCAACACACGAAGGTCGCTTTGATAAATGGTGAACGAGTTTTGAAATCACCTGAACAGTGGGATACGTCTCGATATCTTTCTGAGCTTAATAACTTAGTTAAATAATTTATGATTGATGTTTCAATAACTATTGCATTTCTTGCAGGAATCGTTTCATTTCTGTCGCCCTGTGTATTGCCGATTATTCCTGGTTTCCTTGCGTATCTTTCAGGGTCGTCTCTGGAGGATGCTGAAAAAAGTAGTCGTATAAAAATATTCATTAACAGTATATTTTTCGTATTAGGATTCTCAGTGATCTTTGCCCTACTGGGAGTACTATTGAATACCGTACTGGAGTCAGTAGCGTATGATGCACAAATATGGCTTGCTCGTATTGGTGGTGCAATTGTCATCTTCTTTGGATTATATCTTGCAGGAATAATTAAATTAAAATTTTTAGAACGAGATCACAAGATTCGCATTACTAAAAAGTTTAACTCTCGATACCTGACATCGTTCTTGTTTGGCTCAGCTTTTGCTGCTGGATGGACACCCTGTGTAGGAGCAGCCCTAGGAGCTATCCTTGGACTTGCTGCTTCACAACCTGGTTC
>FUWD013429977.1_pt2 | contig 10585 bp, 7 predicted proteins | sample 1063281 | NCBI WGS metagenome assembly FUWD01 (sample SAMEA79048168, study PRJEB19326) | metagenome | biome: marine
TATCTATAGTGCCAGGTATTCCTATAACTGGGAAGTTATATTCTTTATTAAAAACTACACCACCTGTAAAAGAACCATCTCCTCCAATAACAACTAAACCATCTATGTCATTCTCTTTTAATTGCTCAAACGCTCTCTTTCTTCCTTCTAAAGTTCTAAATTCATCAGATCTTGCAGATTTTAGTATGGTACCCCCTTTATTAATGATATTATTAATATTTCTAGCAGTTAGCGTAGTAAAATCTCCTTCAATCATTCCTTGATACCCCCTGTATACTCCAATACATTCTTTATCGTAGAAGGCACAAGTCCTTACTACTGAGCGAATTGCAGCATTCATACCAGGAGAATCACCTCCCGATGTCATTACGGCTATTTTATTAATTTTTCCCATAATTTAAATGTAAAAATACTTATTAATACTTACTTTGAACAAAAAAAAAACGAAATCGATTTCGGTTATTTTACTAGCAAAGTACTATCATTTGTGAGATAATTTCACTCTAATAAATTTACAGAAATAATATCAAAAATTTAATTGTTATTATTTTTGAAATTTAAAAGTCCTTTGTGATTTGATATGATTGAATCTTTTGTTTCAGTCATTTTATTATTTTTTTTCTTCTTTAATCCGATTTTTTTTAGCAAATCAGATAACGAATTAAAATTAACTTGATAAGACAATCCTATCCCTTGAGTATATCCTTCCTCTTGGGCAGAATATTGAATTTCATTCTGCCTATTAAAAATTACACTTCTAAAATTACCTGATTCGTTTAATAATACCTCAACTTTTACCTCTCCAACAACACTAGATTGTGTTTGAGCTCCAACAGGAACCCCCACTTTACCATTCACAATTATATTTTTACTAATTTGAGTGGTAAGTGATACATCAAATTGATCGTCTGTGATTAGCTCATCTTGAGGGTTTTGTATCCCTCCAGTTGAATAACCTAAATCTAATCTTACTGTATTACTACTTATAATATCTGACAAAATTGAACCTATTGCATTAGATGTTGTTCCAGTAAGTAGTTCACTTCCATTAATATTACCTCCATTTGGATTTGCGAATGTTCCTGCAGCAAGGAGTGTTAAAAATTGACGCATTTTTGAATTCACATCATTATCATTTAACACAAAGTCTAACTCTGAAGCAATTGTAGAATTTGAGTTTTGAATTTCAATATCAAAATCTTGTTTAGAATTAAATAAACTACCTGAAATATTGGTAATCAAATCTACAGGTATTTTTCTATTTGTATTAAAATTCTCTAACAAGACAGCTGGATTGGCATTGGTTGTATACACTGCTGTTACATTTAAATTGGCCTCGTAGGGATTGCCACTCCATGCGATAGTTCCTCCTTTTAAAATGGTAAATGGTTTGTTAACTATCCCTCCATATTTAAAGTTATAAATACCTGTATCTATTGTGTAATCTCCAAACATAGCAAACTTACCATTTGTATTAATTTCTATTCGTAAATCACCTAATCCTCTTCCACTTAGTTCACTTCCATTTACTTCATCTATTACTATTTGAGCTTGTGCATCTTTTGTGACCTCTAGGTCTATATTTAATGACACTCCTTCAATGGCATCTATAGCTAATTTTTCTTGAAGTTCTTCAACTGTTTGCTCAGATTTAAAATGAATTAGCCTATACGTTTCTATCGATGCAATGTCTTTTAATGGAATCACAAAACTTGTATTGGGCATCGTTTTTGCATTTACATCTATGGTAATATTATTTGTTAATCCGGTAATACTGGCGTTTCCTTGAATAAAGCCTGTTCCGTAGTATAAGGCCTCATCAGAATTTTCAGTGTCTAATACTAACAAGTTTGGTGTTAAAATATCAATATCTAAAGCCCATTGATCAAAATTTTGATGAGTTATTGTACCATCTAAGACTCCTTTAGTCTGATATTTAGTATCTAATAAGTTAATATTATTAAATTCAAAGGATTGGCCATTTAAACCAACAGTTGTGTCACCATCAAAATCAAAATCAATATTTAGATAAGGGAATTGTAATCCTGCATCTTTGAGCAATAACTTGCCTTCCATTTCAGGATTTCTAAGAAACCCCCTCAAAGTAAAATCACCTGTTGCATCACCTCTTATTTTTGACAAGACGTCTTCACCTAAAGGACTAAAAGCATTTAACTCAAACTCTTCAAGATTAACACTAACATCTATTTTTGGTCTTGTTTCTGAAAAATCCAAGGAGCCTGTAGCAGAAATACTTTTTACTTGCTCTCTATCTAAAGAAAAGCTAACATCATATTTTTCATAAGAGCTTTCGCCTTCAATATTTAAAGATAAATCACCTTGTTTAAAATTATTAATTTCAAAATCTTTAACCGACAGATTTCCTTTTGGTCCGTAGACACCTTCCTTTTGATAAATAGTTACAGTACCGTCTAACTTTCCCTTTAATTTTAGGCTATCTATTGTTGGTAAAAAACTTTTTAAATATACATTAGTAAAATCTATGTCTATATTTTTAAATGTAGAGTCTCTAACAGTTCCTTTGAAATTAATTTCTTGTTCATTGGATTTTAATCTAAATGGTGAAAACACATATTCATTTGCATTTAGATCAAAAATCATCTTATTTTCAGAGTTATTATCTGGATTTAGATCCCATACGTTGCCCTTGTAATTAAATGTAGATTTCTCTATTCCTACAACAGATTTTTTATTGTTGTCTATTGTGTAAAAGAAATCTAAATTAAAATTCTCTTTTTCAGAAACTCCACCATTAAAAACTGATTTAAAAAATAACGTATCATTAATTGTTTTATTAAAAAGTAATACTTTAGATAGAGAGTATGCTGGTGTTTTTATACTTTTAGCACTTAAAGAAGTGTCATATAGACTTCGCTTATTATCTGTATTTAAAGACAACGAATCTATGATGGTTTCAAAGGCTGTGATTTTTGGTGAGTTAATTTTTACTTTTAATTGATTATCATCTGATTTAATACTACCAATAATCTTAGTACCTGGAGCTACTGATATTTCTGGATAAAAAACATCTACTATTTTATTATATATTACAAAATCAAACTTCAGAAATTGATTTAATGAAACTTCATATGGAGTATAATTGGAGTACATACTTCCCAAAGCATTTTGTGCAAGAGGTAGCATTTCTTCAAACTTAAAATTACCTATCAACTCACCTTTTATAATATCTTCAGAGTCAATTCTTATTTGTCTAACTCCGTCTTTAAGGGTAGAGAAAATTAAAAATTGTTTAAACGGATACAATTCTTTTTCATTGGTATATTCAATATTTTTAAAATTTGCTATACCTATAACATTGTCTAATTTATTACCCGTTAAATCTAAATCAATTACTCCGCTTAACTCAGAAATACTATCTCTAGAATAAAGATTTAATGCTCTTAGGTTGGCGTAATTTATAGTTGTTTTAAAATCAAATTTATTAATCTCTTCAGATAAATCTGCTAATCCTTCAAAAGTTCCGTTTAAATTATCATCAACAAACCCAAGCTTACCATTGAATAAATTGTTTTGATATAGACCATTGACGGTTATATTTTGATAATTATACTTATTAAACTCTATTTGAGAAATAGTTCCTATAAGTTGTGTATTAATGTTTTCTAATCTAAATCCTTTCCCATCTACCAGTCCCTCAAATGAAAAATTCCCAAAAGTATCATCATCAAATAAATTCCCTAAATCAAATTTATCTATCAATACTTCTCCATTATATACCGCATTATCTAAGCTATCAAAATTATTTAATTCTAAATCTGCAACTACCTTACCAATTTCAGAGTCAATATCTAAAGTTGCCTCAATTGAGCTAGGTGTAATTTTTGTAAATCCTGACAATGAAAATTCTCCAAATTTTATCAATTCTGTTGGTAGGGTCTTTCCTAGTAGGTTTGGAAATACTTTTTTTAATTTAAAATAATCTGCAGACGCATATACTAGATTTGCAGACAAAAAAAACTCTTCTTGTTTTACGGAATTAATTAAGTTTATATCTCCAATAATTTGAATGCCTTTGTCTGAACTTAAATTTAAACTTTGTAAAGAAAAATTATTGAGGGAACCCTTTAGAGTGGTTTCAAATCTTAAAATATCATTTCCATCAAATTCCTTGTAAATTTTTTTTAAATCTGTAGTAGATACATAACTATTCTTAAAATTGGCATTGATATTTACCAATTCAATAAATTTACTCAAGTTTTCTCTTTCATAATTAAAATCTATATCAGCAAATAAAGTAGATGTATTTGTTTGAAGAATTGTGTTGTAAAACTGCATTTGAGATTTTGTATACTTAAAATCTGTAGTCAAATTAGTGATTTCTAAACCTCGATTTTCTATAAAATACAGTCCTCTTATTTTCAAAAAAACATTAGGACCTACAATAGAAAAATCTTGAAGGCTACCTCCACCATGATAAGCTGCAAAATCTAATGTGATGGTTTTATTTTCATCAATTTGTTTGTAATTAATATCCTCAAAATAAATATTTGAAGAACTTATTTTAAAAGGATTTGATGAGGGATCTTTTGGATTATCATCTTCAAATTTATCTACAAATACAGTTAAATTATCAATTTCTTCATCTTTGTAATTCTTAACATTTACATATACTCCTTTAAGTGAGGTACTTTTTAATTGAATATTATTTTCTAAAATTCTTTTTACATCTAACAAAGAAGACCTCAATCTTTCTACGTAAATTAAAGTGTCTTGATGATGATCTTTTATTTCTATACCTTTCAGGGAAACAGATCCAAGGAAGGAAAGATCTACTTTACTAATCTTTAAACTTGTTCCAAAATCTTCATTTAAGTTCTCCGTAACTAGTCTGGCTAGTTTTGTTTGAACCGCAGGAATTGAAAAAGTAATGATAAGAAATACCAAGAATAAAACCAGGTACTTTAACCACTTGAACAGTATTTTAAAATTCTTTTTGATTTGCTTTTAAATTATAAATGTTGGCTTTTGGATAGTAACGCAAAAATAGAGCCTTTCTATACAAAGAACGATAAAATTAATAAACTAATAAATTTCTCATTTAAAAAGAAACAGACTATTTTATAATAGTTAATTTTGTAGGAATCATTTATGACTTCACAAAATACATATATTTTAGGAATTGAATCGTCTTGCGATGACACTAGCGCTGCAGTAATTTGTAATGGTAGAGTCCTCAGTAATATAGTAGCCAATCAAGAAATACATGCAAAATATGGAGGTGTAGTTCCAGAACTAGCTTCCAGAGCACATCAACAACATATTGTTCCAGTGGTTCAACAAGCCATAGAGCAAGCCGGCATTACTAAAGAAAATCTACATGCTATTTCTTTTACTAGAGGCCCAGGGTTAATGGGGTCTTTACTAGTAGGAACTTCATTTGCCAAATCGTTGGCTTTGGGTTTAGACATCCCTTTGATAGATGTAAATCATATGCAAGGACACATTTTAGCTCACTTCATTAAAGAAGAAAACACAGAGATGCCTCCTTTTCCTTTTGTTTGTCTGACAATAGTGGAGGTCATACTCAAATTGTTAGAGTAACTGATTATTTTACATTCGAGGTCTTAGGAGAAACAATTGATGATGCTGTAGGGGAAGCTTTTGACAAATCTGCTAAAATTTTAGGATTACCCTATCCAGGTGGTCCATTAGTTGATAAGTATGCTCAACTAGGAAATCCTAAAAAGTTTTCATTTACCAAACCAAAAGTAGGTGATCTAGACTTTAGCTTTAGTGGTCTAAAAACAGGAATTCTTTATTTTATTCAAAGGAATTTAAAAGAAAATCCAAAATTTATTGAAGAAAACCTACATGACATTTGTGCATCAATTCAACACACCATTGTAGAAATTTTAATGGAAAAACTAAAAAACACCGTTAAAAAAACAGGTATTAAACATGTAGCTATTGCTGGTGGGGTTTCTGCAAATTCTGAAATTAGAAAAAGACTACAACTGGCTCAAAAACACTGGGGATGGACTACTTATATTCCAAAATTCGAGTATACAACAGACAACGCTGCTATGATAGCAATCACTGGATACTTAAAATATAAAAGCAAAATTTATGCAGATATTTCTGTAAAAGCTCAAGCTAGACTAACAGTATCAGAATAATATAATTAACTATTCTACTTATATCTTCTAACCAAATAATTCGTTTAAAACTTTAGCCAAACGCAAGCCCCCTTTTTTTAGTTGAGTTTTTACAGTTGAAAAATGATCATACATATATCTGTAGCTTAAATTTTGGTCAATTTTTGCAGAGTCATAAACCAGCATCGCAAGTTCCCTAGATTCATTAACCCAATCTATAACGGTTCCTTTTTGAATAGCTTCTTTTTGATTTTTTGAAAAATAATCTAAATTATCAGACAGCTCAGTGTAAGTCATATTATAAGAATCAATCATTTTTGTATCCCAAACAGAATGTAAATTTGTTTTCCCTCTAAACCATTTAACTTTTATCGTATTTCCTCCTCTATCTTCTGCCCTTCCGGTATGTAAAGGTTGATGTAAATCTCCTAACAAGTGAACTAATAATTTTAAGTGAAATATTTTATCTTCATTATTAGATTTGGGGTCTAAGATTATCTGCTGGCATATTTTAATTCCTTGAACCAGGTCTCCTTTTGGATTTTTCTCAGATGTTTGGTAAGTTTCTCCAACTTTAAAATTCACATAATGCCAGGAACTGTATTTTCTAAACGAATTGTCTGATTTAATTTCATCTGCATAGGTAGATATAGTAGCTAAACCCTCTCCTTTCAATAATTTTTCAATATTTTTCTTTGCTTTTTTTGTTAGATGGTTATAGGCTATTTCTCCAACAACTCTGTGACCCGTTTGCCCCCAGACTGGTTTGTTATTTGTTGCAAAAGATGCTACTCCTAAAAACAGAAAAAAAACTAATAATTTACCTCTTAACATAATGTTTTGTTTTATCATATAGCTAAGGTAAAAAATTGTGGAGGCTAAATTTAAAAAAAACAAATATATTAATATTAAAAAAGCGCCATAAAGGCGCTTTTAAAATTTTGGGGGACATTAATTTAATACCTTTTAATATTTCTAGATGTAAAATTTCTTACGTGCTCTACTTCACCTCTATTTTCATAATAAGATTTCCAAGCTTTAGTCATTTTTTTCATTTCTCGCCTAGTTAAAATTAAATCACTCCAATTCTTAGCAGTAATAGCAACCCAGTGTGTAGCATTTTTATATCCACCTATCTCATAACTTCCAAAACCTACTTCCCCTTTCATCACTGAAGACATTTGACTGATAATTTTATCATGTGCAGCTTTAAAAGCTTCAGGATCACTTGCTTTAAAATCATAAATTTGAACATAATTGTACTCTTTATTATCACCTTCCCAACTCATCACATTACCAGATGAACTATGAGTCCATTTTTCAACATGATTATTTAACTTTTGAATAAAAACTCCCCATTTATCCTTATTGGATAAGGAGTCTTTTCTTCCCCAATTAGCAGGATCTCCATAAAAAATAATTCTGTGTGTGGAATTCTCATTACCAATATTAAAAGATTCTATATCTATACCTCCTGATTTAAAATCAGCATTTCCCCACATTGCGTCCATTAGTGCTAAAATTGCACTTTCTGTTCCTCTTTTTGCTTCAAATTGATACTCTGTAAACGCATTCTGAGAGAAAGAAAACGTACTAACAAATAACATTAAGTAAACTAATTTTTTCATATATTTAAGTTTTTGATTAGTTGTAAAACTACTAATATTAATTGCTATTTGAAACTAATCATAGTAATTTTTTATAAAAACATAAACTTTTTTTTTAAACCAGACTCAAAAAACCTAAATAATACTTTATGAAAAAAATTTTTACACTAATATTATTAGCCTCAACTTCTATCCTATTCTCCCAAGAATTTTCAATGGACTTGGTTAAAAATATGACCCCACGAAATATTGGCCCTGGTGGCATGAGTGGTCGAGTAACCTCTATAGATGTGGTAAACTCTAACCCGGACATTATGTATGTTGGAACAGCCTCTGGTGGTCTTTGGAAATCTACATCTGGAGGAATTAAATGGGACCCAATTTTTGACAAAGAAATAACTGCCTCCATTGGTGCAGTAGCTATTCAACAATCTAACCCGAGTGTTATTTGGGCAGGAACTGGTGAAGGAAATCCTAGAAACAGCCTTAATGGTGGTTATGGTATTTATAAATCTTTAGATGGCGGTAAAAACTGGGTACCTATGGGACTTCAAAAAACCCGTCATATCCATAGAATTATAATAGACCCTACCAACCCAAATACGGTGTATGTGGGTGCTATTGGATCTCCATGGGGAGAACACAAAGAAAGAGGAGTTTACAAAACCACAGATGGTGGAAAAACATGGAAACAGATACTATATAATAATATTAAAACTGGTGTTGCAGATTTGGTGATGGATCCTTCAAACCCAAACAAATTAATTGCTGCGATGTGGGAACACAAACGCGATCCTTGGTTTTTTAAATCTGGTGGTAAAGGCAGTGGACTATATATTACTCATGATGGAGGTGATACTTGGAAAGAAGTGACAGAAAATGAAGGTTTTCCAAAAGGGGAATTAGGAAGAATTGGTGTTGCTATTTCAAGAAGTAATCCAAATGTTATTTACGCTTTGGTAGAGGCAAAAAAGAACGCACTCTACAAAAGTGAAGATGGCGGATTTAAGTGGAAAAAAATAAATGATAAACCTGGTATAGGAAATAGACCTTTTTATTATTCAGAAATTTATGTAGACCCTCAAAATGAAAATAGAATCTACACCGTATTTACTTATGTGAATGTTTCTGATGATGGAGGAAAAAACTTCAAAGAATTAATGCCAGCCTATGGTGTTTCAAATGGTGTTCACCCAGATCATCATGCTTGGTGGATTCACCCAGAGGATGGTTCTTTTATGATTGATGGAAATGATGGGGGTATGAACATCACCAAAGATAAAGGGGCTACTTGGCGTTTTATTGGTAATTTACCTGTAGCTCAATTTTATCACATTAATGTTGATAATGAGTATCCTTACAATGTTTATGGAGGAATGCAAGACAACGGCTCTTGGAGAGGTCCTGCATATGTTTGGAAAGCCCAAGGAATTAGAAATTCGTATTGGCAAGAAATTAGTTTTGGAGATGGTTTTGATGTAGTACCAGACAAAGACGATTCTCGTTATGGATGGTCTATGAGTCAGCAGGGCTCTGTTGTTAGATATGACCACATCACAGGAAATAATTATTCTGTAAAACCTACTCACCCAGACCCCAACATAGCCCTTCGTTTTAATTGGAATGCTGCCATTAATATGGATCCTTTTGATACTAGCACTCTATATTTTGGAAGCCAATTTGTTCATAAATCTACAGACAAAGGACTTACTTGGGCTATTATTTCAGATGATTTAACTACCAATGATAAAGAAAAACAAAAGCAAGGTGAAAGTGGTGGATTAACTATGGACGCAACAGGTGCAGAAAACCATACTACTATACTAGTGATAGAACCCTCAGAAGTTGAACAAAATATGCTTTGGGCTGGTTCTGATGATGGTAGAGTTCATGTAACTAAAAATGGCGGTTCAAGTTGGACAGATGTTAGTAACAATATCCCTGGCTTACCTGAAGGAAGTTGGATAGCACAAATAAAAGCTTCCAACAAAAACAAAGGAGAAGCTTTATTAATTGCCAACGATTATAGACGTTTTAACTATACTCCTTATGTCTACAGGACAAAAGATTACGGTGCTAGTTGGTCTAGAATTGTTGATGAAAATGATGTAAAAAGCTACACCCTAAGCATCGTTGAAGATCCTATTAATGCTAACTTACTTTTCTTAGGAACAGATGATGGTTTATATATTTCTCTGGATGCAGGAAAAAATGGATCAAATGGACCGCTGGTTTTCCAACAGTTTCTACAAAAGATTTAGTGATACAACCAAGAGAACATGATCTGGTAATAGGTACATTTGGAAGAGCGGCTTGGGTTTTAGATGATATAAGACCATTACGCGCTCTGGCCAATGGGAATGTGTTAAATAAGAAGCTTCAGTTATTTACACCCCCAACCGCATACCAAGCAGCTTATCAACAACCAACAGGAAGTCGATTTGGAGGAGATGCATTATTTAACGGAGAAAACAAAAAATCTGGAGCTATGCTATCCTATTATATTAATAGGTCAGATGCCACTGAAGAAAAGAAAGTAGAGAGTAATACCAAAACTAAAAAAAAGCGAAAAAGAACTAAAAAAATAGCTACTCCAGAAACATTAAAAGAGACTGTTTCATCCGTGAAATATGACTCTATTAAATTAGAAATTTTTGAAGGATCTCGTTTAATTAGAACACTAAAACAAAAAGCACCTAAAGAGAACGGAATTCATAGAATGTACTGGTACATGAACGAAAAAGGTGCAGATAGACCCTCTAGAAAAATTAGAAAAAGAAACTATGAACCGGGAGGTGTTGCTGTGAAACCGGGTACCTATAATTTAAAAATGTCTTTTGG
>FUWD013243001.1_pt18 | contig 10583 bp, 9 predicted proteins | sample 1063281 | NCBI WGS metagenome assembly FUWD01 (sample SAMEA79048168, study PRJEB19326) | metagenome | biome: marine
TTTTGTCTGCGGAATTATTGGCTATCTGGTTGTTCTAATGATTCTCATTTTCGTTCGAAACTATCCTCCAGATCACCCAAGGCAAAAAGTCTCTTTTAAAGATTTTTGCCCAAAACGAGAACTCTCCAATCTCATCACAGTTTTCAAAGAACCTCAGGCCTGGATTGGGGGGCTTTTTTCTGGATTTAGTTTTGCAGTTATTCCTGCTTTTTTTGCTCTGTGGTCGATTCCTTTTTTTATGAATAAATATCAGACAACTTCTACTGTTGCCGCTTCGATCGTCTCAATAGGTTACTTAGGTGCTGCATTTGGAGGACCCTTATTAGGTTGGTTTTCAGACCGAATAGGGCGTAGAAAAATTATTCTAACTGTTTCCTCTTTCTTTGCTTTTTTTCTCCTTTTAGGGTTGATTTACTGGAATCCCCACATTATCTGGATGTTTATATTTTCTTTTGCCTTAGGGATCACAATGAGTGCATATGTTATTCCTTTTGCAATCATAGGAGAACTTCTCCCTTTAGAAGTAAAAGGAAAAGCTATGGGATTTACCAATTCCCTTACGCTACTCATTGGAGCGCCTATTCTACAACCTTTGATTGGCTCTTTATTAAAACACTCTGCAAAGCCCCAAGAAATTGCATTTGAAAAATTTCCATCAGCCTTTGCTCTTCTCCCTCTTTCAATGGGACTAGCATTTATTCTCTCCTTTTTTATAAAAGAAACTTATTGTCAAAATAGAGTAAATTCTTAGAATCTCTATTCTATGAAAGCAATAAGCTTTTGAAGATTGCCTCAGACATTCCTATCAAACCGACTATTCAAATCTATTGTCTTGAAGAAGCGAACGAAGTCTTACTAAAGCTTAAGAAAGACTCCATTGAAGGAACAGCTGTCTTTAAATTTTAGGATCCAAAGACATCTCTGACTAGTATTAAAACTTTAAGACAAGATAGGTAGAAGTAACATCATAGATATTTTGAAAAAGCTCTACACTTTGATAGCCTGCATTGCTAGTTCGTCTTCGGTGATAAACCGCTGTTTGAAGACCGAAATAGAGATGATCATTAAATCGATATTCCAAGCCTGTTATTGGAACAGAAATTTCCCAGCAGTAGTTTGATTTTCTATTCAAATTCACCGAAAAAGTTTGTTCCCAACCTGCCCCAAAAAGGACAAAGAGCCTACTATTAAAAGCATTTTGCATAATTGGGATGTGAGACAAAAGGTCAGCTCCAATAGAAGTTCTATGTGAATTTAAATTTCGAACTCCACCCACATTTTGAGAACTTATATAAGGCTTTACCCAAAAATCAACTGAGGCCCAATTTTTCTTCCCAAAATAGTAACCTACTCCTATTTTTCCAGGACTATAGGTAAGAATTGCGGGGCCACTTTTATAATTAGGTGCTTGGTTATCTGTGCTATATCCAAATGCTGAAGCGCAAGTAAGGCAAAGAGCAATAAGAAAAGTTTGGCAAAAAAGTTTCATAAGAAAGTCCATTTTTAAAAATTAATTACTACAAATGATACCTAGGAAATAAAAATTGTCAATTTTAAAAAAAAATACTCCCTTAAATTTTAAATCAAAAAAGCTATTTCAAAATAGGTAAAGTGCGTATATCAAAAAGATAACCCCTATTTGATGCCCTATGGACCCCAATTTATTTAACGCTCAGGTCGACAACCTTGTTGCCAAAATTAAACATTACCTGATTACTCGTCAGGGTAAACTTTTTCATCAAGTCTCTGATGAAGAAATGTTTGATGCTCTATCTATGGCTCTTCGAGAAGAAGTGATGATTAATTGGTCTACTTCCTACAACACTTATCAAAAGAAAACTCTAAGATGCTCTACTACCTTTCAATGGAATATCTTCCTGGAAAGATTTTAGATAACACCATCAAAAATTTAGAATCTGAGGAATTTTCAAGAGAAGCATTAAAACGTTTAAATCGTGATTTTGATCATGTCGTTCACTGCGAGAGAGAACCTGGACTTGGAAATGGAGGACTTGGACGTTTAGCTTCTTGTTTTTTAGACTCACTTGCCACACTGAAAATCCCAACAATTGCTTACGGGTTGCGCTACCAATATGGAACTTTCGAACAAGAAATTTGTTATGGAAGCCAAGTAGAGCGTCCTGATCGATGGCTTTTAAGAGCACACCCTTGGGAATTTAGACGCGACTATCGAACCTATCAGGTTAAATTTGGTGGACATACTCCAGAGAATGGAAACAAAGACAGTCCGTTTACTAAAGAGTTAATAGACTATGAAGAAGTTATGGCTCTTTGTTATGACATTCCTATTGTAGGATATAGCAAAAAAGACAATTTCTCAGTAGCTACGCAAAGGCTCTGGTCTACCAAAGAGTCTCCTCGAAATTTTAGGCTACAAACCTTTAATGCTGGGAACCTCAACGAGGCTGCAGAAAATATGATTTTGACAGATGTCTTATATCCTAATGATAACCATGACGTCGGTAAAAGAATAAGACTCAAGCAAGAATATTTATTAATTTCAGCTTCTCTGCAAGACATTCTATCTAGACATTTAATTTCTAATCCCGATTTAAAAAACCTGTCTGATAAGGCGTGCATACAAATTAACGACACTCACCCCACCCTCATTATTGCTGAATTAATACGCCTCTTGATGCAAAAGCATAACTTTGAATGGAACGAGGCTTGGGAAACCACTCAGCGTTGCATGAACTATACGAATCATACGGTTATGGTAGAAGCTTTAGAAGAGTGGAGTATTAAGCGTTTCAAGAACTTATTACCTAGACAGTACGCAATCATTCTAAAATTAAACGATCAGTTTAAAAAATCATTACCTCTTGAAAAACAAGAAGAAGAGGAGTTTGATAAAATCTCTTTAATCCATAATGACCAAATTCGAATGGCACACCTTGGAATTTACGGATCAACTCGAGTCAATGGTGTTGCCAAACTCCACACTGAAATTTTAAAAGGGGGTATTTTTAAAGAGTTTTATAATCTTTACCCTGAAAAGTTCCTCAATGTAACTAATGGGGTCACGCCTCGGCGCTGGCTTTTCCATGCCAACCCCCTCCTTACCAATTTTATTAAAGAGCGTATTGGAGAAGAATGGATGACTGATTTTAAACAAATCAGCTGCCTTCATGATTTTGCAGAAGATCGAGACTCCATACTCAAATTTCTTGAAATTAAAAAGAAAAACAAAGAGCGCGCTTCAGACTACATAACCAAATACAACAAAGAGTTTCGCTCTTACGATCCTTTCGTAAATAACATGTTCCCACTAGGACCCGAATCCCTCTTTGACATGCATATTAAGCGAATTCATGAATACAAAAGACAGCTTTTGAAACTGATTCATTTAATTATTCTCTATCAAGAGCTTTTAGAGGATCCAAAGAGTCATTCGGTTAAACGAACCGCTATTTTCGCAGGGAAAGCTGCTCCTGGTTATCAAAAAGCCCGTGATCTTATCTATTTAATTCATATTATAGCTAGAAAAGTAAATCAAGATCCAGCAACCCAAGATTCTTTGAGGATTCTTTTTATAGAGAATTACAATGTCACTAAAGCCGAAATTTTAATACCCTCAGCAGACTTATCTCAACAAATCTCCCTTGCCGGAAAAGAAGCTTCAGGAACAGGAAACATGAAACTTGCGATGAATGGCGCTTTGACAATTGGAACTGATGATGGAGCAAACGTTGAGATGAGAGAGGCTGTTACAGATACTTGGTGGCCTTTTTTATTCGGATGCGACAAAGAGGAAGTAGAAGGCTTCAAGAAAAATATGAACTACTATCCAAAGGCCATTTATGACGACAACCCTAAAATCAAAAAAGCGTTAGATGCCCTACTAGATAAAACTTTTGCTCAAAATGAATTTGAAGAGCATATTTTACATCAGGTTTACCAGTATCTAGTAGAAGGTTTCAACCCTGATCCTTATCTTGTTCTACATGATTTAGAATCCTATTATCAAACTCAAAAGAAAGTTGAAAAGCTCTACTCTAAACCTGAGGAGTGGGCAAAGTATGCCCTGCATAATATCGCTTCAATGGCTCCTTTCTCTTCAGACGAGTCTATCAAAAATTATAATGATCAAGTTTGGAAGATACAGCCCGAAGAACTGGATCCTGAAATCCACTCCCAGACTAAACATGACTACTCGGAACTCGACCAATGCTATATTGGAAGAAACGGATCTCCTGATCCTAAGAAGTAAAGGCTTAGTTAAGTTCCCACTTCAAGAGTAAGTTTTGGTAGATACCTCTTTTCTTACACTCATCTAAACCTCTATTAAAAACTTCTATGAGCTCTTTATTTTGATTCGTAATAGTAATGAGGCGAAGCCCTTCATTATTCAATGGAGGCGAAGATATTTTAAGAACTTTGTTATATAGATTTTTCACAAAGATTTGAGCTACTAAAAGACTAACTACAGCGCCATCTACATCACCATAGTTCAAAGATTCCATCAAAAATGGAGGATTTAAAAAGGTTGAGATAACCGTATGCGGATACTGTTGGACGATATAGAAAGCATCAGAATTAGCGATGACCCCTAGTATTTTGCTATCAAACTGATTTAACCGAGTTCGGTTTGAGGAGTAGGGTACAACAAGCACAGGACCTGTGCTAAAGTATAGATTAGAAGCTTCATAGGTTTCAGTTTCATAATTTTGAGGATATAGCGTGGATAAAACGCCTTGAAAGTTGTCTAATTGTAAGCCTGAAAAAAGGCTTTCAGAGCCTGTTTGTGTATATCTCAAATTTACTTTTGTTACCTTTGATATCGCTTGAAGAAGGTCTACTGTAAACCCATAAACGTTATCTGCTTGCCCTCCTAGCACAGCTGGAGAAAAGCTGGGATCTATCCCAATCAAAAATCCTTTACTACTAGTAAAGGAACATCCTGAGAAAAGGATGGTAAAAAACACAAAAAGTGGGAATACTCGCTTCATAAATTATACATACCCTTTAAATTTTGTTTATGAAAACCAATCCAACTAAAGTCAAGAAAAAAAAGCCCTAGTACTCGCTAACTTTGGAGGTCCTCGTAATCTCAAAGAGATTGCTCCCTTTTTAAAGGCCCTTCTTTGTGACAAAGAAGTGGTGAGAACGTCAATGCCCGACTTCCTTCACAACTATATTTTTTCAAGAATCGCGAAAAAGAGAGCAAAGGACGTTGCTAAAGACTACAATGGTATTGGGGGTAAGTCCCCTATTTATGAAGAGACTGAAAAAGTAGCTGAAAGCCTCCGAGCAAAACTGGATATTCCTGTTCTGACTTTTCATCGTTATCTACCAGCTACCCACTCCCAGTTTATTTCAGAGATGTCTGACCTTAAAGTGGATGAAACAATTATTTTCCCTATGTTTCCCCAGTTTAGTTATTCAACTACAGGGAGTATTGCTAAATGGTTTGATAACAAGCTCTCCTCAAAAATAGCTTCAAAGCTCTTGTGGTTGAAGTCTTACCCAAATCATAAGCCGTTTATAGACCTCTATTGCAATCGTATCGACGCCTTCTTGCGCGAGAATCAACTCAAAGAAGAATCAGTTATTCTTCTTTTTTCAGCTCATGGCCTTCCTAAAAAATTTGTTTCGAAAGGCGATCCCTACCAAAGAGAATGTGAGCAGTCTTTCAAAGCTATTTCAGAATATTTTCCACAAGCTAAGTCCATTCTCTGCTACCAATCTAAATTCGGACTAGGTGAATGGCTAAAACCATATACTGTAGATGTTTGTCTCAATATTCAAGACTACAGCGAAAACAAAAAAAATGTGATTTTTATCCCTTTAGCTTTCACTTCTGACCACATTGAAACTCTCCATGAAGTGGAAAGAGATTACATGCCAATGGTTCGGAATAAGGGCCTTAATACTTTTAGACTCTCAGCTTTCAATCATGAATCTGAGTGGATTGAGACCATAGAAAAGCTTATTACGGACCCGTCTCTCCTAAATAACCAGATGCTCATCAGACACCATTAATCTGAAATACAGCACTTAAATAACTGAATCTCTTGCCTTAAGGACTACTACTTTAAAATAGGCTGTATTTCAGACAAAAACCCCTAAATTTATTGATATCTACCTATGGTAGGATGCATAGCCCTCATTTCCCTCTCTTTTTACCCCTAATTCAGCATTTCAGAAACAATATACATTCGTAACACGCTAATATTAGGCCACTTAAGTAGACTGCCTCTTATCTAAGAGTATTAAAAAATTGTTTACAAAAAAATTGAAATAATCTATAATTAATAAAGACAGTTAAGTTTAATAACTTAATATAAACTCTAAATATGATTATAACTTTACTTCAACAACTTCCAAGCCTCATTAGGCAAGCCTTTCAAGATAAGGAGCCTGAGAATTGCCCTATCTGTATAGATACCATTATGCAGGGAGATTTAGCTACAACACCATGCGTGCACAAGTTTCATGCAGATTGTTTACAAACATGGGCTGAGGGTCACAATACTTGCCCAATTTGCAGAAGCTCTTTAAAGAGTAGAATTACTCGTCTTTACGAGTATTTAACAGGAACTCAACCCGTAAGAGCTGAACCTAGACTGCCAACCCGTGGTGCAGCACGAGGAACTCGGCCCATACACAATCGACGATAGAGAGCTGAAGTCAGCTCTTTCACATCAAAAAAAAATAATCAAATATTAAGTCTACTCGAATTTTGTACAGATAGATTTGTATTTGCAAATATCACCTAGACCTGGTAAATTTTTGAAGTCTTTATTCTTCCTAAGTTTATTTTAATGCTTCCTTCAATACTCAAATTAAAAGATGGATCAGAGTTTAAGGGATACTCTCCTAAAAAAACCCCTCAACCCATCTCTGGCGAAGTTGTTTTTACAACTGGAATGACAGGTTATGTGGAGTCACTAACGGATCCCTCTTTCATTGGGCAGATCCTTTGTTTTACCTACCCTCTTATAGGAAATTACGGCGTTCCCGGCCCAGAAGACTGGGAATCTAAAAAGATCCATGTAGCTGGAGTCGTTATCAATGAATCTTGCGATGAAGAAACGCATCATCAATCTAAAACTTCTTTTTTAAAATGGCTTGAGAGTCAAAATATTCCTCTGATTACTCAGGTTGATACGAGAAGGCTTACGAAAACCCTTCGCAAAGAAGGTGTCATGCTTGGAGTTTTGACTACAGAAAAACTCAAAAAATATGAGTTTGTCAATCCAAATAAAGAAGACTTGGTTTCACTTGTTACTATTCCAGAGAAAAAAACGTATGGCAAGGGACCCAAAAAAGTCATTGCCCTTGATTGCGGGATGAAAGAAGCGCAGATGAAATATCTTTTAGAGTTCCCTATTCAAGTAGAGCGTGTCCCTTACGACTACAATTTCTTAGAAGAGGATTACGACGGTCTTTTTATTTCTAATGGACCAGGTAACCCAGCCACCTATAAAGTCACCATTGAGCATATTAAACAGGCAATAGCTAAGAAAAAGCCTATCTTTGGTATTTGCTTGGGGATGCAACTTTTAGCCTTAGCAGCAGGCGGAAAAGCTTACAAACTGCCTTACGGACATCGAGGTCAGAACCAACCTTGTATGGAATTGAAGACCAAAAGGTGCGCTATAACGTCTCAAAATCATGGCTATGCTATTTCAAAAGAGCTTCCTAAGAATTGGGAAGTCTCTTTTATTAATTTAAATGACCAGTCTGTTGAAGGTGTACGTCATCGTACTCTTCCTTTTTTCTCGGTTCAATTTCATCCAGAGGCCCATGGGGGTCCTTTAGACACTAACTATCTATTTAAAGAGTTTTACAAATCCTTATGAAGAAAATTTTAATCTTAGGTTCAGGTGGGCTTCGAATTGGTCAGGCAGGTGAATTTGACTATTCGGGATCTCAAGCGATCAAAGCTTTAAAAGAAGAAGGGATCCAGACGGTTTTAATAAACCCTAATATTGCAACGGTGCAAACAGATCCTTGCATGGCGGATAAGGTTTATTTGCAGCCTCTTAATTTAGCAGTTACCACCAAAATTATTGAACAAGAAAGACCAGATGGAATTCTCCTAGGTTTTGGAGGGCAAACAGCTCTAAATCTAGGCCTAGAACTTTTTGATCACGGTGTTTTAGATCGGTATAAGGTCAAGGTTTTAGGAAGTTCTATTGAAGCTATTCGCAAAAGTGAAGACCGCGAACTCTTTAAAACCATCCTCAAAGAAATAAAAGTTAAAACGCCTCTTAGCCACACATGTACAAGCGTAAAGCAAGCTACAGATGCCGCGGAAAAAATTGGTTACCCAATTATGATCCGCGCGGGATATTCTCTAGGAGGCCTTGGCGCTGGACGAATTGAAAACAAAAAAGCACTTGAAAAAAAGGCTCAAGAAACTTTTCAAAGCTCCCCTCAAATCTTAGTCGAAGAATATCTAGTTGGCTGGAAAGAAATCGAATATGAGATTGTAAGAGATGGCGCCGGCAACTCTATTGCCGTTTGTAATATGGAAAACTTTGATCCGATGGGTGTTCATACGGGAGAAAGTATTGTCGTTGCTCCCTCACAAACTTTGAATGACACGGAATATCAATTTTTAAGAACAACAGCACTTAGAATAGTTCAGCACCTCAATATTATTGGAGAGTGCAATGTTCAGTATGCGTTTAACCCTAAAAATGGAGACTATCGAGTCATTGAGGTGAATGCAAGGCTTTCAAGATCGAGTGCTTTAGCTTCTAAGGCTACAGGCTATCCTTTAGCCTTTGTAGCAGCTAAGATCTCTTTAGGTTTTAAACTCCATGAAATTCAAAATAGCGTAACTCAAAAAACGTCTGCTTTTTTTGAACCTGCACTCGACTACTTAGTTATCAAGATCCCAAGATGGGACACGACGAAACTCAAAGCTGCAAGTCGATCTATTGGCTCTGAAATGAAGAGTGTCGGTGAAGTAATGGCTATAGGCCGCTCTTTTTGTGAAACTCTCCAAAAAGCTATTCGAATGTTGAATATAGGAGCGAATGGTCTTTCAGACTATCCAGATAGAATCAAGACCCCTGAAAATGAAATTAGGAATCCGACAGATCGCCGTCTCTTTGCAATTTATCAGTGGCTTTTAGAAGGGCACACGGCTCTTGAAATCCACCGTCTCTCTCATATAGATCTTTGGTTTTTAAACCACTTAGAGCGTCTTGCCCTTGTAGAAAAAGAGCTTAGAAAGGGCACTTTAACTCAAGAAAACCTATTGAAAGCAAAACGCTTTGGATTTTCTGATAGAACCCTCTCTTCATTTTATAAGAAAACAGAAGAAGAAATACGTTCTCAAAGAAAAAAGTTAAAGATCACCCCGGTCATCAAACAAATAGACACTTTGGCTGGAGAGTTCCCTGCACTTACCAACTATCTCTATATGACCTATCATGGAGATGCTCATGATATAGAGCCTTTGAAGCAGCATCCTATCGTTGTCGTGGGCTCTGGCCCCTATTGTATTGGCTCCTCTGTAGAGTTTGACTGGTGCGCTGTAAACACGGTGAGAACGCTTAGAGAATTAAAGCAGAAAGCTGTTTTGATTAACTCAAACCCAGAGACGGTATCTACTGACTATGATGAATCTGATCGTCTTTACTTCGAAGAGCTTTCTTTAGAGCGCATTGCAGACATCTTAGATTTTGAGAAGACTCAAGGAGTTGTCATTTCTGTTGGAGGGCAAATTGCAAATAATTTAGCGTTGCCTTTAGGAAAATGGAAGTACCCCATTTTAGGAACCTCTGTAGATTCTATTGACCAGGCAGAAAATAGAGAGAGGTTCTCAACTCTTTTAAATACTCTTGAAGTTGATCAACCTGACTGGATTAAAGCCAGCACTCTTTCAGAAGCTGAAGCCTTTGTTCAAAAAGTAGACTTCCCTGTACTAGTCAGACCCTCTTACGTTTTATCGGGCGCTGCTATGAACGTCATCTACACGAAAGCCGAGCTTAAAAAATATTTATCTGAGGCTCTCAAGCTTTCTCCTGATCATCCAGTTGTTCTTTCACAGTTTATTCAAAATGCTAAAGAAATTGAAATTGATGGAGTGGCTCAAAATGGCAAGGTTGAAATACAAGTAATTTCCGAGCATATTGAAAATGCGGGTGTCCATTCGGGAGATGCAACTCTTGTCTTGCCTCCTCAAAGGCTCTATTTAGAGACGATTAGGCGGGTTAAAAAAATCACTCGAAAAATCTGTTTAGCGCTCAAGATCACAGGTCCTTTTAATATCCAGTTCATTGCTCAAAATAATGATATCAAAGTCATTGAGTGTAATTTAAGAGCCTCGAGATCCTTTCCCTTCGTTTCTAAAACGGTGGGTCAAAATTTAATTGAAATAGCTACGAAGATCTTTTTAAAGAAATATCGCTCTCAGTCGTACCAAACTCTAGAACTTGATTTTGTCGGTGTTAAATCTCCTCAATTTTCTTATAGCCGCTTAAAGGGAGCTAATCCTGTTGCACATGTAGAGATGGCATCTACTGGAGAGGTTGTTTCTTTAGGTGATGACCTTTTGGAAGCTTTTTACACTTCTTGGCAAGCAACCGAACAGCAAGTACGTG
>FUWD013024717.1_pt1 | contig 10582 bp, 8 predicted proteins | sample 1063281 | NCBI WGS metagenome assembly FUWD01 (sample SAMEA79048168, study PRJEB19326) | metagenome | biome: marine
GGTTTCGGCCAGCTTGTCGAGCGCGCTGTTCACTCCCGAGGTCTGGGCCCCGTACGCGGTGGTGAGGCGGAACTGTTCCGCACCGCCGAAAAGGTTCCGGTTCTCATAAGCGAGGGAGGAGCCGATGAAGAGGCTGCCGTAGCGGTTGTCGACCAGCAGCTTCGGCTCTATGAGGTGTTTCGGGCTGGGGTCCAGGTGGATCGTGCTGTAGACCAGGTCCTCCCTGAGCGAGTCCTTGTCGATGGAGATGGAGGAGAACAGGCCGGTGGCCCCGAAGTTCTGCAGGGTGCGCTGTTCGAGCGAGTAGCGCGTCATTGTCCCGGGGCGGAAGACTATGGAGTTGGCAAACAGGCCGTCGTTGAATTTCTGTTTCCCGTAGATGGTCACCGCCACGCTGTCCCTGGTAAAGCGCTTCACGCTACGTCCTTCATCCCGCCGGGCAGGGGCGTGAACCACGACGCCTACCGGCCCATAGACCATCTGGCCGGGCAGGGCGACACTGAACCGGACGCCGGCATTCAGGCCTGCGGTGTCTACCTTGATCCTGATGCTGTCAGGGTGGAAGAGCGCATAGCCGTGATCCCTGAAGAATTCGACGGTTCGGTCCCGCTCTGCGATCAGCTGTTCAACGGAGAAGATGTCGCCTTTGTTCAGGCTTTTTCGTCTTTCGAAACGGCGAAGCATCTCTGTCGGGATCGACTCCAGGCCCGCATAGCTGACCGAATCGACCCGCGATGGTTCGTTTTCCAGGATTCTGATGAACAGGTCTACGTTCCGCGATTTCGGCTTGCGAACGATCGTGGTGTCGATTCCTGCCGAGAAATAACCCTTAAAGGTATACAGCTTCCGGATGAGCCCGATGTCCTTGTCGAAATCGTCGGAGCTGAATGGGCGTTCCGCTCCTGCAAAGAGTCCGGTTCCCAGGAACGAGCTCCTGGTCGTCGAGAGCATGATGCTCCGGATCTCTTCCGTGGTGATCGCCTTGTTTCCGGTGATGCTGATACGGTCGACCGTCGTTGGCTTCGGCGTACTTTCGGCCGTGCTGCCAACGGAAGGCAGGAGGAGGGAAAAGAGGAGGTGGGCAGCAAAGATCATGCTCCATGCCGCCCTCGGTCGGGGGCTCATCCTAAAAAAAAACATGGGCCCTCCGGGGCTTACGTTAATGGTTCTTCGTCGCCATACCCGAAATCCTCGTCCGTCGGGTAGTCTGGCCAGATCTCTTCGAGGCTTTCGTAGAGTTCATCACTTTCGGGGAGGTCGTGCAGGTTATCGATGACCTGCTGGGGGGCTCCTGTCCTGTTTGCGTAATTGATCAATTCATCCTTGGTAACCGGCCATGGGGCGTCAGCGATATATCGGGCGAGGTCGAGATTCCAGTACATACGGGTGACTAAGAAAGTTTTTCAGGTTAGGAGTTGCTGTCGTCCGGGCCCGACGCCATTTTGTCTTGCCGGGTCATGAACGAATCGTTGGAAGGCCCTTCCTCGAAATAGGCTGTCGGATTCACGACGACGTTGTCCTTGCGGACTTCGTAATGCAGGTGGGGGCCGGTGGAGCGGCCGGTATTGCCGGAAAACGCGATGATGTCGCCGCGATGGACGCGCTGGCCCTGACGGACCACCGCTTTGGAGAGATGGGCATAGATTGTCTGGTAGCCGAATCCGTGGTCGACCACCACTTTCTTGCCATAGCCGCCGTCAAATCCCGAAGAGGTGACAATGCCGTCCGCGGTAACGAGGACCCGGGTGCCTACCGGGGCGGAGAAATCGGTTCCTGCATGGAAGATCGGGCGCTTGAGAACCGGATGCATCCTCATGCCAAAGGCGCTGGTGATCTGGCCGACGATGGGCCTGATCGACGGCAGCGAGGCGATGATTGACCGGCCTTCGCCTTTCGTCGCCCTTGCGGGTTCGCGCTCCTGCATCTCCACGTCCATCTGCATGATGAGTTTCTCGATCATCATTTCCGTGGAGGACATCAGGCCATCGGATGACGACTGTGAATTTGCCTGCCTGCTCTCGGGTTCCGGTGCTTTTTTCGACGCGGCAGCTCCGGCGACAGACGGGGATGCGACTGCCGACGCGACCGTTTCGGCGGCGAACAGCTTCGACGTATTGTCGACGGTAAGGAGTGCTGGTTGGAGGACGAGGAACAGAAGAGCGGTAAAAAGGGCTTTCAGTGGTACGCGACAGACGCTTCGGGCCTGCAGGACCATGTCGTGACTGGCAAGGTGTGCAAGCCTGTTCGAAGATAACATCCGGTGTGCAGTTTGTTGACGAAGACGGGGCGTACCGCTTGAACTTCGTCAAATATAAAAAAACTTTTTTCTAATAGGCAACGCTTAATGGGCGGCCAGCCAGTTTTTCCCGGTTCCGGCCTCGACCTCCACCGGTACGTTCCTGATGCCGCATTCGACTGCAGCGTCGACCATGCACCGCACGACCAGTTCCCTGAGCGAAGCCTGTTCCTTTTCACTGGTTTCGAACAGCAGTTCGTCGTGTACCTGCAGGAGCATGGCGGAGCTGAAGGCCTCTTCTTCCATTTTCCTGCTGATGGAGCACATGGCGTACTTGATGATGTCGGCAGCGGTGCCCTGGATGGGTGTGTTCATCGCAACGCGCTCAGCCGCCTTGCGGACATTCGCGTTCGGGCTGTTGAGATCGGGGATGTAGCGACGCCGACCCATGAGTGTCGAGACGTACCCTTTTTCCCTTGCTTCGGCGATGGTCGTTTCCATCGAGCCGAACATGCCCGGGTACTTGGCCATGTACGTGTCGATGATGCTCCTTGCTTCGCGCTGGGTGATGCCCAGGCGCCGGGAGAGGCCGAACGGCTGGATGCCGTAGAGAACGCCGAAGTTGACCTCCTTGGCTTTGCGGCGCATGTCCGGGGTAACTTCTTCGGTCTCGAAGATGACCTTTGCCGTCGCGGCGTGGATATCTTCGCGGTTGCGGAATGCCTCGATGAGTTTCAGGTCGCCGGATAGTTCGGCTGCGATCCTGAGCTCGATCTGCGAGTAGTCGGCAGAGAGCAGCAGGTTCTCCGGATTGGTCGGAATGAATGCCCTTCGGATCTCCTTGCCCAGTTCCGTACGGATGGGGATGTTCTGCAGGTTGGGGTTCGAGGAGGAGAGGCGACCCGTAGCCGTGACGAACTGGTTGAATGAGGTGTGCAACCTTCCGGTCCGGGGGTTGAGTATTTTCGGGAGCGCTTCGATGTACGTGTTTTTCAACTTCTGCAAGCTGCGATAGTCGAGGATGTCGGATGCTATCGGGTGCAGGCCGGCAAGCTCTTCAAGGATCTGCACGTTGGTCGACCAGCCGGTCTTGGTCGCTTTTTTCGCCGGCAGCTGCAGCACCTCGAAGAGTATTCGGCCGAGCTGCTTCGGCGAGTCGATGTTGAACGGTTCGCCGGCGGAAGCGTGGATTTTTTCCGTGAGCCCTTCGAGTTCGCGGTTGACGATCAATGCCGTTCGTTCGAGGTGGGCGGTATTGATCGAGATCCCCTGGTACTCCATCGCTGCCAGGACCCTGACCAGCGGGAATTCGAGCACCTCGCAGACCCTGACGAGCTCCGGTGTCGCCTCCAGCAGTCCGGTCAGCTTCGATTTGAGCCGCAGTGCGACATCAGCGTCCTGGCATCCGTAGTCCGAGAGCTTTGCGGGATCGACTTCGAAAATCCCTATGGCGGCTTTTCCTTCGCCCACCAGTTCGCTGAACTTCGTGGTGCGGCACCGCAGGTGGCGTGCAGCCAGGTCGTCGAGGTTGTGTTTGCCCTCGGGATCGAGCACGTAGCTTGCCAGCATGGTGTCGAACGCGACTGGGCCGAGTTCGATGCCGTAACGCTTCAGGACCAGAATGTCGTATTTGAGGTTCTGTCCCGTCTTGGGATGCCCGGGGCTTTCAAGGAGCGGCTTCAGCCTGGCCATCGTCGCATCCGTGTGCAGCCCTTCCTGGCCGAAGTAGACAAAAAAGGCCTCATGCGGTTCGATCGAGAAGGAGATGCCGGCCAGCTCCGCTTCGAAGGTGTCGAGGCTTGTCGTCTCGGTGTCGACGGCAAAGCCCGACGACGCCTGGAGTTTCAGGATGAGCGCTTCGAGCGCTTCTTCAGTGTCGACCAGCCTGTAGGATGAGCCGTGGGCGGCCGGTTCGAGCGTTTCTTCATCCTCTTGCGGCGCGGCTCCGGCAGCGCCACCTGTCGGCGGGGGCATATGGAACAGCGCCGGCACCCTCGAAGCGATGTTCCTCAGTTCCAGCCGTTCCAGTAGCGCGAACAGGGGGTCGCGTTCAGGGGGCCCGCAACGCAGCTCATCGAGGGTGAACGGGATTTCAAGGTCGGTGCGGATCGTGACCAGCTCCCTGACCATCGGCATCATGTCGCGGAACTCCTCGAGGCTTTGCTTCGATTTCGGCGAAAGCTCCTGCAGGTGGTCGTAGATGGCCTCGATCGAGCCGAACTTCCCGAGCAGGCTTGATGCCGTTTTGGGCCCGATCCCCCTGGCTCCGGGGATATTGTCCGAGGTGTCGCCGGTCATGGTCAGGAAATCGATGAACTGCGCCGGCGGCACCCCGAACTGTATCGCGACTTCCTCCGGCCCCATCAGCTCGAAGTCGTTCTGCTTCTTGCCGGGTTTCAGGATGCGCACCCCATCGTGCACCAGCTGCGACATGTCTTTGTCGGGGGTGACGATGAAGACGCGGCACTCTCCTTCGAACTTTCGGGCGGCCGATCCGATCAGGTCGTCGGCCTCGAAACCGGGCATGATGACGAGCGGGATGCCCAGTACGGCGATCAGCTCTCGGATAAGCCCGAACTGGCTGACGAGTTCGTCGGGCGGTGCGGGGCGGTTGGCCTTGTAAGCGTCGTACCGCTCATGCCTGAAGGTTTTTTCTTTGCTGTCGAATGCCACCGCGAGGTAGTCCGGCCTGTAGGCCTCGATGATCCTGAGCAGGCTTGACGCGAAGCCGAAGATGGCACCGGTCGGCTGGCCGTCGCGCGTGCTCATACGCGCCTGCTGCAGGGCGAAGAAGGCCCTGTAGACCAGGGCCATGCCGTCGAGCAGGTAGAGGCACGGTTTCGCTGGCGGGGTCGGGGGCGCCGGTGCCGGTTCGGGGAGCGGCTGGAGCTCGGCCGAGGCAGGGGTGGCGAAAAGGTCGAACTGGCTATCGTGGCTCATGGGTTCACGACGCCGTAGCTTCCCAGCACCTTGAGCATCGGCGCGAACTCCCTGAGGTGCTCGAGGGCGTTGTGGATGTTCGGGTCGTCCCGGTGCCCGATGAAGTCAGCGTAGAAAAGGTACTCGAACGCCTTCTGCCTGGACGGGCGGGACTCGATCTTGGTCAGGTCGATACCGCGCAGGGCGAGCGTTGCCATCGCCTTGAAGAGCGATCCGGGCTCGTTCGGCAGCGAGAAGACGATCGAGGTCTTCTGGCGGGCGGTGTCAGGTGTGGCTTTCAGGTGCGATACGTCCGGGTTGTCCTGGTGGGCGATGCAGAAGAAGCGGGTGATGTTCCACTCTTCGTCGGCGAGGTTTTCCCGCAGGATCTTCAGGCCGTAGAGCTCTGCGGCGCGACGCGAGGCGATAGCCAGGATTGCCGGATCGCCGCCGGCGGCCACGATTTTCGCGCTTCCGGCAGTGTCATAGGCCGCTTCTGCCCTGATTGCCGGGTGTTCGGCGATGAAGTTGCGGCACTGGGCGAGGGCCTGCGGGTGCGAAAGCACCTTGCGGGCGCTGTCGATGCCCGCTCCGGGCAGCCCCTGCAGGCAGTGTTCGACCTTGACGAAGGTCTCGGCAAGGATGACCACCGGCCGGTCCTGGAGCAGGTCGTAGTTCTGGTGTATGCTGCCGCCGAGCGAGTTCTCGATCGGAATGGCTGCATAGTCGGCCTTTCCTGTGACCACGGCGTCGAAGACCTCATCGAAGCTCTCGAAAGGTTGGGGAGTGCCGAATCTCAGTGCGGCTATTTCGCTGTATGCTCCCGGTTCACCCTGATAGGCGATCGACCAGTTTGTCATTGTATGTCGTTGTGATTAATTTGTCCTGACCCCGCAGAGCTTCGATTTCGGGTTCATTGAAAATAAAATCTTTTATCGTAAACCCGGCATTCCGGATCGCATCAACCCTAGGTTTTCATAGTCATGTCAGGACACAGCAAATGGGCAACCATCAAGAGGAAAAAGGCAGCCACCGACCAGAAAAGAGGTAACCTGTTCACCAAACTCGTCAAGGAGATCACCATTGCCGCAAAGATGGGCGGCGGAGACCCGACGGGCAATCCCCGCCTCAGGCTGGCAATCGATACGGCCCGTGCCAACTCGATGCCGATGGACAATATCCAGCGGGCCATCAAGAAAGGGACCGGTGAGCTCGATGGCGCCATGTATGAGGAGATCACCTATGAAGGGTATGGCCCGGGCGGTATCGCGCTGATCATCGAAACAGCCACCGACAACAGGAACCGCACGGTCGCGGACGTCCGTCATGCCATGACCCGCAGTGGCGGGTCGCTTGGCGAAAACGGCAGCGTCGCCTGGATGTTCCAGCGCAAGGGCTCGATCGACGTGCCGAAATCAGCCATCTCTGAAGATGCCCTGATGGAACTGCTGCTCGATGCCGGCATGGAAGAGCTCGAAGGTGATGACGAGCAGTTCTATACGGTGCTGACCGACGTCAAGGACCTTGAGGCGGCCAAAAAGGCGCTCGAGGGTGCCGGTGTGCCGTTCGAGAATGCGAAGGTCGACCTGCTGCCTGACAACTATGTCGAGCTCGAAGCAGAAGACGCCGCAAAGGCAATCAGGCTGATCGATATGCTGGAAAACGGTGACGACGTCCAGGCGGTCTACAGCAATATGGAGATCAGCGAGAGTGCCATGCAAAGCCTGGGCGACTAAGCGTGATCGTCATGGGCGTCGATCCCGGGAGCCGGAATACCGGCTACGGCATCATCCGCTGGGACGGGGCCCGGTACGAGGTGCTCGGCTGCGGGGTGATCCGTCCCCGGGCGGCCCTTCCCCTTGTCGAACGCATCGGCCTGATCTGGAAAGGGCTTGAGGAGGTGGCATCCGGAACATGCCCTGACGCCATCGCTGTCGAGACCGCATTCGTCGGCAGGAACGTCAGGAGCGCCCTGGTGATCGGACAGGTGCGGGGAGCTGTTATCGCCCTTGCGGCAAGGCTCGGCCGGCCGGTCCGGGAATATGCGCCGAGCGAGGTCAAGGTTGCGGTCACGGGCCACGGCTCTGCCGGCAAGGAGCAGGTTGCAGCCATGGTCGGCCGGCTGCTGCCGTCTGTTCCGCAAGGCCTTCCCCCGGATGCCACGGATGCCCTTGCCATCGCCTGGTGTGATCTGGCAAGGAATGCTGTCGGTCGGGGTATGCCCGGTAGCCCTGTGCAGGGCACATGCCGCAAAAAGAAAAACAGGACTGGTCGGCGTATATTGACCAGCATCCTGAACTGGTCGCCTGAACTCACCGTCTAAAACCAAAGAACCGTGCAGGGACATATCGTCAACCTCCCCAATTTCCTGAGCGTCCTGCGGATCCTCTTGATCCCGTGGTTCCTCTGGTGCCTGCATAACGGCAGAACGGGGGAGGCGTTCGTCATCATGATCGTTGCGTTGCTTACCGACTGGCTGGACGGGCGGGCCGCCCGATGGACCAACGAGGTCTCCGACATGGGCAAGATCCTCGACCCCCTGGCCGACAAGCTCTGCCTGGCGAGCGTGGCAATCTATTACCTCTGGAAAGGGGCTCTGCCTGTCTGGTTTGTACTCTTCGTCATTGCCCGCGACCTGCTCATCTTCTTCGGTGCTGCATGGATCCGACACCGCCACAACGTACTCACCACCTCCCTCTGGCCTGGCAAATGGGCTGTCGGGTTTGTTTCCATGATGTTCATCGCCATGGTCTGGTCCCATCCGCTGTTTGTGCGTTACTCCGTCAAGGAGTTCTTCATGTACCTCTCCACCGTGATGCTGTTCTATTCGTTCGTCGAATACGGCGTCCGGTTCAACCGGATCAGGAAAGGGCTCGACTACCGGGCCTGAAACCGGCCGGGGGATGCTGCGGCCTCGCGTGCGCCCTGTCCGGAGCCAGCATTTCTTACCCTTATGTAGCTTGCCGTCAGTTAACGCGCTGAATATGGATAACTGTATATAAATATCGGCAGGTAGTGTGTATTATTTACAGCGTTTAAATCATTATTTGATAATGATTTAACCGATATGCTGCGGCTTTTTTTTGGCTGTGGGTAAATGTGGATAACTTGTTGGCAACCTGTTGGCAGGGTGTGGAGAAGACGGGAACCCCTTGGCCAACGCGTATCCATGTCCTCTGGGGTCAGGCCTTGCAAAACTTGCAAACATCGGTTTGCAAGTTTTGCAAGGCCTGACCCCAGGGCGGGAATGGTCAGCTTTTCTTGTTCATGACCGTGGCCATGAGGGAGGCTTCGCAGACCAGTTCGCCCCTGACGTAGGCTTTGGCGTCGAACTGGCAGACGCTGCGGCGTTTGTTGGTCATGATCGCTTCGATGACGAGCGTGTCTCCGGGCAGTACCGGTTTGCGGAAACGGGCTTTGTCGATGCCCATGAAAAAGACGACCGAATCCTTGATGTTCTCGTTGCCGTTGAGCATCATGATGCCGCCGGTCTGGGCCATCGCTTCGATGATGAGCACACCTGGCATCACCGGATTGCCGGGGAAGTGGCCCTGGAAGAAGGGTTCGTTCATGGTGACGTTCTTGATCGAGACGATCTTCTCGTCGAGGGTGAACTCGACGATCTTGTCGATGAGCAGGAACGGGTAGCGGTGCGGCAGGATGTTCAGGATGGCGTTGATGTCGAAGATCACGCCGGCTTTCTTTTCATGCTGGAACTGGCGGGCGAGCTTGTTCCTGTCGGCATATTTCTTGAGCTGTTTGACGAACTCGACATTCGATGCGTGGCCGGGCCGTGCTGCAAGCACCTGTGCCTTGACGGGCATGCCGAGCAGCGCCATGTCGCCGAGCAGGTCGAGCAGCTTGTGACGGGCTGGTTCATTGGCGAAGCGCAGTTCACGGTTGTTCAGGATGCCGTTCTGGCCGAGTACAAGGTGTGAACTGTCGACGCCGATCTTGTCGGCAAGTGTCTGTATTTCCTGCTGTTCGAGCTGCTTGTCGACGATGACGATGGCGTTGTCGACGTCTCCCCCCTTGATGATCCCCTGGTTGGCGAGGGCTTCGACTTCACTCAGGAAACAGAAGGTGCGGCAGGGGGCGAAATCGCCCAGGAATTCCTTGTTGAGGTCGAACAGGCCGGAGTGCTGCGAGCCCAGGGCGGGATTCTTGTAGTCCACCATGACCGTCGTCCTGAAGCCGTCGAGAGGGAGGGCCACGATGTCCACGCCGTTTTCGGGATCATGGTATTCGATGGTCTCGTCGATGACCAGATAGTCCTTGGGCTCCTCCTGTTCGACGATGCCTGCCGAAAGGATCGCGTCGGCGAACGGGCGGGCGCTGCCGTCCATGACAGGGGGCTCGGGGCCGCTCAACTCGATGCGGCAGTTATCGATCTGCAGGCCATAGAGTGCTGCGAGCACATGTTCGGTGGTGTGGACCTTCGCCTCACCGACGGCGATAGTCGTGCCACGGCGGACATCCACCACATTGTCGATCAGTGCCGGGATCTCCGGGCAGTCGTCGATGTCGTTCCTGACGAAGGTGTAACCGTAATTGGCTGGTGCGGGCTTGAACGTGATCGTGCACTCCTGGCCGGTATGGAGCCCGACGCCCTGGAGGGAAACCTCATTCTGGAGGGTGCGCTGATGGATGAGCATGGATGGGTACGATAAGTGATAGAAACCTGAAAATACGAAAGCGCCCGGTTCTCTTCAAATCGGGGTGCTGGACGGGAGTAATGGCCGCCCCGTTTCGGCGCCTGCTTTTCCGAAATTGCGTCGGGCCATGTCGAGCAGCATGGGGTGGGTCACCGTGCTGCCGGCAAGGATGCTGTGGTGGGCGAACACGTCAGCGTTGCCGTCGAACCCCGTTACGATGCCGCCGGCCTCGCGTACCAGCAGCACGCCGGCCGCGAAGTCCCACGGGTAGAGCCGGTACTCCCAGAAGCCGTCGAACCTTCCCGCAGCCGTATATGCAAGGTCGATGGCTGCGGAGCCGGCCCGCCTGATGCCGGCAGAATCCCGGACTACCTCCTTGAGCATGGCGATATACTCGTCGATGTAGTGGTCGTATTCCTTGAAGGGGAGGCCTGTCGCGATCAGGAAACTCTCCCTGGAATCACGTTCGGATACCGAAATCCGTTTGCCGTTGAGCCATGCACCTTCCCCTTTCGCCGCAGTGAACAGCTCCCGGAGCATCGGTTGGTAGACCACACCGGCAAGCAGGTCACCGTCGGCCCCCCTCAGGGCGATGCTGATGGCGAAGACCGGGAAGGAGTGGATGAAGTTGAGGGTGCCGTCGAGTGGGTCGATGATCCAGGTGCGTCCGGACCTGCCGTCATTGATGGTCCCCTCTTCGCAGAGCAGGCTGTCGTCCGGGAAGGCTTCAAGGATGATGGCGGTGATGGCCGCTTCACACTGCCGGTCGACT
>FUWD013181761.1_pt1 | contig 10582 bp, 8 predicted proteins | sample 1063281 | NCBI WGS metagenome assembly FUWD01 (sample SAMEA79048168, study PRJEB19326) | metagenome | biome: marine
TACTTGTTTATCAACTATTAATGGAATATCAGTAAAAACTTTACAAATTCGCACCTTTGACCCAAGCTCTGGAGTGATCAGCATTCCACTCCGTCCAAGCTCTCCCAATCCCGCATCAATAGCAAGAGGAATATTTAATGCAGTATCGTTTCCTGATGAGATTGCTTTATATCCAAGATGTCTGATGAACTGAGCAACTGAAGCAGACAGAAACGCCATCTGAGAATATGAGATCCCCCCAGAAGTGACCGCAGACCAGTCTGGAGAATTAAAGATGTCGTCATTCATTTCAATTGCTATGACTATTGCATGAGTATAATCTTTCGGGATATGAATTGGTTTACCATGCCTGTTTATCATGTAGAGCCATTTGCGGTTGAGTTTGCATATCCCAACCAGTGATGCACCGAATTTAAGAGCAGTATCCTTCACTTCCTTCGTGAACTCGACCATATCCCCTATTTCATATTGAGAAAGCTGCGGTTCGGTTAGCTTTGTATCTTCATTATCCAGCTTTTGATCGGAAAAGGCACCAACAAAATGATTGTATAATGTCCAGGATGCAATTACACGCGCCAATTCAACCCGGGAATAACCTTTTTCTTATCTTCGATCATTTTTTCAGAATTGACATAATCCCATTTATAGAAAAAAGGTGCAGTGTTATCATAAATCACTCTGCCAAATATATTTTGTTGTTCATTAAACTGTTGAAGAATTTCATCGTCGATCTCGTACGTGGGCTTATCAACACGCTTTACTGTAACGCCTTTCATTACAATTATCCCTTAAGAATTTCCTCAAGTCCAATGATGCAGTAGGTTGTAACCAGTACTTTGTTATTTTCCCACCATCGTCCATTCTCATTTTGCCACCAACCCTCTTCATTCTGAATTTTTACAAGCTGGTTTGCCAATTCAGTTCTCCAGTCATGCCGGATGCCGTCGTCTCCGACAATAATATCAGCATCATAGGCAGTAAGTGCTTTTGCCATCATTAGATAATAATAAAAAAGTCCTTGATTGCCGAGTAACGGATTGGTTTCTACAATAAAATTATTGCTTATCCAATCATATGCTGCCTGTATACGGGGATCTTCTTTATCCAGCTTTGCATAGATCATGCTTTTCAGTCCGGCATAGGTCATATTTCCATAGGATGTTGAACCACCTGCTTTGCTTATTCCTGGTTCATACATAAATCCGCCATCGTTTTCAGAATAGGATTCGGGATTGTACTCCTCAAGATTCTGACAACGCTGTAGAAAAAATGATTGCTTTATCAAAAAATATCTTCTTTTCTTCGATATTGGTAATTTCTTTCTTATTGATCTCAAGCTCATCTGTATAGACCGGTTCGCGCTCGAGCATTGCTTCCAGTGCCCATTGCAGGTTGGATAGATCTGGTCTCTGATCGCCTCCATATCCGACTCCGCCATAGTACAGACTGTCTGACGAATAACCTTCTTCCTCATCTATTTGCAGACCGAGTAGATATTTTTCTCCCTTGTCGATGATATCGTAATATTGAGGGTCGTTTGCTTCTTTTAGCGCCATCAAACAGATGGATGTATTATAATTCGGCATATTATCAGTATAGATAGAGCCATCGAGTTTTGCACAACTTGCAATGAACTCAAGCCCTTTTGCTACGGGTTCAAACTGATAACTTATATTCGGATTGCTGTTTACAATTGCAATAATAGCGAGTGCGGTGATTGCAGGATAGTATTGCCAGCTTCCGTTATCTTCCTGCTGTTCTACGAGCCACTGCAAACCGATCTTGATGGAATGCTCTATCTCATGATCTAATGAAAGGTCAACTGCTGCATTACTGAAAGAAACAACAAGAAGTGTTATAATTACAATTAATAAAATTCGTTTCATTTATATCCTCCGAGAACTAATCTAATGCCTTGATCTTGATCGTTGCTTTAGTTCCTTTCGCAGGAACAACGTTCTTATTTACTTCATAAAATGTGTCATCCGTAAAGGTTGGAAGCGGATTGTGGATTATTGTAAAAGGATCATTATACGTTCTTATGATGTTTTGATCCAGATCAGCTATAAATTGCCCATTGATGATTTTTGAACCAAGGAAAATCCAATGAGTTTTCAGCATTTCCCGTTTCTTAGGAATATTCCACACTAGTCGCTCGATCGGCTCCTCGTGGGTAACGCCCAAGGTATCAGTCCAAATCGCATATACAAGCAGAGAATCACCTTCAGGCATTATATCATAATTTCCAAGTTCCATGTTCTGTCCGCATTCCAAACCCAGTAAAAGGAGTGAGGTTTGAATGTATGCAGGGAGAGCATCAGTTTTCAGGATTGTTTCATGCAGATGTCCTTGAGGGCCAACTAGAATGGTTTCTATGAGTCCCCTATTCATATTGAATTCTGCAGGAAAAGTGATCTCTCTGTTCGCAATATCTATTTTGATGTTATCTATTTTATATGTGTTTTCATCTATTTTCATTATAAGTGAATCAGGTGCTTGTGCATATAAAAATGATGAGAGGGATATAAGTAACATACCCACTATAAATATTTTATAAAAATTCATTGATACCTCTTTTTAAAAAAGAAATATTATTGAAAAAAAATGTCAAGATAACTGTATATTCATCTTACCGCAGCACTGCGATTTTAATGACGGCTTTCTCTTTGGCTTCATTCATCACAAGCATAAAATATACACCATTCGCTACAAAGTGTCCAGATTCATTTTTTCCGTTCCAGGTCACTTCTGTAGAGCCCGAATTCTTTTGTTCGAGAACTAACTCACCGGAAATATCGTAAATTTTAACAAGTGTAATTGGAGAGTTGGCATGTGTAAAATTTAAACGAGCGTAACCTACATCGATGCCTATTTCGGGACGGAAGGGATTCGGATCAAAATAGGATTGGGTGACAGGTGTTTTATTTCTTACAAGAGTTTGAACGTATTTCGTTGTAGTAACATCATCATTTCCAATTGTGCAATAATTGATAAGCGTGTCCGGAGTCTGAATACCTGAAAGTATTCTCACATCTACCCAAACTTCTTCTTCATCTCCTCCAGCCGGCAACGATCCAACATCCCACGTTATCAAATGTTCCTGCTGATCATACACACCCCCTATGCTCACATTATGCATTGAAACATGCTGATCTGGAGGAAGCCAATCTGTGATGAGGACATCGTCTAATTGATAGTTCAGTAAGTTTTGATATGAAATAGTATATCGCATGATCCTATTTGGAGATATCCAGGTGAACACACCGTCATCTTTCTGCACATCAAATGGATTATACCCAATATCCTGATCGGGAATGCACATTCCGGAAGGATAAACTATCCACTCATCTTCAAGAACGTAGAGTTCCTCAAGAATATCATCAAGTACAAGAATTTTATTAATGCCAGATGTGGTGCTTAATGATGCAAAGATATTTCCTGTGAACTTATCGACTGCTAACTTCATAACATAACTATCAGCAGAAAGTGAATAGGAACGAACAGACAATAAATTGAGATCATACTGGAGGATCTTCGAACCATAGTTGTTATTCGCAACATATAGATATTTGCCATCATCAATCGCAATCGAGGTCGGTTCCTGATCAACTTCAATACTACCGGTACAGGGTAGATCGTTCTTGGAATAGCACATACCATAAATAGTATAATAATAAACATAATTCTGGGAGCTGTCAGCAACGTAGAGCAGATTATTCTTCTCGTCAATTGCAAAATCTTGACCGCTTACGATATTTTCGAGCTCAGTATAATAAGGAGCAGCAGAATGAGCAAAAGCAAAAGTCGTATCCTGATAATGCCAGATATAGTTATAAAGTTTGTTAGTATTCCTTTCTAACGCATAAAGATTATTCGTTTCATTATAGTACTTGATACTTGCAGGATTAGAAATTTCTCCTAACTGTGCATATCCCCAGTTTGTAAGTAATGATGCATACACCACTTCAATAACATTGCTGTTCCTGAAAGAGATAAATAGAAGCTCGTTTTCCGGCTCAACGCATATATCATACGCGCCAGTCCCATGATTTGGAATGTTTAGAGTCTCCTGTTTTTGAATTCCTGCGTGCTGAAGATCATAAGAGAGAATTACCGTAGTCTGAGCTCCGTACATATTACCGATCGCAAACATCGATTTTGCTGAAACATTACAGGTGAGAATAAAAAACTAATAATAAAAATCAGAAATATTCTTTTCATACTTATTCACCTCAAAAAATTTAATTCATCTTATCATATTTATCTTTAAACTGCTTTATGCTTGTATATATCGCTTTGGCAGCTTTATTCTGGAAATCCTTGGAAAGCAGTTTTTTCTCTTCATATTTATTTGATAAATAAGCAACTTCGACCAGCACTGCAGGCATAAAAGCACCGCGAAGCACATAGAAGTTTGCCTGACGTACACCATTATTTTTTGTTGAAAGAGTATTTACCAGCTGCTTCTGGCACATTTCTGAAAGTTCACTACTCTCATTCAGATATTCTGTCTGGCGCATATCGTAAAGGATAAAATCAAGATCAGTATAACGGGATATGCTTTCCTGATCTTCAAACTTGATAACTTCATTCTCCATTGCCTCAACAGCTCGTGCCTCATGGGTTTGGGCTGTGGAAAGATAATAGACTTCCGAGCCGCTCGCTTTGGTATTATATGCTGCGTTGCAATGAATGCTGACAAAAATATCGGCTTGATTTTCATTGGCAAAATCCGTTCTTTCACCCAGCGACACAAACCTGTCATCATGCCGTGTAAGAAGCACTTTCACATCAAGATTTTTCTCGAGCAGATTCTTCACTTTTTTTGTAATATTTAACACAATATCTTTTTCTTTAAGACCAAGAATTCGTCCAACTGCACCGGGATCTTTTCCTCCATGCCCCGGATCGAGCACAATCGTTTTTATATGATATTTCTCCATCGAAGAAAAATTTATAATAACCGCTCCATCATCTAATAGAACTTTATCGGGAAAGAATTTGTCGGCGCACAGATTTAAAAAATAAACCGGCACATAAAAGAAACCATTCACTACCTGAATGTCATTATGAAGATTGTAACTGTGTTTCCCAAAATGCACCCAATTATTAAAAAAAGAGAACTCGCATTTTTTTTCAAAAATTACACAGTTAATGGTCTGTGATCTCTGATCTACTTTGATTGAACCGTCAAAAATACGTTCGATATCATAAAGGTTCAGATAATTCCTGCTCTCGATCTCCATAATCGGCAAATGGTCTTTACGAGTGGAGTTCAGATACGAGATGCCATACTCCTTCGCACAAAGTTGAGCACTGAAGAAAAACAACAAAACTATAATTAAATATTTTTTTATTATCATAATAGATTAATATGATATCTTTTGATTTGAGCAATTTTTGTCAATTTATTATTGACACTTACTCAGTGAATGCAAGAAATGTTCGTATGAAAAACTCAATATATGTCATCGACGGCACAGCCATAATATATCGTTCTTATTTTGCTTTCAAGAATCGCCCTCTCATTAATTCCAGGGGTGAAAACACAAGTGCGATCTTCGGTTTTTTGCGTACGATCATATCTTTGCTCGAGCGTTTTAAACCAGAGTATTTTGCAATAACTTTCGACGAAAAGGAGCCCACATTCCGTCATAAAACTTACAAGGAATACAAAGCGACACGGGATAAAATGCCCGAAGACCTGGTCGAACAACTCGGACCTATACTCGAAATGGTCAAACTCTCACATATTGCAAAACTATCCAAATCCAGCTATGAAGCCGACGATATAATTGCAACACTGGTAGAGCGTTATGAAAATGATCATGATATTGTTATCGTATCTTCTGATAAAGATCTGTACCAACTCGTGAACGACCATGTGAAATTATATGAACATTCAAAAGACAAATTCATTGGCATTAAAGAGGTTGAGGAAAAATTCGATGTCTCACCTGGACATATTGTCGATTTACTGGCTCTTGCCGGCGATTCATCAGATAATATTCCGGGCATTCCAAAAGTAGGACCGAAAACTGCCGCAAAACTTATAAAAGAATATGGTGACCTGGAAAGCATTATAAATCATGCAGATGAGATTACTTCTGAGAAAATAAAGAATAATATAACCGAATATACTGATCAGGGTCGGCTTTCCAAAGAACTCGTCATTCTCGATAAAAATGTTCCCATCGATCTCACTATTGATTCAATGAAAGTACCGGATATCTTTACTGAAGAATTAAAAGATTTCTGTGCCCGTTACGAGATGTACGCCTTCATGAAATATTTTAAGGGTGAAATCGAGCAGCCCGTCAGGAAAAAATTTTCCTATGAGATTGTGAATAATGAGAAATCTTTCTCGGCGTTATTAACTCTACTGAAAAAATCAACATTCATTGCTGTTGATCTCGAAACCGACTCCCGCAATCCCATAGAGGGACGTATTGTTGGTATCTCGTTCTGCGTGAATGATGAAAAATCCTATTACATTCCTGTTGGACATATTTTTGGAAAACAGCTCGATAAAGCGAAGGTCTTAGAAAAATTAAAACAAATTCTAGAAGACTCAGCAAACAAATTCATCGGGCATAATATCAAATTTGATTATATGGTTTTCCAAAATGAAGGGATCGAGGTAAATGACCTCTATTTCGACACCATGGTCGCTTCATATGTTCTTGCTCCAGAAGAACACCGCCACAATCTGAATGAAGTCAGCATGAAATACCTTCAGCACAAAATGATACCGATCACAGACATAATCGGCAAAGGGAAAAATCAAATCCAGTTTGGTGAAACCGAGATCGATAAAGCTGCCGAGTATGCTGCAGAGGATGCATACATCACTTTTCTGCTATGGGAAAAACTGAAATCCCGGATCGACAAGATCGAGCTTTCAAAACTGTTCTATGATATTGAAATGCCGCTTGTGAAGGCGCTTGCGCAAATGGAAAAAAACGGCATTTATATTAATCTTCCCCTGTTCAGAGAGATTTCAAAAGAACTCGAGCATAAAACCGAAGAGCTGAAGGATACAATTTATTATAAAACAGGTGAGCAGTTCAATATTGATTCTCCTTCTCAACTTGCTAACGTGTTGTTTGACAAAATGGATCTTCCAGTCATAAAAAAAACTAAAACCGGCTATTCTACTGATATTGAAGTGCTTACAAAGCTGAGCAGAACCTACGAACTAGCCCAGGATATCATTGATTACAGGCAATTGAAGAAATTGCAGTCCACTTATATTAATGCCTTTCCGAAACTTATCAATCGCAGAACGCACCGTATTCATTCTTCATTCAATCAGACTGTTACTGCAACGGGACGGCTTTCGAGCTCCAATCCAAACCTGCAGAATATACCGATCCGCACAGAAATTGGCAGGGAAATGAGAAAGGGATTTATTCCGCAAGAGAATGACCACCTTATCCTTTCTGCAGACTATTCACAGATCGAACTCCGTATTGTTGCGTTGCTATCAAAAGATGAAAAAATGATAGAGAATTTTAATGAAGGCGGAGATATACACTCTCAAACTGCTGCTAATATTTTTGGAATCGATGAAAAAGAGGTTTCTGCTGACCAAAGAAGGCAGGCAAAGGTTATCAATTTCGGCATAATTTACGGCATGGGCGCATTCTCATTATCGGAAGATCTGCGTATTTCAAGATCGGAAGCACAGGCATTTATTGATAACTATTTTTCATTTTATAAGGGATTGTACAACTACCTTGAATCAACAAAAAAATTCGCCCATGATAAAGGATATGTTAAGACCATTTTTAACAGGCGCAGATACCTTCCGGGCATTAATAGCAGGAATAGAAATGTGCAGTCAAATGAAGAACGCATGGCAATAAACATGCCAATTCAGGGCACGGCAGCAGATATGATAAAAATCGCAATGAATGCACTTTATGATAAGATCTCTAATAAAAAGGATGAGATAATGATGATCATCCAGGTGCACGATGAACTGGTCTTCGAGATCAGAAAAGATAAAATAGATTTCTATCAAAAATTAATCAAACAAGAAATGGAAAATGTGCTCCCGAAAGAGTATGCCGGCATCGTCCCCATCAAGGTGGATATCGGTTACGGTAAAAGCTGGTATGATGCACATTAATAAGGAAACATGAATATTAAACTGAGATACGGTGAAGAACATAAAATAGTCGAAATCCCTGACAAAAATGTCTTGGGAATTCTTGAGATGGAATATATCGAAGCGTGCGCACATCCTGAAGAACATATAAATAAACAACTCAACTCCCCCATCGGAAGCCCACCGCTTTTACGTTTACTAATAGAAAAAGATCCAAAAAATATTCTAATTATTGTGAGTGATATTACACGTCCAGGTCCATTTGCGCTTATGATGGAAACATTAATCAAAACACTGCTATCATACAATATTGATAGCAAATGTATTAGCTGCATTATCGCAAACGGGACTCATAGAAAAATGACGGAAACAGAAATGCGGTATCATTATGGAGATTGGGTTGTTGATAACTTCTCAATAGAAAATCATGATTGCAGAGCTAATGATCTCGTTAGTCTCGGTGAAATGGCATCAGGCAATGAACTACTCATAAATAAAAAGGTTTCTGAAGCTGATTTTCTTATAACGATAGGTGTAATAAACCCACATTATTTTGCCGGTTTCAGCGGAGGAAGAAAATCGATTTTACCGGGAATTTGCGGATATGAAACGGTTCGGCATAATCATTCAAATATAGTGCATAACTATGCAACTCTCGGCAAGTTAGACAACAACAAAATCCACCTTGAAATGGCTGAAGCTGCAGCGAAAGTTGACGTGGACTTCACCTTGCAAGCTGTTGTAAATTATAAAAAGGAACTTATTAAATGTTTTGCAGGTGCGCTTGACCAGGCATTTTATGAAGGAGTCCAATTCTTTAAGGAACATAATTCCGTGAAATACTCTCAAAAAGCAGATGCACTTATTGTATCCGCTGGCGGTTATCCGAAAGATATAAATTTTTATCAATCCCAGAAAGCATTGAACAATACAATTGAACTGGTAAAAGAAGGCGGTACGATCATATTAGTTTCTGAATGTAGGGAGAATATGGGACAGGATGAAATGGAAAAACAGCTTCGAAATGTTCAGACTATTGATGAACTATTCATGGTCGATCAAAAGGACATTCAGATCGGGGGACATCGCGCGTTTGCTACAGGCAAGTTGTTGAAACAAGCTGACATTCTTGTGGTAAGTTCTATGGACACGGAACTCGTTAAAGCAGTGCACTTCACTCCTGCAGAATCAATTGAAGAAGCTCTCGAGTTCATCAAAGATAAAGAAGGTGAAGAATTTTCCTGCTATATTGTTCCAAATGGTTCGATGTTTTTCCCAAATCATAAGAAAAATAAGGAATACTATGTACAAAGTTATTGCAAAAAAAAGTTCAACTTACGACATTACAAAACTTAAAAAGTTATTGATTCGATATTCACTGAGACCGATCTCTATCCTACACTCAAATCACTTTCATCCGTGCTCCTGAAACCTAATCTGCTTGGAGCTTACCCGCCGGACAGAGCAATCACGACCCACCCGAATCTCGTGGCAGCAGTTATCGAAATACTCAAAGATCATAAAATCTCAATTTCACTTATGGATAATCCAGGTGGAACAGTGAGCGCTATGAAAGCATATCAAATAACCGGCATGGAAAATCTTGCAAAGCTCTACGGAATTACGTTAATAAATCCGGTCAAAAATGGAATTTACACATATAATAAGAATGCAAAATATACAGTGAATAAAGCATTTATCGATGCGGAAGCCATTATTAACCTGGCAAAATTGAAAACGCATATGTTCACATTGTTCACCGGTGCGATAAAAAATTTCTATGGCACCATTCCGGGACTTGCAAAATCCAACCTGCACCGTCTTGCACCCAATCCAAAGAAATTTGCGGAATTCGTGGTCGATATTTATGAAATCATAAAGGATAAAGTTGTATTCAATCTGATAGATGGCATTATCGGCATGGATGGGGATGGACCTTCGACAGGTGATGTGAAAAAATTCGATATTGTACTTGGAAGCAAAAATGCCATTGCCCTTGATTACTTTGCAAGTAAGTTCATGGGTTATAAACCGGAAAAAATACCGATTACTCGCATTGCGGCAGAACGTGAAGGGATGGATTTCAATGATTTCAAATTATCGGGTGATTTTGATGAAAATTTTGTACTTCCGAATTGCAACATTCAAGCGGCTGAAAGGAAAAATAGAATTCTAAATCTGCTCTCAGTACCATTGAAAGGCTTTATCAAACGCTTCTTCTGGACCATTCCCTATTTCGAACCCAAAAAATGTGTGCAGTGCAAAGCATGTGTGAATTTCTGTCCCGGTAAAGCTCTTTCTCTTGAAGAAAATGATCTTGCCCCAAAGATCGATCCTCAAAAATGTATCCTCTGCATGTGCTGCATCGAGATATGTCCTGTAAATGCAGTATCGCTTAAGAAAAGTTTTCTTGGCAAAATGCTCATCCAGGAACATGATGCATCAAAATCATAAAAATTTATAGAAAAA
>FUWD013244687.1_pt1 | contig 10578 bp, 16 predicted proteins | sample 1063281 | NCBI WGS metagenome assembly FUWD01 (sample SAMEA79048168, study PRJEB19326) | metagenome | biome: marine
TGCTTTCTTTTATAAATATTATCTTTTTAATCTAGCCTATTCTTTTTTAAGATCCTTAAACTTATCTTTTTTAATAGCTTCTCTTATTTTAACAAAAAGATCCTCCAATAAAAAATAATTATGATAACTAGCCAATCTATAAGCTAGAAGTTCTTTTGTTCTAAATAGATGATTAAGATAAGCTCTTGAATAGTTTTTACAAACAAAACAATGACATTCTCTATCTAAGGGACTAAAGTCAGAAGCAAATTTAGCCTTAGTAATATCATATTTAAAACCTTCGGCCTCTTTTGATAAAACATAGCCCATCCTTCCTAAACGGGTTGGCATCACACAATCCATCATGTCCACTCCTCTTTCAACCGCTTCAAAAATATCATCTACGCCTCCAACTCCTAAAAGATGGATTAATCTCTTATCATTTTTTAGAACAGGCATTACCCAATTTAAAACAGAAATCATTTCTTTCTTTGTTTCTCCAACAGCTACCCCTCCGATACATAAACCATCAAAAGGTAAAGAAGAAATGAATTTTGTAGAAGAAAGCCTTAAGTCCTTAAAAATACCTCCTTGAATAACACCGAATAGAAGTTGGTTGTTTCTTTCCTTGGCCGTTTCTAAACTCTCTTTCGCCCAACGATGTGTCCTTTCCATAGCCAGCTCAGCGTAATCATGTTTAATCGGGTAAGGAGCACATTCATCAAAAGCAATCATAATATCAGCCCCTAATTTCTTCTGAATTTCAATTGATTTTTTAGGGGTAAAATAATGTTTAGAACCGTCTATGTGAGAATAAAAAGTAACTCCGTTGTAATCTATTTTGACTTTATTTTCTAGTCTTCCTAAAGAAAAAACTTGGAAACCTCCGCTATCTGTCATAATTGGGCCTGACCAATTCGTAAACTTATGCAAGCCTCCAGCTTGCTCAACCAACTCCGCCGTTGGTCTCAAATACAAATGATAGGTATTAGCAAAAAAAACTTGGACTCCTATTTCCTTCAAGTCTTGAGTTGTTAAACTCTTGACACTCCCCTGGCTACCAACTGGGACAAAAGAAGGAGTCATAATATCCCCATGAAAGGTTTTTAATTTACCCAATCTTGCTTTAGTTTGGTTTTCTTTTTTTAAAACTCTGAAACAGTTTTTCATTCTAAAATAAAAAGCTTCCTTTACGGAAACTTAAGAATAATAAAGAGAATAATCTTTAATCTGCCTTGAACATACCATGCTCAATCTTAATTCTTTTAATCTTTCCGGCAATCTCATCCTGATCGACCCCTAAAAATTGCAGAACTCGATGAATAATTGATAGGGATGCTTCAAACTCTGGTTGAATAAAGCAGGTTACTCCTAAGGTTTTTAGTCTAGAAAAGGATTCTTTTTTATGAATTCTAGAAACAACCTTGATGTGAGGATTTAAAGTCTGACAGTTAGCAATAATAATTTCTTGAGTGGCTTGATCAGGAATGGCCATAACCAAAACCTTAGCTTTTTTAACCTGGGCATACTCTAAAACATCAATATCAGCTGGATCACCATATAAAGCCTTAATCCCTTCTTTTTAAGATCAGCAATTTTTTGATGATTATAATCAATAACAACATAAGGAGTTTTTAAAAGTTGTAAAGCTCTAGCCAGCCAACTCCCTACTCTTCCATAACCGCAAACGATAACATGACCATCTAACTCCAAGCCTTCTTCCCTATGGAATTGGTCAACCTTAGTAAATAAACGATCATAAATCTTGGGGAAACGTTTGGCAGTCTTTTGTAAAAAGAAATACAAACGTGGTGAAACAGAGATGAACCAAGGGGTAATTAAAATTGTTAATAAAGCTACAGATAAAATAACTGAATAAACACTATCGCTTATTAAATTACTATTTAAACCAAGCCGAGCAAGAATAAAAGCAAATTCTCCCACTTGGACTAGTCCCATCCCAACTATGATTGAAGTTTTTGCATGGTAGCCTAAATATAGAACCAAACCGGTAATAATGGCGAACTTGAAAAAGACTATTAAAAGACTAATCGATAAAATCATTAAAATATTAGAAGCCAGAAAATAAGGATTCAAGAACATTCCTAAGGAAACAAAGAAGACAATTGAAAAGATATCACGTAATGGTCTAATCTCTGAAAAAATAGCGTGATTTTCTGAGGTTTTAGAAATTATTAATCCAGCCAAGAAAGCTCCTAAGGCTAGAGAAAGACCAAGGGCTGAAGTAAAAATCGCTGTTAAAAGACACAAAGAAAAAACAGCAATTAAAAGTAATTCTCTAGAGCTGAAATTAGCCACCCAATTTATAAACTTTGGCACTAATTTTCTGCCTAAAAGTATGACGGCAAACAAAATAGCAAAAACTTTTAAGATACTAAGTATTAATAGTCCAATACTGCCACTATTACTTCCAATGGCTGGGAGAATAACTACCATTGGTAAAACGGCCAAATCTTGAACCAAAAGCCAACCCAACATGATGCTCCCAGGTAAAGTGTCTATCCCACTTTTTTCAGATAGAATTTTAACGACAATAGCTGTTGAAGATAGAGAAAAAGCTGCTCCCATAAACAAAGAAGAATAAAAGTCAAAACCGAACAAAGGTAAAATAAACAAGGAAAGAATAATAATAAGTAAAATTTGTATCAACCCTCCCCAAATAGCCACAACTTTTACTTTTTTCAAATAGTCTAAGGACAACTCAATACCTAAGGTAAACATTAACAAAGCTACCCCAATTTCTGCTAAAAAAGATAAAAGATCTTTAACAGGAAAGAATTTGGAAGTCACAAGGCTTATAAAGACACCAACCAAAAGATAACCAACTACTGGTGGTTGTTTGGCTTTCTTAGCCAAAAGACCACCCAAAAAGGCCATCGCCAAAACTAATCCTAACCAACCTATTAAAATAAAATCAGCACTCATATCTTTAAAAACTTCTAATTGAAGCCTAGTTTAATCATAGCAATTTGAAGATCAGAAGGCAATTTGGATTTAAACTCTAATTTCTTTTGACTATAAGGATGGGTGAAAGAAATAAAAAATGCATGTAAGAAATGTCTTTTACATATAAGCCTATCTTTCCTTGATCTTTTTCTCCCCCCATATTTATCATCGGCAAAAATGGGATAATTTAAAAATTTAAGATGAACTCTTATCTGATGTGTTCGTCCAGTACGAGGGGTAAGTTCAAGTAAACTAAAAGTTTCTTCTTTTGTTTCAGAATATTCTAAAACTTCATAAGAGGTCTTGGCTTCTTTACCCTGTAAAAAAACACCAAACTTTTTGCGATCAAAAGGACTTCTTGCAATAGAGGCTTCTATTACTCCTTTTTTAGGGTCTACTTTTCCATGAACTAAGGCCAAATATTTTTTTTGAACTTCTCTTTCTTTAAATTGTCTTTGTAAATCACGAAATACCTTGTAATCTTTAGCTACTAAAAGCAAACCACTTGTCTCTTTATCTAAACGATGAACAATACCTAATCGATCATAAAAATCTTTGAATTCTTCTCCTTTTTCTCTTTCCCTATTTTTCCAGACAGAAATATTCTCCCCTATCCAATCCTGAATTGTTTGCATTCCTTTAGTTGTCTCTGCATTATTAACGACCATCCCAGCCGGCTTATCCAGAACTAAGAAATATTTATCTTCAAAAATGATTTTAGGTTTTGATTTCTCCATTTTAAAATAAAAATTCCCTTCTTTGGGGAAAATTAAACTATAAATAGAACATTTAAATTATTTTTCTTTGTTTTTTTCGCACTTAACACAAATCGTTGCTTCTGGCATGATTGTTAATCTATCAGTATCGATCATTTTTTGACACTTCTCACATACTCCATAACGACCAATTTTTATCATTGATAAAGCTTTTTTTGTTTGAATTATTTTACGATTGATCTGTTTTTCTAGAGCTTTTATTCTTTCATGACCTACCTGCTCAGCCGCATCAGTATCAGAAGAAGCATTATCATTAACCCTTTCAGAATCATTAAAAGGATCACGACTAGCAATTTCTTTTTTCTTTCTTTCCAAACGAACTACTTCTTGAGAAAGAAAATTAGCTACTGGTTTTAAAATTTTTAGAGGAAAAACAATTATTTGTTTAACCTTACTATTTTTCTTCTCGTTTTTCTTTATTTCGTTCATCCTTTTTGGCAAATAATTTTTTAAAACTATGACCGACATAACCATAAAAAAAGATAGTACTCAAGATAAAAAACACTACCATCAATCCTATCTTTAACCAATAGAAGTATACCTTAGAATCATCTAAAAATGCAAGCGGAACGCTAACAAAAAACGTCATCATTAAAGCCATTAAACTAATAAAACCACTTTCCTTGTTTTTTAACCAATTCCATGTTCGCCAATGCCTCTCTACCTTAAGAAGTAATAACCAAATTAACAAAAGTAAGGTTGCTAAAAACAAAGAAACGGGATGTCTTCTTAAAAGGCTCCCAGGAACAAAAACACCCCAAGGCATACCAGTAAAATGTCCAAAGCCAGATCCATCCAAAAATTGTCCCGCTTGTATTAGGATTAGAAAAGGCAAAGCTCCAAAAGTAGTTTCATCAGCTACTCTAAAAAAATCCCATTTTTCTTTTTTGGCGAACCAACGTAAGGAAAGAAAAAATCCTAATATCCAACCCCAAAAAGAGAAACCAGGATAACGAACAAATAAAAGCCATCTTGAAAAAGAGAAACCAAATTTATCAAAATGTTCTACTAAAAAGAATAATCTCGCAAATAAGAAACCTAATAAAAGACTGATAATTATAAAATCTAAGACTTTCTCTTCTTTCAAGCCTAAATCTTTTAAACGACGCCAAATAATAAAACTCAATAAAAAAGCTCCTATGGCCATTAAAAAACCTAGACTATATAAAGTAACTGGTCCAAAAGAAAGTATTACAGATAACATTTCTTGACAATCATAATTATAGCACAGTATAATTCCTTACCTACCATGTTAGCGACAACACATTCGCTTGCGTCCGCTCTAATAGTAACAAAAATCCCCAATCCTTATATTAGCTTGCCTTTAGTGATCATTTTTCACTATTTATTAGATCTTACTCCCCACTGGGATACTGGAACTGGTTTAACAACAGGTAAAAAAACAAAGGAGAGGGCTTTGGCTCTTACCGCTATTGACATCATTATTGCCGCTGTATCAGTCTTTTACTTTTTCCAACTTAGCCAACCATTTTCACCGTTGTTATGGATCGGTGTTATTCTAGGAATTATGCCAGATATTTTAGAATTTCCAGCTCTCTTTTTTAACTTTAGACCTTTCCCAATAAATGTCTTGGAAAAATTTCATAGCCAAGTTATGCATACTAGTGGAAAACTGCCGTGGGGGTTTATCTGTCAAATACCTATAATTGTCGCCTCTATTTTATTTCGTTAACTTACTCTCTCCATATATAATAACTACTAGACAATTAAAAAATTATTCATTTACAACACTCATTAAAGTATCCCCAGTTATAGGAGGATATTCCTCTTCTAATTTAGGTAAATCTATCTCCTTGAAATCCTTCACTGCCGATCTAGTAACAGCTTTCATTTCCTCTACGGTAGGTTCCTTTCCTGAAGATTTTTTAGGTGGAGATTCATCCAATTTAATTGTAATTTCTCTTTCTTTACTAGAAATTGCTAAAGTCACCCCCTTTTAAGATCAATACTAATAAGACCCTATTATTATAACAAAATAAATATCTCGTTACTAATTTATTTTTTATCCTTTTTCTTGGTTAATATATTTTTGTCTATTCACTATCACTTTACTCTCTCCATATATTGACCCGTTCTTGTATCAACTTTTATCTTATCGCCAATATTAATAAACAAAGGGACATCTAAAGATAACTCATTATCTAATATTGCTTTCTTAAAAGAGTTAACGGCCGAATTACCCTTCACCCCAGGAGGAGTATCTTTAATCTTAAAAATCATCGAGATTGGTAATTCTAATGATAAAGCCTTGTCATTCCAAGATAAAATCTTAAACTCTTCACCTTCTTTTAAAAACTTTTCTTGGCCATCTAAAAGATTAATAGGCAAACTGAATTGATTAAAAGTTTTAGGGTCCATAAAACAAAAATCATCTCCATCTTGATAAAGATATTGAGCTGTTTTTAGTTGAGTTTCAACCGGAGCGACTTTAGCTCCAGAAATAAAAGTCTTTTCTATAATTGAGCCATTTTCTAAATTTCTTGCCTTTATCTTAATACTCGCTGTCCCCCGCCCCATCTTGGTATGTTTGTATTGGATAACAATAAAAGGAATACCATCAATCTCAAAAGCCTTACCTGCTCTTAAATCTGTAACTGAAATCATAAGGGAGATTTTAATAGAAAATTAATTGAATCACAAGTAGATAAATGATAAAATCAGTCCATGCCGAGGTGGTGGAATTGGTAGACACGCAGGTCTCAAAAACCTGTGAGCCTTAAAAGCTCGTGTCGGTTCGAGTCCGACTCTCGGCACTAGAAATAAATATTCCCTCTTCTATATAAATAAAGTTAAACCAATCCATTTCTCTTCTATAGTAATTCTTCGTCATCACTACCACCAAAAAGACTTCACTCTTATTATTTTCAAAGGCTAGAACCAATCTTTTATTATTTCTTCTCTTTTGCTCTATCTACACCGTAGAACTTAATCCTATCACCTCTAAATCTAAGTTTTATTCTTCTTAAAGGACCATTTCTGTGTTTGGATACTTCAAGCTCCATATTTTCAATATCTTCTTCATCTTCACGCCAAAGAAACATAACCACATCAGCATCTTGCTCAATTGCACCGGATTCCCTCAAATCTGCCAACTGTGGTCTCTTTCTCCCTCTTTGCTCAACTGCTCTTGATAGCTGAGATAGGGCTAAAACAGGAATCTTAAGTTCCCTTGCTAAATTTTTTAAACTTTGGGAGATATCTGAAACTTCTTGGACACGATTTTCCCTTTGTCTCGTGCTTCTCATCAACTGCAAATAGTCAACAACAACCAAACGAAGATCATGATCAGTCATCAATCTTCTAGCCTTAGTTCTCATTTCAGAAACCGATAAAGCAGGTGTATCATCAATATATAATGGGGCCTCAGCTAAAACTCCCATCGCTTCTGAAAGCTTGGTAAAGTCATTCCCCTCTAACCGACCTGTCTTTAATTTCCAAGCATCAATATCAGCTTGAGAGATTAATAAACGGTCAACTAGTTCTTCTTTACTCATTTCTAAAGAAAATAGCCAACCGGTATATTTTCTTTAGAACTTACATGTTGGGCAATGTTTAAAGCTAGAGCTGTTTTACCCATACCGGGACGAGCCGCTAAAATTAAAAGGTTAGAATTCTGCATTCCAGCCAAAGTATCATTTAAATCTTTAAAGCCAGTCGGGACTCCTCTTAACCCCCCAGCTTGCTTATGGAGTTCATCCAGCCTGTCAAAAGATTCAGCCAAAGCTTCTTTGACTGGAATAAATCCCTTGCTCAAATGTTTTTGAGAAAGACCAAAGACAGATTGTTCAGCCGTATCTAAAACATCCGAAGCTTGTCGTTTCTCATCAAAAGCTTCTTCAACAATCTTACTGGCCGAAGAGATTAATTCTCTTTTAATATAATTATCTCTAACTATCTTAGAATATTGATCTACATGAGCAGCCGTTGGAACAAAATTAACTAATTCAGTTAAATAACCAGAACCACCAACCATAGTTAAGTTACCGGCAGATTTTAACTTATCTTTTAAGGTAACAATATCAATTGGTTCTCTTTCTTCATAAAGATCCAATAAGGCTTGATAAATAAAACTATTTTTAGAATTATAGAAGTGTTCAGCTCGCAAAGATTCAGCCACACTAACAATGGCGTCTTTGTCAATCAAAATAGCGCCCAAAATACTTGTTTCTGCTTCTTCGCTATGAGGAGGAACTTTAGTTTGTCTTGGCATTCAAAAGGATTACCTCTTTTTCTAACGGCAGTCTATCTTTTGCAATTAGTAGTTTGTCGACTGGATTTAATCCTTCCGCCCCAACTTCCTTTAGGAACTCATCTACTTCATTAAATTCCATCTTTAAAGAAGGAATTTTAAAAGACATTGGGATAATAATGTTCGGCTGTATTTTTTCTTGAATATAAGCTGCTTGTTTTTCTGTAATAACAGAATTTCCACCCACTGGTAAAAACAATATATCAACTCCATCTATTTCTTCTAATTCTTTTTCTGCAATTTTCTGAGAAATTTCTCCCAAAAAGGCTAGTCTCATTCCATCAACAGTAATAATATAAATAGTTTTATTGTCAAAGGGAATTGCTAAAACAAAAGCGCCACCTACTTCATATTCTCCTGGCTCATCAATAATGAAAGTTTCTTTTCTATTTAAAGCATCCTTAACTAAAGAAGAATTTTCTTTAGAATCTTTCTTAGAAGAAAACAAAACTAAATCAGCAGTTAAACCGGAAAGTTTAATTCCCAAAGAAGAATTAAAAGGATTTGTGATTAAGACTATATCTTTTCCTTTGATCCGGAAACAAGAATTACCAAAGTATTTGACCTCCATAGTTTTTTAAGTCTATCACCTCACCACCCTCTTGACAAGAGTTTAATTTTAAGTTATATTGCTGTGATTAACGAATGAAAAAAGAAATCCTTATTGCCATCCTTATAGGTTTTATCCTCGGATTGATCATCACCTTTGGAATTTGGACAGCTAACAAATCACTAAAAGATAATCAGGAAAAAGCCCCTCAAACAGAGGACGTTTCTGTTTTGAAACCAGAAGAAGAAAATAAAGAAAGTCTTTCTTTAAAAATTATTGAACCAGTAAATAATTCTATTAGCGATGAAGAAGAAATTACCATTAAAGGTCGTGCTTCTTCTTCTGCTATAATAACTATCATCTATCAAGAAGGTGAGAAAATATTAGAAGCTGATGAAGAAGGTAACTTTGAAACAGAAATCTCTTTAGTTGGTGGAACTAATGAAATTGAAATTTCAGCTTATGATGAAGAAGATAACAAAACAACAAAAACATTAAGTATTATTTATTCCACCGCAAAAATTTAATCCAATGAATAAAAAAATTATTAAACTGTTAACTATATTTTTTGCCCTTAGTATTTTCATCTCTTTCTTAACTAACATTGTTATTGCCCAAGATCAGGAAGCAACTCCCACTGCTGAAGTTACTAATAACGATGAAAAAGTTCAAGGAATAAGAGAAGAAGTTCAGAAAAAAGTTCAAGATATCTTGGAAGAAAATAAATTGGGAGATAAAAAAGGCTATAGTGGTCCAATTATTAACATCAAAGACTTAACTCTTACTCTAGAAACCAATGAAGGAGCAAAAGAAGTTGAAATAGCCACCGATGCCGCCATCATCGGACAAAGCGGAAAAGATATCAAAGCCGAAGATCTTAAAAAAAATCTTTTTGTTGTTGCCATGGGATATATTAATGAACAAGCTCAATTAGAAGTTAGTCGTTTAGTTGTCCAAGAAAAACCTAAATCTAGTGATAAAGAAGTTATTAGAGGAAAAATAACTGATATCTCTACCGAAGAACAGATCCTAACTGTCAAAAATGAAAAAGAAAATCTTATCTTTACTATTGAAATAGATAAGGATACCGATCTAAGCAGAAGAGATGAAAATGGTAAAAAATCTAAGTCTAAATTTAGTAATCTTGAAAAAAATGATCGCATTTTTGTCATTGGAGAACCTACAGAGAACGAACATAAAATAATCACCGCTAGCATTGTTCTTTCTATAGCCGGCGTACAAGAAAAAGAAACTTCCACTCCTACCTCAACCACTACTCCAGCTACTGAATAAAAAATAGTCAATGGAATTACTACAAAAATCCTGATAAAATAAAGGCTATGGCAAAGTTAAATTTGCAACCACCAAAGGGCTTTAGAGACTTCTATCCTGATGATTTAGCCATACGTAGTTGGCTCATAAACAAAATGGAAGAGGTCTCGCAACGCTATGGTTATCAAAAATATGAGGGACCATCACTTGAACCATTGGAATTATATGCTAAAAAATCAGGTGAAGATCTAGTTAAAAAACAAACTTTTATCCTAAAAGACAGAAGTGATAAAACACTTGCTTTAAGACCGGAACTAACCCCTACTCTAGCCCGAATGGTCAGTAGCAAGAAGCAAGAATTTACTTTCCCCCTACGCTGGTATTCTACTGGTAATCGATGGAGATATGAAAAGCCTCAAAAAGGACGTTTCAGAGAGTTCTTACAATGGGACATTGATTTGATCGGACCTAACAACCTTAAGGCTGATGCAGAGATTATTGCCATTGCGGTTGAATTCTTAAAATCATTAGGGTTATCAAGTAAAGAAGTTGTTGTTAAGATAAACAACCGTAAGTTTTTAGAAGAAAAATTAAAGAGAATCAATATTAAAGATGAAAAAATAAAAGAAGTTTTTAAAACCATCGATAAAAAAGATAAAATGGATGAGAAAGACTGGCTTAAATATCTTCAAGAAATAAAGCTCAATGAAGAACAAACCAATGAAATTATAAAATACTTCAAGAAAAGATTTTAGTGAATCTCA
>FUWD013188174.1_pt1 | contig 10577 bp, 12 predicted proteins | sample 1063281 | NCBI WGS metagenome assembly FUWD01 (sample SAMEA79048168, study PRJEB19326) | metagenome | biome: marine
ATCTTATTTCGCATCTCGATTTCACATAATCCTTCCGAGCCTTTTGGCACACTCGCGAGTGCAATGGCTTTGCCCATGGTTGGCGAGAATGTGCCAGAGGTTACTTCGCCTTCACCATTATTAGTTACCACTTTTTGGTGGTCACGAATCACACCTTTTCCTTCCAATACCAAGCCAACAATGGTGTTGTTAGCGCCTTTATCTTTTAACACTTCTAATGCATCGCGTCCTACAAAACGTCTGTCTTCATCCGTTAGATCAACGGTCCAAGTCAGCGCTGCTTCAAGTGGTGACACCTCGTCATTCATTTCAGAGCCGTATAAACTCATACCTGCTTCTAGGCGCAACGTATCACGAGCACCCAAGCCACAAGGCTTAACCCCAACTTCCATGAGCATCTTCCAAGTGAATTCAGCCGATTTCTCTGGCAACATAATCTCAAAACCATCTTCACCGGTATAACCCGTACGCGCAATAAACAGCCCACCAAGGCTTGCTGAGTTAAACGGCTTTAAGTCACCGGCTACATCTTCAACACCAGGCATGGCTTCAAATACTTTTGCACGTGCGTTTGGTCCTTGTACGGCAATCATTGCCAGATCTAATTTAGGCTCAACAGCTACATCAAAACCCTCAGCTTGCGCATTAATCCAGGCAATGTCTTTTTCGGTTGTACCAGCATTAATCACCATACGATAATTTTCATCATCTTGATAATAAACAATCAAATCATCCACCACACCGCCAGCTTCATTAAGCATACAGCTATATAGTGCTTTGCCTTGTGTCTTTAATTTATCAACATCATTCGCAATCAAAGTTTGTAAGAATTTTTTGGCTTCGACACCTTTAAAATCAACCGTGGTCATGTGTGAGACATCAAACATACCGACATCATTGCGCACTTGGTGGTGCTCTTGGATTTGTGAGCCATAATTCAGTGGCATTTCCCAGCCGCCAAAATCGACCATTTTTCCGCCAGCATCGACGTGTGCTTGATATAGAGGCGTGTGTTTCATTTTTCTTCCTTAATGTATTTTGAGATAAATATGACTGTAATAATGATGAGTGCAAAGGTCAGACCCATGGTGCCAAATAATTTGAAATTCACCCAAGCCTCTTCACTTTGCTGTGCTGCAAGGCAAAGCTGCTCTACTGCAGTTGATGCGCAGTCTAGCTCAGTTAGCTCAACTTTAGGGTCTAATGTTGATGCACTAAATAGTGCACTTCGAGTGCTCAGTGCGATATCGACATAATAGGCATTCACCAATGCAATACCACTAAAACCAATGCCCCAAAACCAAGTAAGCTGATGCCACACTTTTGCAGGCAATGTCATTTCTTTACCAAGCATGCGCTGCAAGAGTGTTTTTTCACCAATCCACATACTTAGTATGAGTGCCAATGCGAACACAACATACAACACACTAACCTTCCACATAATAAAGGCAGGGTCTTTAATCGCCAGAGTAATACCACCAAATACGACTAACAATCCAAAAGTGATTAGGTGTGTGTTTTCAAATTTACCCGTTTGAAAGCGTGTAATTAACATTTGCAATGCAGTGGCGCCAATCATGGCGTAAATAGCCGCGTACAAGCCCATCGTTTTATAAACGATGAAAAATAAAGCAATCGGAAAAAAATCTAATAAAAATTTCATGCCCTACTCCATGTGCTCTTTTGAGCAATAAACCTTGCCATTATGAATAATCGCTTCATTTTCAGGAATGTGTGTTTTACAAACACTACAAGCCACCATCTTGTTGGTAGAAGGCTGTTGATCGGTATGGCTGGCCGGTTTTCTAAATTTTTTAAACAAGCTAAAACCTAGAAAAATAACCATTGCAAGAATAATTAGTTTGACAATCCCCATAGAATCCAACGCATACAAAATCTCGAATTTTACCGATGCTTAGTATATAATTGCCTCTTTTTATGTGTCTATAATAATTGCACAATTCATGCCCGGGTGGTGAAATTGGTAGACACACAGGACTTAAAATCCTGCGCCTTCACCGGCGTGCCGGTTCGATTCCGGCCCCGGGCACCATACATTAACCTCAAAACCGTCTTAAACCCTTGCCACGTAAGGGTTTTTTTATATCTGTAATTTGAGGTGATGGTCATAGTAAATCTACATATAAAATAAGTGTATGACAAATAAACTACCCCAGGAAGTCTTTCCAACAATCGAAACACTCGACGATCTCGCAAAGTTGGTTGACTATTCATTCATTGATACTCTCAACTGCGATCCTGACGCGAAAGAAAACGGCGTCGATCACGAGCCACGACAAGTCTTCACTGGTCACTATGTCCCTGTCAATCCCACACCAATAAAAAATCCTGAGTACGTCACGCATAGTAAAAACTTTTTTCGAGAGCTTGGTTTTTCAGACAAACTGGCTCAATCAAACGATTTTGTTCGACTGTTTTCTGGTGACACTTCACATGTTCCAAAGCCGATGCGTACAGCTGGATGGGCGACTGGATATGCGCTTTCTATCTTTGGCACCGAATACTATCAATGCCCATTCCAAACTGGCAACGGATATGGCGATGGTCGCGCAATTTCTGTCCTTGAGGCTGTCATTAACGAACGACGCTGGGAAATGCAGCTAAAAGGTGGCGGTCGAACCCCATATTGCCGCGGTGCAGATGGTCGTGCCGTCCTGCGCTCGAGCGTCCGCGAGTTCCTAGCTCAGGAGTATATGTATGCACTCGGAGTTCCAACGTCTCGATCTCTAAGTTTGTACGTTTCGAAAACAGAGAAAGTCAATCGCCCATGGTATTCGGAGGGTTCGCGCTCGATGGATCCTGATGTACTTGTATCAGAGGCAGTCGCCATATCGACGCGCGTTGCACCGTCGTTCATTCGAGTTGGTCAACTCGAACTCTTCAGTCGCCGTGCCCGCAAGAATGAACACCCAAAAGCGATGGAAGAGCTCGAGATGATTGTGTTGCACTTGATCGATCGTGAGTACGCTAACGTCATCGACAAAAAACTAAACACTGCCGAAAAAGTGGTGTTGCTCGCACGCGAGTTCCGTAGCCGCCTTACGTCGCTTGTAGCCAACTGGATCCGCGTCGGCTACTGCCAGGGAAATTTTAATAGTGACAATTGCGCGGCTGGTGGTTTTACACTCGATTACGGCCCATTCGGATTCTGTGATGAGTTCAACCCACGCTATCAGCCCTGGTCTGGCGGCGGGGATCACTTTGCTTTTCTAAACCAGCCAATAGCAGCCGAACGTAACTTTAATATGTTTTGCAAGGCGCTACAACCCTTGCTGACTTTGCATCAGAGCCACCTTCAAGAGCTTGAAGAAATAAAAAACGGCTTTGCGCAAGTAATGCAAACACAAATGGAGAGAATGTGGGCTGATAAACTTGGCCTAGGTGATTTTAACGCAGAGTTGTTCAGTGAACTAGCCACACTGATGATACAAACTCCAGTGGATTACACCATCTTCTTCCGTGAGCTTTCGATGATTCCTGACGACATTGTTCTACTCAAAAAAAGCTTCTACGAGAGCCAAACGTCGGAAGAAATGGACAAGCGCTGGTCTGAGTGGCTTGCAAAATGGCAGTTACTGAGTTGTAGCCCGGCCAACTTAAAGGCGACTGCAACTGGATCTCGTGAGGCGCTCTCTAAGCAGATGAGATTCATCAACCCAAAATACAGTTTTCGAGAGTGGTTCGTTATGCCTGCGTATCAGCAAGCAACCGAGAGGAACTACACTCTAGTTCGAGAACTGCAAGATGTCATAACACAACCTTACGCAGAGCAGTCTAAGGACGTGGAAGAGAAATACTACAGATTAAAACCATCTGAACTCTTTAATATTGGTGGATTAACGCAATATAGTTGCTCATCTTGATTTATATAAAAACTGATTTGACAGAGATGTTACATCGTTAATGGCCTGATATTTATTAAAAAATAGTCATAGAATTTTTATCTGCATATCAACAAAATATTTCGTATAATTATTTTATGATTAACTCTTTAAAATAAACATTATGAAAAAACACATTATCTCAACTGACAAAGCACCGCAAGCAATTGGCACTTACTCTCAAGCTGTACATGTTACGGGCGGATCAACGGTTTACCTATCTGGGCAAATTCCTTTAGTACCGACATCAATGGAAATGATTGAAGGTGGTATTAGTGAACAAATTAACCAAGTATTTAAAAACTTAACTGCAGTTTGCAAAGAATCTGGTGGTAGTCTCAATGATATTGTTAAACTCAATATTTACTTAACTGATTTGAACAACTTCCCGGTGGTTAATGAGATCATGGCTCAATATTTTGACGAGCCTTATCCCGCACGTGCAGCAGTTGGAATTAACGAGTTGCCTAAAGGCGCACAGGTAGAGATGGATGGGGTAATGGTGGTCAAGGAAGACAGTTACAGCTTTTAATACTCCTAAAGGAGAGCTATCCTGATGCACAATTTATCTGATCCAATAATTTCGCTTAACGGATTAGGCCCAAAAGCGCAAGATAAACTCAACAATATTGGCATTTATAACTTGGAACATTTACTGTTTCATTTGCCATTTCGTTATCAAAACAAAACCAAATTTACCTCGTTAGATGACGCACAGGTTGGCGCTGAGATACTAGTACAGCTCACGATTGATCGCATTGAAGAAGTAGCAACAAGACAACGACAACTGTTGTGTTATTTGTCTGACGAGAATAATCGAACACTGCTTTTACGATTTTTCCATTTTAATCAGTATCACAAACAACAATTGGTGCGAGGCGATATCATCCAATGCTTTGGCGAAATTAAGATTGGGCGAGAAGGTTTGGAAATGCACCACCCAGAGTATCGATTAATTTCAAAAGGCCAAGCAAACCTTTTAGAAACGACATTAAGTCCTGTTTACCCGTTAACGGGAAATCTTCACCAAGCGCAACTTAAAAAATGGATCAATATTGCACTGAAAACTTTAAAAAATTCCTCACTTAGTGACAATTTCGAAAATTTGGCAAAAAACTCAATGCCAACACTCAAGCAAGCACTGGAAACACTACACCACCCCAAAGAAGGGGAAAATCTCGAACAAATTGCCGAATTTAAGCATATTTCACAGCAAAGACTCATTATTGAAGAGCTTTGTGCACATCAACTCAGCCTACTTAAACTCAAAAATGAACGTAAAAGCAAAATTTCCAATATTTTTAAAATTTCTGATTCTTTACCTAGGCAGTTATCCAAAAATCTTGGCTTTAAACTCACCAACGCACAACAAAGAAGTATTAATGAAATTAATACTGATTTAGCTTTAAATCATCCAATGCTTAGGTTGTTACAAGGCGATGTTGGCTCTGGAAAAACCATTGTCGCGGTTTTTGCCTGTTTGCAGGCAATTGAAAACGGTTTTCAAACAGCGATTATGGCGCCTACTGAAATTCTTGCCAACCAACATTTGCATGGTTTTTCAAATTACCTTGAACCTTTAGGCGTTAAAGTTGCTTTTTTAATCGGTTCACAAAATACAAGTGAACGTGCTGAACAATTAGACGCCATCCAATCTGGCAAAGCACAGGTGATCATTGGCACACATGCTCTATTTCAGGAGTCGGTCAAGTTTAATAAATTGGGCTTGGTGGTGATTGATGAACAGCATAAATTTGGCGTACATCAACGCTTATCCTTGGTGCAAAAAGCACACAACACACCACACCAATTGGTAATGACTGCCACCCCTATTCCTCGCTCACTTACTATGAGCGCTTATGCTGATCTTGACACCTCAATTATTGATGAGTTGCCCCCGGGCAGAATGCCAATCAAAACCATTGCACTTGGTAGTGAGAGAAAAGATGAAGTGGTACAAAAAATAAAGCAAGTATGCAAGGATAACAATCAAGTGTATTGGGTTTGTACACTCATTGAGGAATCAGAAGTATTGCGTGCAGAGTCTGCTACTAAGACACACCAATACTTACAAGAAAATTTACCAGGGTTATCAATTGTGCTCATTCATGGCAGAATGAATAAAGACGAAAAATCTAAAATTATGCATCAATTTGCCAATGGGGAGATTAATGTACTAGTAGCAACCACTGTGATTGAGGTGGGTGTCAATGTACCTAATGCTTCGCTAATGGTGATTGAAAATTCGGAACGATTGGGTTTGGCGCAACTACACCAACTACGTGGTCGCGTTGGTCGTGGTGCTGATGCGAGCATTTGTATCTTAATGTATCAATCACCACTCAGTGCCAATGCCACAGAACGGATCGATATTCTAAGACAAACCAACGATGGCTTTTTGATTGCTAATAAAGACTTAGAACTACGTGGCCCAGGCGAGATTTTGGGTACGCAACAAACCGGTATTGCCGATATGAAGATTGCCAATATTGTGCGTGATGGCTACTTACTCAAGCAAGTGCGTTTTTACTCAGAACAATTTTTACAACTTGATGAAGGCAAACAATATGCATTGATTATGCGCTGGATTACTGCTGACAAATCCCAATATGCGAATACTTAGCTTAAAATAGCGCCATGATTAATACACAAGATTTAATATGGCAGAGTTTAGAGCAGGCACATGACGTACCTAATGCTGTCATGTATTGGCTTGATGATGATCAATCGCTCACGGCTAAACTCAAAAGAAAGTTTGATGATTTTGCAGTGAATGTGCTTTTACAAACACAGCTCGAGCCTCATGAAAATGAAACCACCCTACTTAGTTTTAAAGGTGATTCAATCATTCGAGAAGTAGAGTTGTTGGGCAACGACCAAGTAATGGTATTTGCACGATCAGTTATACCCATCACTAATGACACAAAAAACTTATTAATGATCGGCTCTAAACCTTTGGGCGAGGTGCTGTTTAACGATCCAACTATTACACGCGGACCACTGCAAATTACGCATGCTGGTAGCACTTGGGGTAGAAGGTCGACCTTTACCATTGGCGCCACTAAGCTTCTAGTGAGTGAATTTTTTCTGGAGTGTTTATATGCGTGACGAACTGTTCTCGGGAAAAATCGATTTAGTTGATTTCACTTTTGACAAGCAAGTGGTCGATGTATTTGACGACATGGTGAGACGCTCAGTGCCTGGCTACCAAAGCATGATTGAAATGATTGGGCTTATTGTTAAAACTTACGGACAAGACAATAGTTATTATTATGACTTAGGTGCATCTACCGGTGCTGTTGCTTTAGCGTTAGCTTTAAACAACCCGCATCAACATAATCGAATCATCGCTGTGGATAATTCGGTTGAAATGGTGAAGAATTGTAAAAACAATCTTGATGGTAAAATAACAAACTTTGATGTTATCTGTAGTGATATTAACGATATAAGTTGTGAAAATTCATCTATCGTCGTATTAAACCTAACCTTGCAATTTATTCCGGTTGAACAAAGGCAAGCTTTAATTAATAAAATTTATCAAGGTTTAAATCCTGGTGGTGTGTTGGTTGTTTCAGAAAAAATTCATTTTGACGATCCCAAACAACAAGCAAAAATTACCGAACTACACTTGGACTTTAAGCGTGCCAATGGCTATAGTGAACTAGAGATTGCTGCTAAGCGCCAATCAATAGAAAATGTACTGATTACTGACAATCAACAAACGCACTTTGACCGATTCGAAATGGCAGGGTTTAAACAAAGTTTGTGTCATTTTCAATGTCTTAACTTTGCCTCTTTCTTAGCGGTTAAATAATTGTAAAATAGCAAGCACTATGCTTTTAATGATTGACAATTACGATTCGTTTACTTACAACCTAGTGCAGTATTTTGGCGAGCTAGGTCAAGTGGTTGAAGTACATCGTAATGACGAAATTACGATTGATGAAATTGAAAAACTCAACCCTGAGTTTTTAGTGATTTCCCCAGGCCCTTGTACACCGAATGAGGCGGGGATTTCTATTGAAGCTATTAAACACTTCTCTGACAAGGTGCCGATGCTGGGTGTTTGCTTAGGTTTTCAAGCTATGGTACAGGCTTTTGGTGGCAATGTGGTTGGCGCTAAAAAGATCATGCATGGCAAGATATCTCCTGTGCATCACAACAATCAAGGTGTATTTACGGATTTAAAAAATCCTTTAAATGCCACACGCTATCACTCCTTAGTTGCTGAACAATCTAGCTTGCCTGATTGCTTTGATATTACCTCTTGGACTAAAGACGAACAAGGTAATATTGACGAAATTATGGGCATTCGACACAAAGAGCTTGCAATTGAAGGTGTGCAATTTCACCCAGAATCTATTTTGACTGAAAAAGGTCACGAGATGCTAGATAACTTTTTAAAAGGAAAAAATTAATACTGATAACGACTATGGAAATACTAGAATTTTTACTAAACGACGATCAAATTTTTACGACAATTACACTGGCTGTTTTGATTGCGCTATTTATTGGCAATATTGTTACCGACAAACTCAAAAAATATGAAGATGTTGATGCTAATGGCGCCATTGCATTAATGGATGAAAAAAACTTAATTATCTTGGATGTGCGTGAAGCCAAAGAAAGAAAAGCGGGTTATATTGATAAAGATACTCACATTCCTTTGTCACAAGTTAAGAACCAATTGGATAGCCTAGACAATAGTAAAAAGATTTTAGTGTATTGCCGCAGTGGCTCTCGTTCGTCGCATATTGCTGGTTTGTTAACCCGTAATAATTTTGAACAGGTGTACAACCTTAAAGGTGGTATGCTTGCATGGCAAAGAGCTAATTTGCCCATTAAAAAATAAAAGGCCTTTTTTAAAGATGAAAAAAAATATTATTTATTGTTCTGATGCTTGTCCATTTTGCCAAAGAGCTTATCAATTATTAGATAAGCGCCATATCCCTTATCAAAAAAGATACGTAAAAAGCCAAAATGACTGGGATGAAGTGATGGAAAAAACTGGCAGGAATACCGTGCCTCAAATCTTTATCAATGGCACGCATGTGGGCGGGTTTGACGACTTATCAGCTGCAGAGCAATCGGGTCGATTGGATGACATTCTAAATGGCTAACCTATCCATTGTTGGTGCTGGCGCCTGGGGTAGCGCATTGTCTATTGCACTTGCAGATAACTTTGACAGCCTTTATTTACATACACACACCCAAGAAGAAGCTGATTCACTCAAACCAAAGCACCCCGCTTTACCGGTTAGCTATACGAACAACACCCAATTAACCTTTGATTTATCAAAAATTCAACAGTCTGAAAGTGTTTTAATTGCTGTACCTAGCTATGGTTTTTCCACCACTCTAGAAGCCATCAAACCATTCTTAAGTTCAAAGCAATCAGTTGCTTGGGTAACCAAAGGATTTGACACCCATCAACAAGGCTTCTTGCATGAAAGTTTTGAGGCGATTCTCGATAGTCATCCAAGTTGTGTGATTTCTGGCCCCAGTTTTGCCTTTGAGGTTGCCAGCCATAAACCAACCGCGTTGACGGTTGCTTCAACGGATAAAAATACTCGAGAGTATTGGGCTAAAGCATTACATACCAAGACATTAAGAGCATACACCAATGAAGATATCATCGGTGTAGAAGTGGGTGGCTCGGTTAAGAATATTCTTGCTATTGCTGCTGGTATTGCATCCGGTTTGGGTTATGGCGCCAACACACAGGCAGCCTTGATTACACGAGGATTAGCTGAGATGATTCGCTTTGGAAAAAGCCTAGGTGCTAACGAAAAGACATTCAATGGTCTGTCAGGCTTAGGCGATTTGGTACTCACTTGCTCGGATGATTTATCTAGAAATCGCCGATTTGGCAAGGAATTAGCCAACAACCAAAGTGTTGAGCAAGCCTTAAACAATGTTGGTGCTACGGTTGAAGGTCTTAATACTTTAGAATTGGTCTTATCAATCGCAAAAAAGAATCAAATCGAAATGCCAATTTGTGAGCAAGTTTACCAAGTTACTCAAGGCCTAGTATCCCCTACTGAGGCAGTTAACCACCTAATGTCACGAGAACAAGTTAACGAATGATTCTTGACCTATTGAGGCATGGCGAACCTCAAGGTGGGCGCCTATATCGAGGTAATCAAGACGATGCGTTGACTAAGAAAGGCTGGCAGCAGATGTTAGATTCCACACAAAATAAGACATGGGATTTTATTGCTACATCACCACTCATTCGTTGCGCCGATTTTGCTAAACATTTATCTACGGCACAAAATACACCTTACCAAATATTTGATGGTCTCGAAGAGTTAGGATTCGGCGACTGGCAAGGCAGAAGCGCGAGTGAAATCGGCCAAGTTGTTGTGAATCAGTTTAAAGCCGATCCTATTGCTAATCGCCCACCGAATGCTGAATACTTGCATGATTTTGAAGTTAGAGTTCTGTCAGTATTTGAGCCAATTATTCAAAATGAACAACAACATAAATCCGTTTTAATCGTTGCACATGCGGGGGTTATTCGTATAATCAAATCGTATTTATCCCAATCGACCATTAAGAACATGTTTACAATAGAGGTTATTTCCGGCTCTTGTGAACGATTTGAAGTTTAAAAACCTACTGATTATTTTCGTTATATTTTCCAGCCCAATTCATGCAGATGAATTTTGGGGG
>FUWD012878573.1_pt1 | contig 10571 bp, 13 predicted proteins | sample 1063281 | NCBI WGS metagenome assembly FUWD01 (sample SAMEA79048168, study PRJEB19326) | metagenome | biome: marine
CAAAGAATTCTACCCCCACCGCCGCTCTGGCTGATGTCCAGGAGGTCGGCCAGGCAATNACCTTCTTTGACTCTAATCCGAAGAGAGTTGGGAACTCTGACCCTTATTCTGGGATGCCTTCGAGCTTCGCCTGCTTCTGACATTTTAAAACTCCTTAGCGGATAGGCCTCATAATGATTTTCAGTTCAATCAGCATTCCTGTCAATACTCACAACAAAATTATCGACAATTAACTGGAAAAATCTGTAACCCTGATATACGGAAATATGGATGAATCGATATAATATAGAAGATATTTCTTTAAATTCAAAGTCCTAGGTTTAAGATTTAGCTCATAGAACAAAGCGCGTCAAGTCCAACATGATTCCTGACCATGAAAAAAAATATGAACACGGGAACATCATATTCCAATTCAGATCAGCCTGAACATAGTTCGCCGGTCTTTAAATTCTGGGTCCACATTCAAGTTGACATTTTGGACAAAGCAAGTTAATTTAATAATTGTAAGGCCGTCTTCTTTTGTATCATGACTCCCCCCCCTTGATACTTTCCCGGAGACGGTCTTCTTTTTCTGGCTATAGAAACCGCTTCTCCCCTCACTTAACTAGTCCTTTGTAATCAGACATGTTTCACGTTGTACGGCAGTTAATATTTGGGCTTTTGGGTAAGGCCAAGACACTGAATGTTCTCGCACCTATGAGACTAACATATTGATATACAAAGATAATTAAATTTAGATTCCGGAGTGGATTTAACGATTTTCGGTTGACATCCTTAACTGGTTGGGCTATTAGCGGGTTAAATTAATCGGGTTTGGACATAAAAATTGATCAACAGGAGAATCCCCAATGCAAATGCTAAAAACATCGAGCCAGGATACCAACCCCAAACCATACAAGCCATTAAGGGATGATCCCAAGTTTGATCAAATAAGGACACTAATAAAAGAGTTCCCATCAGAAAAGCTTGTCGATCTCAAGAAATACATAAAGAGTCTTGAAGAAACCTCCTAGGGACTGTTTATGCCAGCCGCGATTCATGTTTCGCCATACCGCTGATTATATCCGGCAAGGTTTCACGTTACGCTATTTTAGGGGCAAGGGATTCGTGTAACCTCCAGACTCCGTTTTCATTCCCATTCTATAGTGCTGGGCGGTTTAGAGGAAATATCGTAAACCATACGATTTATGCCTCTGACTTCATTGATAATTCTGTTTGAAATCGACGCCAGGGTATCGTGGGGTACCCTAAACCAGTCGGCAGTCATTCCATCCGTAGAATCAACAGCCCTGAACGCCGCAACATGCTCGTAGGTTCTTTCATCACCCATGACACCGACCGACCTGACCGGTAACAGAACTACAAACGCCTGCCAGATGTTTCTGTACAGCCCCGCCTTTCTGATTTCTTCGATTGCTATAGCATCCGCTTCTCTCAGAAGTTTGAGGCGTTCCCTTGTCACTTCTCCAAGAATTCGAACCGCAAGCCCAGGACCAGGAAACGGGTGCCGCCATACCAGAGTTTCATCGAGACCCAGGGCAATCCCCAGTTCTCTGACCTCATCCTTGAACAGTTCTCGCAGGGGTTCGATCAGCTCCAGTCTCATTGTTTCAGGGAGTCCTCCAACATTGTGATGACTCTTAATGGTGACGGATGGACCTCCCTTGAAGGAAATACTCTCAATGACATCAGGATATAAAGTTCCCTGGGCAAGAAAGTTGACATTCGGAATTACCTGAGCTTCTTCCTCGAAGACGTGGATAAACTCCGCGCCTATAATTTTCCTCTTTTCTTCAGGATCAATTACTCCTCGAAGTTTTTCCAGGAAGCGCTCAGAAGAGTCTACTCTGTCTACCTGAATTCCAAGTTTCTCTTCCAGGGAGCGATGGACATCCTCGGCTTCGTTCTTCCTCAATAGGCCATTATCAACGAAAATCGGATGTAGTTGATCTCCTATTGCCCGATGGACGAGAGCAACCATTACGGACGAATCGACTCCACCGGAAAGGGCAGCCACAACATGTCCAGTCCCCACCCTCCTCCGAATCTCGTCTATGGAACTTTCGATGAATGACGACATAGACCATGAAGGAGCAATCCCTGCCACCTTAAAAAGAAAGTTCTCCAGCATTTGTTTTCCATTAGGCGTGTGAGCAACTTCGGGGTGGAACTGGACTCCACAGATGGAGCCGTCAATTTTCTCAATAGCAGCCACCGGCGTGTCTGAAGTGGAAGCAATGACTTTGAAACCGGGCGGGGGTTCAATGACCTTGTCTCCATGACTCATCCAGACAGGGGTTTCATCCAGGGGAATTTCGTGAAATAAACGGGAATTTGGATCCATATAAGATAGTACGGCGCGTCCATACTCCCTCTCTGACGCCCTATCAACTTTACCACCAAGCATCTGCGCCAAAGCCTGTAGACCATAGCAAATTCCAAGCACTGGTATGTTGGAGTCAAGTATAGCCCTTTCCAGCTTGGGAGATTCGGGGTCGTATATGCTGGACGGTCCTCCCGACAGGATGATTCCGGCCGGTGGCCTGGCCGCAAGTATTTCCAATGAGCGATAGTAAGGTTGGATTTCAGAGTATACGCCCGCTTCTCTTACCCGCCGTGCGATAAGTTGAGTGTATTGGGAACCATAATCTAGGATCAAAACATAGGAGTCATGAATCACGGAGACACCTCAATAGAGAACAAGTGTGAGAACATCAAAAGGAACATTATCTTCAGAAGATGTCACAGTTCAAGAAAATTGCAAATATCCGCATGAGCTTATCCTGGTTGCGTCGGTCATCCGGTATTATACAATTCTAAAAACCAGAACGAAAAAGACCGGAGGTATCTCCGGTCTTTTATAAACAATTTATTGTTTAACTCGGTTCTACTTAACTTCCTGCTTCTTCACCATTTCGTAGCCCAATCCAGGTGTTACACAGGGGTTGCAACCGGGAGACTTAACAGTGTATTTCTCAACGTTGCTGATGAGTTTTGAACACGGAGGAAGGACAGGGGGAGCGCCCCAAGCGATTGGTCCGCCACATGCGGGAGCAACACACTTCGGAGGTATAACCTGAACTTTTTCCGTGCAGGTTGTGCCTCTCCATACGCCCCAGGGACGAAAACCGGCTGTATACTGCTCACAACCACCCAACATAAGTGTGCTATCGCCACCGGCTGTGCCTCTAGTCGACTTTGAAAAAGTGGTCTTAACTTTCATAGGGATCATAATCATGTCCCCAGTGTTTGATAAGACAGGCATACCTGAAACTTGCGCATCAGCTACCACCGCGAAACTTGCCATAATGGCCACTGCGCTAAACAGAACAATCATTCTTTTAACCATACCCAAATCCTCCTTTTATTAGGCTCCACAAAACGAAACGAGCGGAACCAAATGTGGAATTATAGACGAAGAAAAGTAATTTGATACTTTGATTATCAGAATGGTTTCGAGAAGTCAAGACATTTTTTCCCGATCCACTCTGCCCTTAAGCTTCTGCGATGATGTTAGCACAAAAAATCATGCTGAAAAAGTTTTTTTTGTCCACATCATTTTTTCCGTCTTGTGATAAAAAATCTTATCTTACCAAATGCAAAATTTCAACAATGAAATTTCAGTGACACATCCGAATCGATGTTTTCAATATTTGACTCATAAATTCCTGGGGTCGGTAACAATCCCCGTAACCGCTGTTGCAGCGGCGACAGCCGGAGAAGCAAGGATTACTTCGCTCTCAGGATGTCCCATTCGTCCCACAAAGTTCCTGTTCGTGGTTGATACGGCGCGTTCCCCACGCGCCAGTATTCCCATGTGTCCGCCCAGGCACGGCCCGCATGTCGGGGTAGAAACCGCTCCGCCGGCTTCAATGAAGCTCTCTATTATTCCCTCTCTAATCGCCTGTAACATGACCTTCTGAGTTGCAGGGATTACTATTAGCCTCAAATGCTTGGCAACCTTCCTGCCTTTCAGAATTGACTCCGCAATTCGAAGATCTTCAATTCGACCGTTAGTGCAAGACCCGATAACCACCTGATCCACTTTTAGATCCCTGACCTCTGACGCGGGTTTAACATTTTCAGGCGAGAAAGGCATAGCTACCAGAGGTTCAAGCGCGTCAAGCGATATCTCAAGTTCAGATAAATACCGTGCGTCCTGATCAGACTGGTAAATGGAATACTGACGCGTTCCGTGATCCTCCGCATAGAGTTTCGTAGAAGAATCAAACGGGAAAATTCCATTTTTAGCTCCGGCTTCTATTGCCATGTTCGCTACAGTAAACCTGTCCGCCATGCTCAGGCTGGATACCCCTGCCCCTGAAAACTCCATTGCCTTGTAAAGGGCCCCATCAACCCCAATGTCTCCAATGATTCTCAGAATGAGGTCTTTTCCACAAACCCAGTGGCCCAATGTTCCCGAAAGCGTTATTCGCATAGACTCCGGAACCTTGAACCAGCATTTTCCCGTAAGCATAGCGGCAGCGAAATCGGTACTGCCTACCCCTGTCGAAAAAGCCGACAAAGCGCCATATGTGCAAGTATGGCTATCAGCTCCAATTACAAGGTCACCCGGTCTAACTATTCCGAGTTCCGGAAGAAGAACGTGCTCAATTCCCATAGCGCCAACGTCGAAAAAATTGACCAATCCCATTTCTTCAGCAAATTGACGCGATTTTAAATGCATCATTGCCGAATCAATGTTTTGCGCAGGGTTAAAATGGTCCATCACGACGACAACTTTTTCCCTGTCAAAAACTTGCGACCCACCTGCCTCTTTGAAAGGTTTCAGAGCTAAAGGCAACGTGATGTCGTTAGCCAACGCAATATCAACATTCGCCTCAATCAGTTCCCCAGGTCGCACTTGATCCAGACCTGAGTGTGAAGCCAGAATCTTCTCGGTAATTGTCATTCCCATTTCTCAGAAATTCCTTTTAGATAAATATTCTTGAAGCGCATTCTCCCAATCGCGGAGTTTCATGCCTGTTGATCTCTCAAACCTTGAATTATCAAGGACGGAATACAGAGGACGTGGGGCGGGCCGGCCAAGCTCCTCGGTATTGATCTCCTCTATTTCTACATCAGTCAACCCGGCCATCTCCAGTATTCTAGACGCAAAACCGCTCCATGTGGTATTTCCAGAATTAGTGACATGAAAAATTCCAGAAAGTCCCAGACGACCCAGCTCTATAATTGCCTCAGCCAGATCTACAGTGTAAGTTGGAGCGCCATACTGGTCATTGACAATTCTTAATTTTTATTCTGTTTTCCGGCCCTTATTATGGTGTCTACAAAATTCTTTCCGTGTTCTCCATACAACCACTGAGTTCTAACAATGCAGTAATTCTGGTGGAGGGAATCTCTAATTCTTCTTTCTCCTTCAAATTTGGTTTTACCGTAAACCCCGAGAGGATTAGGCGAATCGTCTTCCCCGTAGGGCTTGTCGCCAGAACCATCGAATACATAATCAGTGCTCATGTGAATCAGAAATGACCCAAACTCCCTGGACGCTATCGCCACATTTTCGGCGCCGACGGCGTTGACCTTGAAAGCAAGATCCTGTTTGGACTCGCACCCGTCAACGTCGGTTACTGCGGCCAGATTAATGACCATACTGGGTTTTGTCATGTGAAAAGCTTCCAGGACAGAAGGCATGCTTGAAATGTCAATTTCGTCAACATCCATTTCAATAATCTGAATTTCCGCCAACCTCATCGCGGAGCACAAATCTCGACCAAGCATTCCCTTTGCGCCTATCACAAGGCAGGGAACAGCAAATTCATCCATGAACTCCTCCAAAAATTTTACCACCAATTTTTGAATTCATCCCTTTCGGGTTTATTCAAAACTCACTTCCAAGGTCCTCCATACCAGAGGCCTGGGGGGTTAGAAAAAATTCCTTGATTAAACCGTCGGGATTATTCAAATATGATTAAATCAATACCCTGCTTGTTTAACATACCCTGTGATTATGACATTCTTCCCGTCCTGCGGGCAAGGAAACAGATGAAAACCGTTATCAGACCCGCAACAGAGAAAGACCAAACTCAGATTGAACTCATGCTTCGGAACTGGACCCTGAAAAACAAGACGATTACGAATGCGCTGGCTTCAGGTTCATCCCATCTGTCGGTTCTGGAAACTCAGGGGACGGTCGAAGGGGTTTCTTTCTGGGAGGTTTCATCCCCAGATGAGATTGAGTTATTGGGCTTTGCATTGTCCAGCAACGCTACTCAGTGCGGATTTGGAGTTGAACTGCTAAAACGGGAATTTATGGCGTGGGCAAAGCTCAAGGTGTCCAAAATCAGTCTAATCGTTCCTGAATCGGAGCCTGGAACCCTGACTGCCCTGTTTAGGGCCTGCGGTTTTATAAGTGATGGCGAATGCTGGTCAGGAAACCGTAGTGGCGCGATTGGTTTGAGATTTTACAAGAAACTTGTTTATGAAACAATTAACTATGAAGACTCGATCGATTTTCTGGGAAATCTTTTCATGTCATGGGGATACGATATCCGGGAGGAACAGGATGGGTTAACCTATCGAATGAAACCTGAATCTATGTCTCCATTTTTTCCTCTGTATGGCACAGGATCAACATGCTCGGAGGTCAAATCATTATTAGCCCTCCAGCGCGCCCACTGGAAGCCCACGAACTGGAAACACTATTTTTCCCTCTTATAGTGAAATACCGGGACGAGACTCCGCTGCTGATCACTATCGACAGGAAAAGGGCCTCTTCCATGATCGAATTACCTCAAACTGAAACAAATTACTACGACTTGTTTAACCGGGAAAACCTTGGATCCACATGGCTTGGCCGCGACCTTGTTTACTCTTTTCCGACCGGGTTTCAAAAGATTCGTCGGGGGCTACCGATTTTATTTTACGTTAACCGACTCGGGGCGGTTGGTGAGGCTCGGACAAAAAGCTGGTCTTTTGAAGATCCAGCCTATGTGTGCAAGACCCTCTACAACGATGAAAAATTTGATCTTGAGCATGTGAGGGAACATGCCGTGACAGAAGGCTCCAAAGCGGGTAAAGCTCTGGTTCTGAGGTACGAATTCTACCGAGTTTTCAAGAGTCCAGTTTCGCTAGAAAAGATGAAATTGATAGATCCAGATTTTAATCCTCAACGGCAGAGATCAATCCCATACGATTTTTTCAGGGAAGTTGCCGAAATAGGTACCCGGTAGTTCAGAATTGTCAATAATGATGAGCCCCCGGTAAATCGCAAGGAGAATTGGTATGATCATAGAATATAAAGGCATGAAGGCTCGACTGGGAGAACACGTGTTTCTTGCCCCGGGAGTAGTCTTGTTGGGTGACATAGAGATAGGCGATCACAGCAATTTATGGTTTTACACCGTTGCACGGGCGGACGTCAATTTTATCAGGATAGGTCGACAGACAAACATTCAGGACCACTGCGCGTTGCACGTGACCACTGGCAAATTCCCCCTGATTATTGGAAATGAAGTTATAATAGGCCATAGCGCTGTTCTGCATGGATGCTCAATTCAGGACAAAGCCCTGGTGGGGATAGGAGCCCTGGTCCTTGATGGAAGCGTGGTGGAAGAAGGGGCCATAGTGGCGGCCGGTTCAGTTGTGAGTCCTGGAAGTGTCATCCCTGCCAATAAGGTGGCGATTGGCGCGCCCGCCCGGCCCGTAAGAGATTGTACTCAAGAAGAGCGTGACTTCCATTTGATTAATTCAGCCAGATACCGGGATTACGGCAAAAGCTTCTCAGAAATCACCAGAATCATCGAATAACAAAACCAGTGTTATTTCAATCAGATCACTAGCAAGGAGGACTGGGGGGTACATTTTCTGCTCCTTTAGTTAATGTATTACTTTAATTATTGACAATATCTAATTGTTATGCTTTATTTATTTTCAGTTGCGTTGCAACGGTATTTATCGAAGACGGGAGGATCAAGCATGCCTCATTCCCACAATATTGATTATTACATCGGCCGAGTGAAAGAAGAGTCACTCGCCGAAGCTCTTGCCGATTTTGAAGATCCCCTAGAGGGTGGTCCGGTGGACCTATTATCCTCCCTTGAAGCCGACGAAGAATTTGTCGATGATGAATTGACGATAGACTTCGACGACTTTTGACCTCATATATTGCACAGACAACAAAACGACCGGACACTTCAGTGAACCGGTCGTTTTGTTTTTACAATGCTTGTTTGGTGGTAATATTTAACGTAGGGCGTCAGCTATCTGGATGAGTGTTTTCACCAGAAATTGCTGTAGAAATACGATGGCTAGCAAGACTATCATAGGAGAAAAATCTATTCCCATGGGAAGTATCGGGAGATTTCGCCGAACAAAGGCAAAAACGGGCTCTGTTATCCCATAAAGAAAACGAACAATTGGATTGTAGGGATCCGGATTAACCCATGAGATCAAAGCTGAAATGATGACCACCCACATATAAATTGACAAAGCGATGTCGACCACATGAGCCAAGGCATAAATCAGATTGCCAACTATGAACATATTTTTCCTCTTCCAGCGCTCAAAGCCACTGACATGATTTTATTTGAAATCCGCTACTGGACCGGTCAGGACTTTGAGTTCCCATATTTTTACGCAGCCCATAAAATCAAAAGCGCCCTGAGGCGCTATGAAATCAAAGCTATGAGGTGATACAAAACGCCTCAAAATTCAGAATAGTGCGTTTCATAAATATGCGCAATTCAAACCGCATTAAATTTTAAAAAAATAACTTACACAAGAATTACTTAATTGATTCTTTCAAAGCCTTCGCAGGGGAAAACTTCGGAGCCTTGGCCTCTTTGATGCTTATTTTTTCTTTCGTGCGCGGGTTTATACCCGTTCTCGCTTTTCTAAGCACCACTGAAAACTTGCCGAAACCGGGAACTGATATTTCCTCTCCGGCGATTAACGCGTCAGCGATTGTCGAAAAAACCAACTCTATGGATTCCGACGCATCTTTTTTGGTCGTTTGGCCCTTCTCGGCCAGTTTGTCTACAAATTCAGCTTTTGTCATTCTCAAGCCTCCCTCTCAAACAATTATAAATTTAGTCACTAAAAACCAATGTTGAATCTATACGACCCGAAAACGTCAAGTGTCAAGAAAATAGTCGATTTCTGACCTTTCGGAACATCGCTTTCAAGCCCTTCTTCAGCAACTACGGAACTATCCAGCTCTCTTCAGAGACCAGTAAAACCTAGCGTAAACACGCAAGAATAAATAATTAGATGGATTTAATAATTTATGTAACATATTGTTTAGTTTAACTTTAATATGGCGATGTATATCCACAAAATGACGAAAGTGTATTGGCGGGCCGACAAAAAATTAAATTTAGGGGGACTCCAATAACAATAACGGTTGACTGAAAAAACGCGTACATGTAAAGGTCAGATACTGAATGTTTCCAAACCTATCAAATCTATATCCTGACAGACGAAGGAGGAAAAATGGCTAAGACGTTAGTTATCGATCAAGAGGCCTGCAGCGGTTGCGGAACTTGTGCGGCTATTGCGGAAGATTGTTTTGCAGTAAGTGATGAGACCGATAAGGCCTATGTTGTTGATCAAAGCGCGTGTTCTGAGGACGAAATTCAAGAAGCCATCGATACTTGCCCTGAAGAGGCTATTTCCTGGCAGGAATAATTTCCGGACGCTCGTTTGATCACGTAAGTAGTTTGTAATAAAAACTACAGATTAGTAGGCGTCATAAAATGGATTCCGGAAATACGGTCGGTTTTCGACAGGGAATTGGTATTAGCTCCCGTCTCCAAGAGCTTTACGAACAAATAGATGATATCTACAGAAAGGTGGCCATTCAATCTGCGTTTAGCTGCGAAGGTTGTGATGGAGCGAAATGCTGTACGGTAGATTTAATTGTTCATACCTTTGCTGAAATGCTTTACATGAGACGGGGGCTTGACGCCTTAAATCAGTCGACCAGGCTGGAAATAAATCAACGAAGCAAACAAATTGTTGAGCTTAAACGACTAGATTCTCTAGGAGAATATAGAAATACTGTTTGCGCCGCCAATCTCGATGGAAAATGCTTGATCTACAATTATCGGCCCATGATATGCAGACTGGCCGGAATTGCGCATTTCATCGAAAAACCTAACGGAACCAGGGTATTTGGTCCGGGTTGCGACCGTTTCGAACATATCGTGAATGACAACATTTCTTTCGAAAAGATTGACCGAACACCATTTTATAGAAAACTGGCCGAATTGGAAATTGAGACAATTAACTCGCAGGGTAAGAGAACATCGAGTAGAACCATAGCTGAAATCCTGGCTACCTAACTCAAGAGATCCGTCTCCGCTTTTTCCCTGGAAATTCCTCTAATCGAGAGATGTTTGTCCCTTGATCGTCCTCCTCTTGTAATGGTCACATCTGATTGACGAATTCCCAGCTTTTTTGAAACAAGTTTTATGAGTTCTTTGTTGGCTTTGCCTTCAACCGGGGGACATGTCAGCCTAAAATTTATTCTGCCATCGGCTCCTCTAAAGATTGAGCTGAAGGGACAGCCAGGTGTAACTCTAACGGCAAGCGAAAATATTTCCTCTGGC
>FUWD013184854.1_pt1 | contig 10571 bp, 12 predicted proteins | sample 1063281 | NCBI WGS metagenome assembly FUWD01 (sample SAMEA79048168, study PRJEB19326) | metagenome | biome: marine
AATTGGTAGAGCAACTGATTTGTAATCAGTAGGTTTGCGGTTCAAGTCCGTATTAGGGCACCATCACTGTTTTTAAACGTCGATCGAATTGCAATTCTAAAGCAAAAAGTTCCTAAAATTATTCCACCATAAACTATAAGAAGTGGATAAAAATCATGATTGACCAGTAGTGCATACCAAGGAGCAATTGTTAGAATGAATGGAAAAAAATTAATCCTAAAAAAGCAAGGATTGGACCAAAAACATCTTTCACAATGATGAAACAAATAAACAAACCCCAAATTCCACTGATTACATAAATTAATATGGAAATGAGAAAAAGGGGACTTAAGCGTATTTTTTTAAATCTTGGCCGAAAAGTTTCTTCACGATCAATTCTTTCAGCCTCAACTTCTTTAACTTCTATAATTTCTTTTTGTTTATCGTCAGACAAATTTATTTATGGAACTAAGATTGCAGGGCCTAATAATTTTCTAGCCTCTAACTCTTCGTGAGCTATCACTGCATCTTTAAGTGCAAATTTTTTAAATAAACTAATTTTAAATTTATTTGTTTTTATTGCTTCAAACACTGTTCGAGCACTATTGACTAATTCTTCTCTTGTTACTGTATAATGTGCAATTGAGGGACGTGTAAAATATAATCCCTTTGGTGCGATATGTTTTTTTGGATCCACTTTTTCAACTAATCCTGAGGCATTTCCAAATGAAACCATAGTTCCACGAATTGCTAAACATTCAATGGATTCTTCAAATGTTTTAGCGCCAACACCATCGTAAACTACATCGAGCATTTTACCGTTTGTAATTTCTTTTACCTTTTGTGAAAAACTTTCCTTTGAATAGTTAATAACAAAATCACAACCATTTTCCTTTGCAATTTTTATTTTCTCCTCTGATCCAACGGTGCCAATAACTTTGCATCCTAAAGATTTAGCCCACTGACAGAAAACTTGGCCAAGTCCACCTGCTGCAGCTTGGTATAAAATAAATTGATCTTTTTTAACTTTATAAGCACGGTGTAATAAATATTCTGCTGTAATTCCCTTAAGCATAACACACGATGCGATTTCATCTGAAATATAGTCTGGAATTTTTACTAGTTTTTCTTGCGGATAAACTTGTTCTTCTGAATAAGATCCTGGAGGAGCTGCTGCATGAGCAACACGATCGCCTACTTTAAATTCTTTAACATCAATTCCTACATCCTCAATAACTCCTGCGGCTTCAAGACCCAGACCAGTTGGAAGGGGAAGAGGATAAATTCCTGCACGGTGATAAGTGTCGATATAATTAAGACCAATTGCTTTATTTTTGATTAAGACTTCATTTGGAGCAAGTTTTTTAATTTCAACGTCAACAAACTTCATAACGTTTGGCTTGCCAGTTTCTGTAATTCTAATTGCCTTAACCATAATTTATAATTATTATTAGAGCATATTTTAGTTATGATAAAAACAATATTTCTATCCTTTTTACTTGTATTTTCTTTCAATACTTTTGATTTAAAAGCAGCTGATTCAGGCCCGCCACCACAAGTTATCCAAAAAACAAACCCAACTTATGCTGAAGCTAAAGCTTTAGTAAAAAGTAAGAAATTTGATAAAGCAGTTGTGATGCTTGAAGAGTTATTAAAGGATAAAAAAATTGCCAACAATCCAGATATTTTAAATGATTATGCTTTTTCATTAAGAAATTTGAAACAATTTGATAAGGCGGAAAAATTTTATTTAGCAGCGTTAAAAATTGATCCAAAACATATCGGTGCTAATGAGTATTTAGGAGAGCTTTATTTGCAAACTAAAAGACCTGAGCAAGCTAAAAAAATTTTAGAGATTCTTAAAAATTGTAACTGCGAAGAATATAAAGAACTCAAAGAACAAGTTGAAAAGTATAAGTAATTTTTTCTAATTTTATCGCTTAAAAACAATAATTTACCATCATTAATCAATTAAAAGTTGCGGTAAAATGCATGTTTGTTGGTTATTACTTTTATAATATAAGAAACGCAATGCTTTCTGACTATTTACAAAATTACTTAACGATTTTTATCTTCCTATTTGTTGCTATTGGAATTGGTGTTGCATTTATAGTCGTTAACTTTTTGTGCGCCCCTAGCAAGCCCGATGCTGAAAAATTATCACCTTATGAATGTGGTTTTGAGCCATTTAATGACTCTAGAATGAAATTTGATGTACGTTTTTATTTAGTTTCTATTCTTTTTATTATTTTTGATTTGGAAGTTGCCTTTTTATTTCCATGGGCAATCACTTTAGGACAGATCGGTGCGTTAGGTTTTTGGTCGATGATGTTATTTTTAGGCACTTTAACCGTTGGCTTTATTTATGAATGGAAAAAAGGAGCTTTGGATTGGGAATGATGCAAAATAAATTAGACCAAGTTCCTGCAGAATTTAAAGAGCTTGCAAAAGAGTTTACAGAAAAAGGTTTTATTACAACTTCAAGTGATAACTTAATTAACTGGGCAAGGACAGGTTCATTACACTGGATGACTTTTGGTCTTGCATGCTGTGCAGTTGAGATGATGCAAACTTCAATGCCACGTTATGATCTTGAAAGATTTGGAGCTGCACCTAGAGCATCACCAAGACAATCTGATGTGATGATTGTTGCTGGAACTTTGACAAATAAAATGGCGCCAGCACTTAGAAAAGTTTACGATCAAATGCCAGAGCCTCGTTATGTTATATCAATGGGTAGCTGCGCAAATGGTGGTGGTTATTATCATTACTCTTATTCTGTAGTTAGAGGTTGTGATCGAATAGTTCCAGTAGATGTTTACGTTCCAGGTTGCCCTCCTTCAGCTGAGGCTTTGTTATATGGAATATTGCAATTACAAAAAAAATTAGAAGAGAAGGAACGATCGAGAGATAATTATGCTGAAAGTAAATCTAGATCCAAACTTGAAAGAACAATTCAAATCTTTAAAAGTTTCAGAAAACTTTTCAGAACCCGTTTTAGAAATAAATAAGGAAGAGCTACCAAATCTTCTTATCTATTTAAGAGATAATAAAAGTTTAAGATTTAGACAACTTATTGATATTTTAGGAGTAGATTACCCAAAACGCGAAAACAGGTTTGATGTAATTTATTTATTATTAAGTCATGAATTTAATAATAGAATTACAATTAAGACTTCAGTTAAATTAGATGAAGCGTTAGCAAGTGTAGTTCCTATTTTCCCAGTGGCTAATTGGTTTGAAAGAGAAGCCTTTGATATGTACGGGATTAAATTTACCAATCATCCAGATCTTAGAAGAATTTTAACTGACTATGAATTTGAAGGCTATCCCCTTAGAAAAGATTTTCCATTATCAGGACATACAGAAGTTCGATATGACGACGAGCTTAAAAAAGTAGTCTACGAGCCAGTAAAATTAGCCCAAGCTTATAGAGATTTTGACACTGAATCCCCATGGGAGGGCACCAAATATATTAAGAAAGAACAGGACAAAAGATAATGGCTAAAGAGACAAAGACTATGAATCTAAATTTTGGTCCACAGCATCCTGCTGCGCACGGAGTGTTAAGGTTAATTCTTGAACTAGATGGTGAAGTAATTGAGCGAGCAGATCCACATATTGGGCTACTTCATAGAGGAACAGAAAAATTAATTGAAAATAAAACCTACACACAAGCCGTACCATATTTTGATCGTCTTGATTATGTAGCGCCGATGAATCAAGAACATGCCTTTGCTCTTGCCATTGAAAAATTATTAGAAATTAAAGTTCCAGCTCGAGGAAGTTACATTCGCGTTATCTTTTGTGAGATTGGAAGAATTTTAAGTCACATTTTAAATATTACAACACAAGCATTAGATGTGGGTGCATTAACTCCTTCTCTTTGGGGATTTGAGGAGAGAGAAAAATTAATGGTATTTTATGAGAGAGTTTCAGGATCAAGATTACATGCAAATTATTTTAGACCAGGCGGAGTTCACCAAGATTTTCCAGTAGGTCTTAAAGAAGATATTTTAGAATTTTGTAAAAACTTTCCAAAAGTTATTGATGATTTAGAAAATTTATTAACTGATAATAGAATATTTAAACAAAGAAATGTTGATATTGGAATTGTCAGTCCCCAAGATGCAGTGGCGCATGGTTTTTCTGGAGTAATGCTGCGAGGGTCAGGGATTGCTTGGGATTTAAGAAGAGCGCAGTCTTATGAAGTTTATGACAAATTTAAATTTAAAATTCCAATTGGAAAAAATGGTGACTGCTATGATCGATATCTTTGCAGAATTGAAGAAATGAGAGAAAGCACAAAAATAATTATCGATGCTCTAAATTCTATGCCAGAAGGTCCTGTGATGACAACGGATGGAAAAGTTTCACCACCATCAAGGGCAGATATGAAAAAATCTATGGAAGCTTTAATTCACCACTTTAAATTATTTACAGAAGGTTATCATGTTCCAAAAGGAGAAGTTTATTCTTGTGTTGAAGCTCCTAAAGGAGAGTTTGGAGTTTATCTAATCGCTGATGGATCAAACAAACCTTATCGTTGCAAAATTAAAGCACCAGGTTTTGCTCATTTACAAGCAATGGATTATGTCATTAAGGGCCATATGTTAGCTGATGTTCCTGCAGTTCTTGGTTCTATGGATATTGTATTTGGAGAAATCGATCGATGAGTGGAAAACATGTTGAAAAAAATCAGCCGACTTCCTTTGAATTTAATTCAGCAAATTTAGAGAAAATTAATAAGATATTAAAAAAATATCCATCAGAACGTAAAAAAAGCGCAGTAATGCCTCTTTTAGATATTGCACAAAGACAGCATGATAACTGGATTCCTTATGCTGCTATTAAGAAAATAGCTGAAATTTTAGAAATGCCTCATATCAAAGTTTATGAAGTTGCAACTTTCTACTCAATGTACAATTTAGCGCCTGTTGGAAAATATTTTGTGCAAGTCTGCACGACAACACCTTGTATGTTAAGAGGATCGGAGAAAATTGTAAAACTTTGTAAAAAATATATTTCAGAAAAAGAAGGTCAGTTAAGTAGTGATAATAAAGCTTCATGGGTAGAAGTTGAATGTTTAGGAGCGTGCGTTAGTGCACCTATGATGCAAATTAATGATGATTTTTTTGAGGACTTAAATGAGGAGACTGCAATTAAAATTTTTGAAGGGATTAAATCTGATCAACTACCTAAGTTTGGATCTCAAAAGGGTAGGATTGGTTTTGAACCTAATAAACGATTAACATTAGTTAAAAATTAAATGCTACAGGATAAAGATAGAATTTTTACAAATTTATACGGTGATTTCGGCAGAGACATAGTTTCTGCAAAATCTAGAGGAGACTGGAAAGATACTGCAGCTCTTATTGCAAAAGGAAAAGATTGGATCATCAATGAGGTAAAACTTTCTGAATTAAGAGGAAGGGGAGGAGCAGGATTTCCAACTGGAATGAAATGGTCTTTTGCTCCAAAAGAAATAAAACCTGGCAGACCCCATTATTTAATTATCAATGCAGATGAGTCAGAACCTGGAACTTGCAAAGATAGAGATATTATAAGATTTGAACCACAAAAATTAATTGAAGGTTGTTTAATTGCCTCTTATGCCATTGGAGCAAACACTTGCTACATTTATATTCGAGGAGAATATTTTAATGAGAGTAAAATTTTACAAGAAGCAATTAATGAAGCTTATAAAGAAGGCCTAATTGGCAAAAATGCTTGTGGCACAGGATTTGATTTAGATATTCATATTCACCTAGGTGCAGGTGCTTATATTTGTGGAGAAGAAACTGCTTTAATTGAAAGTATAGAAGGTAATAAAGGTCAGCCAAGATTAAAACCTCCTTTCCCAGCATTAGTTGGTCTTTATGGATGTCCAACAATTGTCAATAATGTTGAAACAATTGCTGTAGTTCCAACAATTTTAAAAAGAGGTGGAAAATGGTTTGCAAGTTTTGGTAGAGCAAAAAATACTGGAACTAAAATTTTTTGTATTTCAGGAAATGTTAACAATCCATGTAATGTTGAAGAGGAAATGGGTATTCCTCTAAAAGAATTAATAGAAAAACATGCAGGTGGAGTTGTGGGTGGTTGGGAAAATTTACAAGCAGTGATCCCAGGTGGCTCCTCAATGCCAGTTTTAAGTAAAAAAATATGCGATACGATAAAAATGGATTTTGACTCCTTAGTAGAAGTTCAAAGTGGTCTTGGAACGGCAGGGGTTGTAGTAATCGATAAATCCCAAGATATAGTTAAATGCTTTGCTAGAATAGCCAGGTTTTATAAGCATGAAAGCTGCGGTCAGTGTACACCGTGCAGAGAAGGCACTGGTTGGATGTGGAGAATGTTAGAGAGAATTAATAAGGGCGATGCGGATGTTCAAGAAATAGATATGCTAATGGATGTTACTAAACAAATAGAGGGTCATACTATTTGTGCTTTTGGTGAAGGAGCTTCTTGGCCGGTTCAAGGTTTATTAAGACATTTTCGAGGTGAGATTGAACAAAGATTAACTTTCAAAAATAAAAAAATTGCATAAATGATTAAATTAAAAGTTGATGGAGTCGAAATAGAAGTACCGCAAGGCGCGACCGTACTTCAAGCCTGCGAAATTGCAGGTAAAGAAATTCCAAGATTTTGTTACCATGAAAGATTATCCATCGCTGGAAATTGTAGAATGTGTCTTGTTGAAATGGACAAATCAGCAAAACCAGTTGCATCCTGTGCGATGCCAGCTGCAAATGGACAAGTCATTTACACTAACACAGAACTTGTAAAAAAAGCTCGCGAAGGTGTGATGGAATTTTTACTTATAAATCATCCTTTAGATTGTCCTATTTGTGATCAAGGAGGTGAATGCGACCTGCAAGATCAATCTATGAAATATGGCGTTGATAAATCTAGATATCAATTAAACAAAAGATCAGTCAAAGAAAAATACATGGGTCCTCTAATTAAAACAGTAATGACAAGATGTATTCATTGCACTCGTTGTATTCGATTTGCATCAGAAGTTGCTGGTGTGCCAGATCTTGGAACAACAGGACGTGGTGAGAATATGGAAATTACTACTTATCTTGAAAAAACTTTAGATTCTGAATTATCTGCAAATGTTATTGATCTTTGTCCTGTGGGTGCATTAACTTCAAAGCCTTACGCTTTCGAAGCAAGACCTTGGGAACTTACAAAAACAGAAAGTATCGATGTGATGGATGCGGTGGGTTCCAATATTCGAGTGGATACTAAAGGCTGGGAAGTAAAAAGAGTTTTACCAAGATTAAATGAGGAAATTAATGAGGAATGGATTTCTGATAAGACTCGTTATGCCTGTGATGGATTATCAAAAAATAGAATTGATAAACCTTACATTAAAGTAAATGAAAAACTTGAAGCGTGTAGTTGGGAGCAGGCATTTGATTTTATAATTAAAAATACAAAAGATTTATCAGGCGATAAAGTTTTTGGTGTTGTTGGTGATTTAATCGATGTTGAAAGTATGTATATGTTTCAAAAATTTTTAAATACTTCTTTTAAATCTAATAATATTGATTTTAGACAAACTAATCTTTTTATAAATCCATCTCACAAAGCAAACTATTTATTTAACACAACAATTGCTCGTTTACCCGAAGCTGATCTAGTTGTTTTAGTTGGCTCAAATCCAAGATTAGAGGCACCAATAGTAAATATTAGGATTAGAAAGGCATATTTAGCAAGAAAAACAAAGGTTTATTCCATAGGAGATAATTTTGATCTTACCTATCCCCATGAAAATGTTGGAACAACCCATTCTGCAATTGCTGAGATATTAAATAAAAAAGGAAAAATTTATGAGAGCTTGAAGACTTCTAAAAAGCCTGTCTTTATTATTGGTGAATCCGCTTTATCCTCGAATGGTGAATATATTCTTGAAACAATAAAAAAATTTTAAAAGAAAGTAATTCACTAAACGAAAATTGGAATGGATTAAATATTCTTCACCAAAAAGCATCCAGTGTTGGCGCGATATATCTTAATTTGATGAAAGAAAACTTTTTAGAAAAATTAAATGATGATAACAACAAATTAGTTTACCTACTAGGAGCAGATCACGTCAAATTAAGTAAAAAAAATCAATTTATAATTTATCAAGGATCACACGGTGGTCTTAATAGTAAGATTGCAGATGTTGTACTGCCAGGGGCTGCTTATACTGAAAAAAAAGGTATTTATGTTAACACTGAAGGAAGAGTTCAAAGCGCAAACAAAGCAACTTTCCCCCCAGGCGATGCAAAAGAGGATTGGAAAATATTTAGAGCATTATCTGAAAAATTTAACAATTTAATAGATATTAACACCCATGAAATTTTAAGAGAAAATTTGTTTAAAGATTTTCCAATTTTCAAAAATTTTAATGAAATCCCACAACTTACATATGAGAATTTAGAAATTAAAAATATTAATGCATCTAATAATAATATTAAAATAAATGAAATTGATTTTTATTTTTCAAATATCATAGCTGCATCATCTAAAACAATGAATGAATGTAAAATAGCTAAGCAAGTTTTATTAAAAACTGGAACAGATAATTAATATTTATGGACTACGCTATATATTTTTTTAACGATCTTTTAAAAATTTTTGCTTTAGTTATTCCAGTACTTATTTCTGTTGCTATGATTGTCTGGGTTGATCGACGAGTGTGGGGTGCTGTACAACTTAGAAAAGGTCCAAACGTTGTTGGTCCTTTTGGTTTGTTTCAAACTTTAGCGGATGCACTTAAATATATTTTTAAAGAAGTAATAATTCCCGTTCGAGCTAATAAAGTAATTTTTGTTATTGCTCCAATTGTTACAATGTCATTAGCTTTGGTTTCATGGGCGGTAATACCTTTTAGCGAAAGTTTAGTTGTTGCAGATATAAATGTTGGAATTTTATATATCTTTGCGGTGTCATCCCTTGGAGTTTATGGAATTATAATGGCTGGCTGGGCGTCAAATTCTAAATATCCTTTTTTAGGCGCATTAAGATCTGCTGCACAAATGGTATCCTATGAAGTTTCAATTGGTTTAATAATAATCAATGTGCTGCTGTGCGCTGGCTCTTTAAACTTGAAAGATATTGTTTTAGCCCAAAAAAGCATATGGTTTGCAATACCTTTATTCCCTATGTTTGTTATTTTTTTATTTCTGCATTAGCAGAAACTAATCGACCGCCATTTGATCTACCTGAGGCTGAAGCTGAACTAGTAGCTGGATATCAAACTGAATACTCTGGAATGATGTATGCATTATTCTGGTTGGGAGAGTATGCAAATATTCTTTTAATGTGTGGACTTGGTACCATTTTGTTTTTAGGTGGTTGGTTATCACCCATTGATGTTTACCCCTTTAATGCAATTCCTGGTCCCATTTGGTTTATTTTTAAAATACTACTTCTATTTTTCTTATTTGCTATGGTTAAGGCAATTGTTCCAAGATATCGATACGATCAATTAATGAGATTAGGTTGGAAAATATTCTTACCATTTTCGTTATTTTGGGTAGTATTAACATCTGCTTTTTTATATTTTTTTAACTTATTACCAGCATGAACTTAAAAACTTCAAGATTATTAAAGACAGTTTTTTTATCAGAATTTGTTAAAAGTCTTTATTTAGCTTTTATTTACATTTTTAAAAGAAGAGCCACAGTAAATTATCCATTTGAAAAAGGTTCTATCAGTCCAAGATTTAGAGGTGAGCATGCGTTAAGACGATATCCCGATGGTGAGGAGAGATGTATTGCGTGTAAATTATGTGAAGCAGTTTGTCCTGCGCAAGCAATTACAATTGAAGCTGAACCAAGGGCAGACGGATCTAGGCGTACAACAAGATATGATATTGATATGCTTAAATGTATTTATTGTGGACTTTGTCAAGAGTCGTGTCCAGTTGATGCAATAGTACAAGGACCTAATTTTGAATTTGCAACTGAGACTAGGGAAGAGCTTTATTACAATAAAGAGAAACTTATGGAAAATGGTGATAAGTGGGAGAAAGAATTAGCTCATAATATAAGAGTAGATAAATCCTTCAGATGATAGCTCACGCTATAATTTTTTATTTCCTTTCAACGATAACTATACTTTCAACTATCATGGTTATCGCCTCAAGAAATACAATCCACTCAGTTTTTTTCTAATTTTAGATTTTGTTAGTGCCGCTTGCTTATTTATTATGCTCGGCGCTGAGTTCGTGGGAATGATTTTATTAATTGTATATGTTGGAGCTGTCGCTGTACTTTTTTTATTTGTTGTAATGATGTTAGAGGGAAATTTTGAAAAAATTAAGCAAGGTTTTTTACAATATCTACCGATTGGTTTTTTTATAGGGATCGTTATATTTTTAGAGTTGATCGTTGTCATTGGTGGATGGCAGTATAAATCAGAATTTATAGGCACTTCAAAAATTATCTATGATGCGAATGAAACCAACACTGAGCAACTTGGTAAATTAATTTATACTGATTTTTTTTACCATTTCAGATATCAGGGTTAGTTCTTTTAGTGGCTATGATAGGCGCTATTTTGCTTACTTTTAGACGACGAACTAACATGAA
>FUWD013024423.1_pt1 | contig 10567 bp, 8 predicted proteins | sample 1063281 | NCBI WGS metagenome assembly FUWD01 (sample SAMEA79048168, study PRJEB19326) | metagenome | biome: marine
TTACTTTGCATAATTTAGACTATATCGTTGAAAAGAAAAAGATATTAGTTTGTTCTATTTGTATTGCTATTTAGAGATGTATTCTTATCTTTCTCCAATTTTTGAAATTATAGCAAGTTTATGATCAATTCAAGCATAGTTGAAGAATTTATAGTAAGGTTTAATACCATCCCTCGGGTTTTTAAGTCGCCCGGAAGAATTAACCTGATAGGTGAACATACCGATTATAATGAAGGATTTGTATTACCGGCAGCTATTGATTATCATATGGTACTGGCAATGCACCCGAATAACCTAAAGTTATTCAGGTTTTATTCGTACGATTATAGTGAGTATGTTGAATTTGATATCTCAAATATTCAAAAATCAAAAACTTTATGGGCTAACTATTTGCTGGGAGTGATATCTCAATTTAATAAATCCGGAAAATACATAACAGGAGTAGATTGTGTGTTTGGCGGGAATATTCCAATTGGAGCTGGTTTATCGTCATCAGCTGCTATTGAGTGTGGTTTTGCTTATGGTTTAAATGAACTATTTAAAACTAAGTTTATGAAAATTGATTTAGTTAAAATGTCACAAAAGGCCGAGAATGAGTTTGCCGGGGTTATGTGTGGCATTATGGATCAGTTTGCAAGTGTTTTTGGAAAAGAAAATAAGGTTATTCAGCTAGATTGCAGATCTCTTGAATTTCAGTATTTTCCTTTCAACATGCCTGACTATGATATTATTTTGTGTGATACAAAAGTTAAGCATAGCTTAGCCTCATCAGAATATAATAAAAGGCGTAATGAATGTGAAAAGGGTGTTGATATTATTAAGAAATATGAAGAGGATGTTCACTCGTTAAGAGATGTCAATATAGCGATGTTAAATAAGTATAAATCAAAATTTAATCCCATAATTTACAAAAGGTGTAAATATGTTATTGAAGAAAACTCAAGGGTGCTGGATTCGTGTGAAGCTTTACAGAATAATAAACTGGAATTATTAGGTGAGAATATGTTCAACACTCATGATGGTTTACGATTTGATTATGAAGTAAGTTGCAGAGAGCTAGATGTGTTAGTTGATTTCGCGAAAGCGCAAGAATGTGTAATTGGAGCAAGAATGATGGGTGGTGGTTTTGGCGGTTGTACAATTAATTTAGTTCTAAAATCAGGAACTGAAGCATTTATTAGAAATATAACAAGGGATTATTTGGATAAAACAAATAAGCATTTGGGAATTTATAAAACTAGAATTTCTGAAGGAACTTCAGAAATAGTATTAACAGATTAATTCTAAATAATGAATAATTTTGCAACTATTGATTATGTTATTTTTATTTCCTACGCGATACTGATTATTTCGGTTGGGCTATTTGTTTCAAGAACAAAAAAAGGACATCAAAAAACAGCTGAAGAGTACTTTCTAGCTGGCAAATCGCTGCCCTGGTGGGCAATAGGCGCCTCATTAATTGCTGCAAATATTTCAGCTGAACAATTTATTGGGATGTCTGGTTCGGGATTTGCAATTGGTTTGGCCATTGCTTCATACGAATGGATGGCAGCCATAACCTTAATAATTGTTGGCAAATATTTTCTTCCAATATTCATTGAGAAAAAGCTGTATACTATTCCTGAATTTGTGGAAAAGCGTTTTAGCACTAACCTAAAAACTATATTGGCAATATTTTGGGTAGCACTTTTTATTTTTGTTAACCTCACTTCTGTATTGTATTTAGGAGCGAAAGCCTTAGATACAATTGTTGGAACAGGTGATGGATCAATAATGCTTGTAAGTATTATTGGGCTTGCTTGTTTTGCTGCTGCCTATTCTCTTTGGGGCGGATTGGCTTCTGTTGTTTGGACTGATGTAATCCAGGTTATTTTATTGGTATTGGGAGGGTTGCTAACTGCCTTTATTGCGTTGGACCATGTTACTCCTGAAGGAGGAATACTGAACGGTTTTCGACATATTTATGATGTTGTTCCAGAGAAATTTTCAATGATCCTTTCGAAGGGTGACATTATAACTCCAAATGGAAAGGATGCGTGGTGGGATTTACCAGGTCTTGCTGTTTTAATTGGAGGTTTATGGGTAGCAAATTTGTATTATTGGGGTTTTAACCAGTATATTATTCAACGTACTTTGGCAGCAAAAAGTTTAAAAGAATCTCAACGGGGAATAGCCTTTGCAGCATTTCTTAAACTATTAATTCCTCTTATTGTAGTTATTCCTGGAATTATAGCCTTTGTTATGAACGCCGATGCTGATGGAAACCTGATGAGGAGCTCAATGGATCCTAATTTTATTAACTCTGATGGGATGGTTATAAATGATAATGCTGCACCATGGTTAATTAGTAATTTTATTCCTGTTGGGATAAAGGGGTTAGTATTAGCTGCTTTAGCTGCTGCGATAGTTTCATCTTTAGCCTCAATGTTAAATTCTACTTCCACTATTTTTACGATGGATATTTACAAACCCTATTTTAACAAAAATGCTTCTGATAAGCAAACTGTAAATACAGGAAGGATTTCAGCTGCTGTTGCATTAATCATTGCTGTTGTTATTGCACCTCAACTAGGTAATTTGGGTCAGGTTTTTCAATATATACAAGAATATACCGGTGTTGTGAGTCCTGGAATTTTAGCTGTATTTTTAATGGGACTATTTTGGCGAAAAAGCAACTAATAATGCTGCTATTTGGGGAATAATATTATCTATTCCTATCGCAATGTATTTTAAAGTAGGCCCTAATGGCTGGTGTGAAAGTAGCATGTTTTTAGTCCTTCCCTTCATGCAGCAAATGCTAATAACATGTATTCTTACGATAATTATAATTTTTGGTATTAGCTATTTTGAAACAAGTGGCAAAGATGACCCTAAGGCCATTGTTCTATCAAAAAAATTGTTTGAAACAGGTACTGCATTTAATATTAGCGCAGTAGTTATTATGATTATTCTGGTCTTTTTATATGCGTTGTTTTGGTAAATAATGATAGATATTTCTTATTGATATATTCCAAATTTATAGATAGTTTTTTGTGTATATTTTTCTCCCGGCTCTAATACTGTTGATGGAAAATTAAGTTGATTTGGTGAATCAGGAAAGTGTTGAGTTTCAAGGCAAAAGGCGTTTCTGAAATTGTAAGTTGTTTCATGATGTCCAATGTCCGACCCATCTAAAAAATTACCCGAGTAAAATTGTATTCCGGGCTCCGTTGTAAAAACCTCCATGGTTCGTCCTGTTTGGGGTTCAATAACTTTTGCTGCTAATGATAGTTCATTTTCATCTTTATTTATTACCCAATTGTGGTCGTAACCTCTTCCCAACTTTAGTTGCTCATAATCATCTTCAATGCGCAAATCTATTCTAGTAGTTTCATTGAAGTCCATTGGTGTAGCAACAACTGATCTTAATTCACCTGTTGTTATTATTTCATTATTAACAGGAGTGAAGAAGTTCGCGTTTATCATTAGTTCATGATCTAGTATATCACTCTTTCCACCATCCTTTAAATTGAAAAAGCTATGGTGAGTTAAATTAATGACAGTTTTCTTATCTGTTTCAGCTAAATAATCTATAACTATTTCGTTATTATTTGTCAAAGTGTAGGTTACCCATGTATTTAGATTGCCGGGATATCCTTCTTCGCCATCAGGACTCAAATAATGCAGTTTAATAAAATGCTGATCATTATTGTTTTTGTAATCCTGAACTTCCCATATTACATTATTAAAACCAACATTACCTCCATGTAAATGATTGTTTCCAATATTTCTGACAAGTGTAAATTCGTTGTCATCGAGAGTAAATTTTCCATTAGCAATTCTATTACCAAATCTACCAATAGTAGCACCAAAATATAAGTTACCGGTTATGTATTCCTCAGGATTGTCATATCCCAAAACAACTTCACCAACGGTGCCATTTCTATCAGGCACCAATATTGACACAATACTTGCTCCAAAGTTGGTAATCTTCACTGTTATTCCATTGCTGTTAGTTAGTTCAACAATCTCAAGGTCTTTGGTCGTGTTTTTCATTTTGTTATTCATATAGTTGGTGTTGCATGCAATTATTGTTCTTGTAAATAAGGTAAGAGATATTATTTTCTCATTTTTAAATTTTTAACCGGATTAAATTCTGAAAAATATTAAGAATATCAAAAGTAGTATAAAGTTTAAAAAATGATATTATTTTTGGTGACTTTTAGAAATTACTTAATAGCAAAGTCATGTTACGAAAAATTTTATCGATTGTAGTCATCCTAATGTTTGGATATCAGTTTAGTATTAATGCATGCACCATTATTGCAGTTGGTAAAAAAGCTTCAGCAGATGGTTCAAACATAATATCACATACTGATACTGGTCCTGATTCAAGGATATTTGTTGTTCCAGCTCAAACATTTAAACCAGGTGATAAAGCCTCTGTATATTGGGGAATTCAGGATGCAGACAGGGCTTTGGATGATGATGGAATAATACTAGGTTATATTCCACAGGTTGAACAAACTTATAAGTATTTTCAATCGGCATATTCACACCTAAATGAATACCAACTTGGAATTGGTGAAAGTACTACAGCTCAAAGGCAGGAACTAACTTGTTCTCGTGAGAATGGGAAACAGATTATGACAATTGAGCAGGCACAGATTTTTGCTTTACAGCGATATAAAGTTGCCAGAGAGGCTGTTAAGTTTATTGGAGAACTAATGACAAAGTATGGGTTCTTACCTTCGAGTGGTGATGGATCTGAAACACTTGTTATTGCTGACACAGAAGAAATTTGGATTCTTGAAATATTTGGTGTTGGACAGGGATGGACTCCGGAAAGTGGGAAACCCGGCGCTATTTGGGCTGCCCAAAGGTTACCTGAAGATAAAGCTACAATGATTCCTAACTGGAGCATTATTAAGGAAATAAATGTAAAAGATAAAAAAAACTTTTTGGTTTCAGAAAATTATAAATCTGAAGCAATAGATCGTGGATGGTATGATCCTTCTTCAGGGAAACCATTTATATGGCAGGAAGCATACACTCCTTTGCCTGTTGAATATGCTACAGGTAGATTTTGGCTTTTTCACCAAACTTTTGTGCCTAATCTTCGTGAATGGCCTGACCGTTTCTTAGATGGTGATCCGTATAAAGGAATAAGTCCATATTTTCAAATTGTTGAGCCTTTATCCATATATCCATTTTCGGTTGTTCCTGAGGAGCTTATATCAGTACAGGATATAATTGCATTTCAACGCTCAACTTATGAAGGTACTATTTATGACATGACTTCCGGTCCTGAATGGCTTGTGCCGGATGGTGAAGGGAAGATGGTTAAAAGTCCGTTAGCTACTCCATTTCCAAGTAGAGATCTGCGTAAGCTAATGAAAATTACTTATCGTCGACCAGTTGCCCGTCATCGTGGACATTACGGCATGGTACTTCAACTTAGGGATTGGTTACCTGATGAAATTGGGGGAGTATATTGGGTTTATCTTGATAATCCTTATTTTAGCCCTTATGTTCCAATATATGCTGGAAACCTTTCGGTTGCAACTACATATAAAACTTATGATCCCAATAAATATGATGAAAATTCTGCTCGTTGGGCAATTGATTTTGTGGATAACCTGACAAATCTAAAATTTCAACTAATAGCTGAGGACGTACGAGAGGTAAGGACTCCTTTTGAAAATGCAATATTTGATGATCAAAAATTAGTTGAAGAAAAAGCCATAATATTATATAAAAGAGATCCTATTATTGCTCAGGAGTATCTAACAAATTATTCTAACGGTTTAATGTATGATGTTACTGAAATGTTTATTGAGTTAAGGAATGATATTATCACAAATTATACTAATAATCATGAGTAGAGTTTATGGTAACTCATATAAATTTAGTTGCAAATAATTACTAATTAATCGGCTAATTTATTGTTCTGGTTAGAGTATTGTAAATATGACAGTTCAATAATAGTTAATTCATTCTCATATAACTCAATAGTAAGAGTATTTGGTTGTACTTTAGCACACCTCAAGAATATATTACCAATATTAAACTATTAACATAATACAGTAATTATGAAAAAAACTTGGAAGTTTTATCTCGGTATTGCACTTTTTACCTACTCATGGATACCTTACATCTTTGTGTTTTTGATCATGCCATTTTTAAGTTTCACTACAACTGAGGCTTTATCAATCTCCTCTGTAATACTTGTTACAGCTGAGGTGGCATTTGCAATTTCTATTGCATTGCTAGGAAAAGATTTTATTAATATGCTTAAGGCAAAATTTAAAAGTAAATTTTCTAAAAAGGAGGTAAAGAAAGTTTCAAACCAATTAGTAAGTTACGTTACCGTATTGGGATTATACTTTTTATTTTACTCTGGCAATACCCTCAATACTTACAGAAGTTGTACTTTATTACGATTATCTTGATTATATAGGATTAAATAATCTGTTGTATATATATTTATCTTTTGATGTAATATTTATTTCTAGCCTATTTATTCTTGGTGGTGAATTTATTGATAAGCTAAGGGGGCTTTTTACATATGCCGATGTGGTTGGTAAGGGTACTAAGTGAATTTAATAATAGATAGTTGATAACATAAAACATATTCAAAATGGATAAACTTAAAAATAGTCTGCAAAAACACAGTCAGAATAATGAGAGTAAAAAGGCTTCTCAATTATTAAACGATACGCTGGATGGAATAGCAACCGCTCTTAATGGCGATGAAAATCTTAGCAAGGAGATGACAGGTGACTTAGGTCCAATTAATGCGATAATTGGCATAAAAACTGATGATGAATCAATAAAAACGACCGTAGTAATTAAAGATGGCAAGTTTAGTTTTATTAAAGATTTCTGTGATATCGATGCAGATGCAACACTTGTTTTTGATTCAACAGAAGAGTTTAATAATTATGTGAATGCAGATTCGGATGAGGCAATACGTATGTTTTTAGCCAGCCGGGTTCGTCTCGAAGGGAACCAATCAATTTTTGGATATGTTAACTATTTAATAAGTTTGTTGTCGTGGCAAGATGATGTAAAAGGCTTTGATGTACAAAAAGATGTACACAAAAAGCAAAATCTAGCTGCTGCTGGTGGCGCAACAAATGATGGGCGAAGCATGAAGGACAATCGCATTAATACAAGGCTAAAAGCAGAGAGTATTGATGAAGGAGTTAAGTGGTTAGATGAACCATATTTATCCGAATATACTATTGAAGATTTTCCACGCCTTGTAAAATTTAAAGAAGATCATCTAAACACGATGCCTGAAGTAACAGCTGAACAGGGGAAGTTACTTACTGACTATTATGTTGAAAATGGGTTTGAAAAACAAAAGGATGGCACGCCATGGGACCCTATGTTACGTACTGCAAAAGGATTTGAGTATCTTATGAATAATAAGGTACCGCTTATTCGCGAAAACGATTTACTTGCCGGTACTATTACAACAAACCCTATATGTGGATCTGTAAATCAACCATATACTGTTGGATGGTCTATTTGGGGTGAGTTAAATACAATTGCCTATCGTGAACTTGATCCGTTTTATGTTAACGAAGAAACAAAAAATTCTTTAAGCAGGTATGTTTTTCCGTATTGGAGAGATAAATATATACAACAAAAGTGGAAAGATGATAATGACTATCCTTTGTCGGCAAAAATTAACGACCGTATGTTTTGTTTTGGGTTATGGGGTCTTGTTTCACTTAACCCCGGAAGTCCAGGTTACGACAAAGTCGTTAAATTTGGTATAGGTAGTATGAGAGAAGAAATTGATACAAACCTACATGAATTTAGTAATAAATCAGACGAGTATCAAAAAGCGAATATAGATAAGAAAAATTCATGGGTAGCAATGGCTGCAGCATTGGATGGAATGTTGGCATACACAAAAAACCTTGCTAAAGTTGCTAAAGAAGAAGCTGAGAAAGAATCAAATCCAACGCGTAAATCAGAACTTGAAGATATTTACAAAACTCTTCAACACGTACCCGAAAAACCAGCCCAAACACTTAGAGAAGCAGTTCAAACACTTTGGATTATGTTTATTGGTTCTTGTTTAGATGCTATGGATGAGAGTATTACAATTGGAAGGCTCGATCAAATACTTCAGCCATATTTTGAGGCTGATATTAAAAAACTTCCTGAAAACGAACGAGAGGAGTACATTAAAGGGGCAATTGAGCTTGTTGGAAGTTTGTTTTTACGTTTTACAAGCCATTTGGTGGCTGCTGCAACTGTTGCTTCGTGGCAAAATTCAGGTGCACCAGGTGTTACATCAGTGATGGTTGGTGGAGTTACTGCTGATGGAAAAGATGCTGTAGTTGATATGACATATATTGTATTAAAAGTTGCTGAAATGCTGTCTCTTAATGACCCAGATATGGATGCTCGTTATATGGTTGGTGTGAATAGTACTGCTTATATTACACGTGTTGCTGAGCTAAATTATATTACAAGCGGTACACCGTCAGTACATAATGATGAAGCCATTATTGACTCATTATGTCAGCATGGATGGGATGTTAAAGATGTTCGTGAGTGGGTAGCATGTGGATGTGTTGAACCAATAATTACTGGAAAGCATTTTGGTGCAACAGGCGATTTAGATTCAAATTTGATGGTTCCGCTAACAATGGCTATATACAATGGATATCATCCATCTGCCAAGTGGGATTTTGGTCCAAAAACAGGTAAACTAGTTAGCTTTAAGACATTTGATGAATTTTATGAAGCATTTGAGAAGCAATTCAATTTCATTTATAAACAAGCTACTGAGGCATCATTGCAAATTCTGAAAGCTCAACAAAATCTAATGCCAGCACCATTAAGTTCTGCTCTATTGGAAAATTGTATTAAAGAGGGTGTTGGTATGACACATGGTGGAGCAAAATATAACTCTTCAGGAGGTGCTTTTACTGCTTTATCCGATGTTATTGACTCACTACTTGTTATTAAGCAAGTGATATTTGATGAAAAAAATATTCTTTTGATGAATTACGAATAGCTATGGATGATGATTTCGTGGGCCATAAAGCATTACACACCTATATTGAAAATAAAGTTCCTAAGTTTGGCTCAGGTGATGAAGGTGGCAGAGTTATGGTTGATAGGGTTACAACAATGATAGCCGATTATATGCATAGTCATGATAATGGAAGGGGAGGAGTTTATTTTCCCGGCTACCGAACCAATAATAATCATACAGTTTATGGACGTGTTTCTGGTGCTTCAGCATCAGGCAGACTTGCTGGCAAACCTTTTACCTCAGGGCTTACCCCAAACCCTGCTGCATCAAATAATATTCTGGATAACTTGAATGATGTTGCAAGTATTAATCCATTAAATTGCGACAATAACTACACATTTAATGTTCGTGTTTCTTTTTCAGATAAAGATGCACACAGGCAAAATGTTGATCATCTTGTAAATTACATACAAACATATTTTATAAACGGAGGTATGCAGATCCAATGCAATATTGTTGATAGTGATACCCTTAAAGATGCTATGGCTCATCCAGAAATGTATCCTGATTTAATTGCCCGTGTTTCAGGATATACTGGATATTATACGCGAATGCAACAAGATTTACAGTTAGAGATTATTGGCAGAACTGAATTTAAAATTTAAGCATTTGCAAGAAGCTTTAATTTTTGATATAAAGCATAATTCTTTAGAAGACGGTCCTGGAATACGTAGCGTGGTCTTTTTTAAGGGTTGCCCTCTTAATTGTGTATGGTGCCAAAATCCTGAAGGTAAAAAGCTGACGCCCGAATTATATTGGGAGAACGAAAAGTGCATTTCATGCGGAAGCTGTATTGAAGTGTGTCCTGAAAATGCAATTTCCTTTGATTTCCAAAAATTTATTGACAGAGAACTTTGTAATAATTGTTTTGAGTGTGTAGATATTTGTCCCTCAACTGCTTTAAAAATTATTGGAAGTAAAATGAGTGTTGATGAAATTATTAATGAAATAATACCATATAGAAATTATTTTAAAAACTCGGGAGGGGGAGTCACTCTTTCCGGAGGTGAGGCAATGTTAAATATGGAGTATGCTTCAGAGTTGCTAACAAAACTTAAAAGTATCGGTATACATACTTTACTGGAAACTTCAGGGTATTTCAATTTTGAAGAATTTAAGCGTTTAATTGTTCCATTTGTTGATGAAATTTATTATGATATTAAATTTATTGATAATCAAAAGCATAAGCAATGGTGTGGTGTTAGTAATACAATAATTTTGGACAATTTTAAACGATTACACAAACATCGTTCGACAGCAAAATTTAATCTGGTTCCACGCACAGCATTGTTGCCTAATATTACAGATGCGGAGGAAAATATAAGAGCAATTGCAAATTTCTACAAATCAATATGCGTAACTAAAACAATCCTATTGCTAAACAATCCAGATTGGTTTCAAAAGTTAGATAAACTTGGTTATAGAAGTGGTATTATTGGAAATGAGGAGATTAGATCACTATATCCATTAAGAAAAGAAGTAATTGTTAATAATTATTTCTAAAGAGTATGGTATCGATGTAGA
>FUWD013176717.1_pt1 | contig 10567 bp, 14 predicted proteins | sample 1063281 | NCBI WGS metagenome assembly FUWD01 (sample SAMEA79048168, study PRJEB19326) | metagenome | biome: marine
CCTTGCCAGTCAATTCAGGAAGCGAAGTGATGCCAGTCGTATCAATGTTACTTAAAAGACCATTTTCGAAAGTTAGTTTTAAGCGATAACGAATACTAACATCCGCCTCATAAGAAGTGGAATGGTTAATGTAGTCCCATTGATTGTTATGAAAAGGATCAATCACACTTGGAGAACCAATTAAGTCTTGTACCTGCGCTTGCGCCATACCTAGCTTTAGCTGGTTAATTGTAAACCTATCTAACACAGAGCCTTGATATACGTTAGCTTTATAAGATGTTGGTAAAGATAGACTGGGTGTTATGTCTGACATGCTAGGCAATTCTGGTATGTACTCAGAGCATGCAGATAAGAATGGTAATGAGAATACAATTAAAGTTAATTTGTTCATTTGTTGGTTTTTAATTTAAAATGATTAAAAAGTATTAGCTAATTTTACATTAAGGGAATTACGCATGGACGCTCAAGATTTAAAAAGTGCAGGACTCAAAGTAACGCTGCCAAGATTAAAAATTTTGGAAATTTTAGAAAATAGTGAAGATCATCACATGAGTGCTGAAGATATTTATCGTGCTTTAATCATGCAGGGAGAGGAGGTTGGTGTAGCGACGATTTATCGTGTACTGACGCAATTCGAAGAGTCAGGCATGATTAATAAGCTTAATTTTGACAATGGACAATCCGTATTCGAACTTTCAAATACCGATCATCACGATCATCTAGTCTGCGTTAAATGTGGGAAGATTGACGAATTTTCTGATGAAGTCATCGAGCAGCATCAACACGCTGTTGCTGAAAAACACGGTTATCAACTGACTGACCATTGCCTGTATTTATACGGGCTATGCAAAGACTGCCAATAAGTAAGATGTAATTATTAATTATGGAAGATTTTATCCTTAGGGCAATATTAGCGGCCGTAGGCATATCAATCATTGCTGGGTCATTAGGCTGTTTTGTGATTTGGAAGCGCATGTCCTATTTTTCAGAATCCATTTCACACAGTGCATTGCTCGGTGTTTCACTAGGACTTGCCAGCGGGCTGGGTATTCATTTTGGCTTGGTATTGGTAGGCGCGGTATTTGCACTGTTAATTGTGATTTTGCAAGAGCGTAAATTTCTTTCTAACGATGCCATATTGGGGATTTTTTCCCACATTGCACTCTCACTTGGTGTGGTAGTGTTGAGCTTGGTGGATGGAGCCAATACTGATTATTTTGGTTTTTTATTTGGTGATATCCTGTCCATTACCAATACTGATATTATTTGGGTGTATTCAGTACTCATTGTGATTGCATTGCTGTTAGGTTTTTTCTGGCAACGACTATTATTATTAACTTTAAATGAGGAGTTAGCCAAAGCAGAAGGCATTAAGCACATGGCTTACCAGCTATTATTTATGCTGATGATTGCCTTGGCGGTATCCGTTTCGGTTCAAATTGTAGGCGTGTTGCTCATTACTTCACTTTTAATTATTCCACCTGCCATTGCTAGAGTGTTAGCCACTACCCCTGGGCAGATGGTGTTTCAATCCATTGTAGCTTCAATCATAGCAGTGGTATCAGGGCTGAGTGCTTCTATGTATTACGATTTAGCAACAGGTCCTACCATTGTTATCGCCTTGGGTATTTTATTTATCCTAAGTCAGTTAGTACCAAGAAAAAGCCTAAGCTAAGCCATCGTTTAACTCAGTCAGTTGATTGGTTTGTTGCTCGACAACAAGTGGTTCAATAATTGCATTTAAATCACCTTCCATCACTTCAGCTAATTTATAGAGCGTTAGATTAATGCGATGATCGGTAATACGCCCTTGCGGATAATTGTAGGTGCGAATTCGTTGTGATCGATCACCACTACCAACTAATTCTTTACGTTGAGAGGCTTGTTCTTTTTGCTGAATTTGTTGCTCAGCATCAAGAATTCTAGACGCTAGAACGCTTAAGGCTTGTGCTTTATTTTTATGTTGCGACCGCCCATCTTGGCACTCAACTACGGTACCGGTTGGAATATGGGTAACACGCACTGCAGAGTCAGTTTTATTAACGTGTTGACCACCTGCACCGCTGGCTCTAAAAGTATCAATACGCACATCACTCATATTAATATCAACTTCTTCAATATTTTCTACTTCTGGCATGACTGCAACCGTACAGGCTGAAGTATGTACACGACCTTGAGATTCGGTTTCAGGTACGCGTTGTACTCGATGAGCACCCGATTCAAATTTGAGCTTTGAGTACACATTGGTACCACTAATGCGTGCGATTATTTCTTTAAAGCCACCATGATCACCAATGTTAGAGCTCATTACCTCCATTTGCCATTTTTGTTTTTCAACGTAACGAGAATACATTCTAAACAAATCACCAGAGAATAGACTGGCTTCATCGCCACCAGTGCCTGCTCTAATTTCAATAATAATATTACGAGAGTCGTTTGGGTCTTTAGGTAGAAGTGCTTTTTTTAGCTCTAAATTGAGGTATTCTAATTTTTCCTTACCTTCAGCAATCTCATCCTTAGCCATGGCTTTTATTTCTTCATCGTTCTCAAGTAGTATTTCCTCGGCTGATTTAATGTCTTCTTGGGTGGAAAGATAAAGCTCAAACTGCTCATTAATAGGAGTTAGTTGAGCATACTCAATAGACAGTTCACGAAATTTTTTTTGATCCGAAGCAATGTCAGGATCAGACAACATCGCACCCACTTCTTCAAGGCGCATTGATAATTGTTCTAGCTTGGTTAAGATAGAAGTGTTCATGTTTTTTTTGACTTATTATTAGGCACACAACCTTCGCATTGGTTGAGTTGTTCTTGCGTGGCTTGTTTGATATTTTTAAATGGAGCGTGCAGTAATTTATTTGTTAATTGATCCGCTAATTTTCGGATAATTTGTTCAGAATCACCGCCATTTTTTAGTTTTTTAAGTGCCTCTTCAATGGCTGTATCTTTGATCGTATTGGCATTGGATCGATACGATTGAATAATTTGTTCGCTTGGTAGTGTTTTTAACCAATTTGCAAAATTTTTATTTTGTCCTTTAATAATTTCTTCGGCCATGATTTTCTCTCTTTGCCTACTACCTATATTGTCATTAACAACTTGCTCTAAGTCGTCAATGGTATATAAAAACACATCATCAAGTCGTGCCACTTCAGGCTCAATGTCTCTAGGAACGGCAATATCAAGCATAAACATTGGCTTATGTTTGCGTAGTTTTAGTGCAGTTTCAATTAGGCCTTTACCGATAATTGGTACCGAAGCTGCAGTGGATGAAATAATAATATCAGCTTGGTGAATAACACTTGAAAAGTTTTTAAGACTAATGGATTGTGCACCATAAAGACTGGCAATTTTTTTTGCATTTTTTACCGTTCTATTGGCAACAATCATGTTTTTAACGCCTTTCTGATTGAGGTGCTGTGCACATAATTCAATCATCTCTCCAGCGCCAATTAACATCACGGTTTGTTCTGCTAAATCGGCAAAAATTTTCTCACTAAGTTTAACCGCACAATAAGCCACAGATACTGGCGAAGAGCCAATTTGTGTATCCGTTCTGACCTTTTTAGCGGTTGAAAATGCATGTTGAAATAATTTTTCCAATAGTTTGTTTAGTGTGCCAGCCTCTTTTGCAGTGTGATAAGCGTCTTTAAGCTGACCTAGTATTTGTGGCTCACCAAGTACCAACGAGTCTAGTCCTGTTGCTACATGGCAGATATGTTCAATTGCATTCTCATTTTCAAAATAATTAAAGTACGGATCGAGTGAACCACGCTCAATCTGGTGAGTATCACTTAGATAATCACTAAGAATTTTTTGGCATTTTTGAGTCTGAAACAACAACAATTTCTGATCGGTTGCAAGTGGAGAGAATCGCACAAGCGCTAATTTTATCAATAGACTTAAGTTTATTAAGTGCGTCAGTAAGATCATTAGCTGCAAACGCAACTTTTTCGCGCACGTCAACACTTGCGAGCTGATGATTGACACTTAAAATTGCAATATTCGACATTGAATTAAATTAAAAACCAAATAAGCGCTAGATTATACCCAAAGGGCGGGCTTTGCACTACAATGTAGATTATATGAAATACGTCACAATATTATTTATAGCCTTATTTTTACAAAGCTGCACAACAATTGAAACCAAACCAGTAAATATCAATCCACCACTAGCAGTTCCTACTGCGTGGCAAACACAAGGTAGGGTTGGTGTGGTGTTTGATGGTAAATCTAGGAGCGCAGGTTTTTCAGTTGACTTTAGACAGAACAATTACAAACTCACGCTAACTGCCACACTTGGACTTGGTCAGTTTGTCATTCAGTCTGACGACCAAAACCTATTAGTGAATGATAAAGTGGTCAATACTAACTTTAAACAATGGATGTTGAATGAATTTGGTTGGTATTTTCCTGTACAGAAATTACCTGACATATTGTTCAAGCATGATCAAAGAGTCACTGAAGATTGGACGATTAACATTGCTCGTTATCAAGCTGTTGACAGCATAAGCTATCCTAAGATTGTACGTCTTAACCACCGTAGTCAAGCAATTAAAATCAAATTGGTGCTTGGTGAAATTAATCAGTTAAAATGATAGAAAATTTTAACATTTAGTAATGATAGAACAAGACTCTTTAGTAGGCGCTCCAGACCAAGGAAATGAAGATATTGTCATGAAGTCGGTACGTCCGGATTCATTTTCTGAGTACATTGGTCAAGACGATGTTAAATCACAGATGGCATTGTTTATTGAGGCGGCTAAAAAGCGAGGCGATGTACTGGATCATTCACTGATTTACGGTCCTCCGGGTTTAGGAAAGACTACATTGGCTCATGTGATTGCCCATCAAATGGGCGCAGGTTTAAAGCAAACAGCCGGTCCAGTATTAGAGCGCTCTGGTGATCTTGCAGCGATTCTTACCAAACTCGAGCCTTATGATATTTTATTCATTGATGAGATACATCGACTTAACCCAGTGGTTGAAGAAATTCTTTATCCAGCCCTAGAAGATTTTAAACTTGATATTATGGTAGGTGAAGGTGTGGCAGCGCATTCAGTGCAGTTGGAACTTCCACCTTTTACTTTAATTGGTGCCACCACTAGAGCAGGAATGCTTACCTCGCCACTGAGAGATCGATTTGGTATTGTACAACGCTTGCAATTTTACAATGTGAAAGACTTAAAAACCATTGTTGAACGTTCGGCCAGTATTTTAGGTATTGAAATCGAATCGAATGGAGCGCTTGAAATTGCCAAACGCTCACGTGGCACACCCAGAATTGCTAATCGATTGTTGCGCCGAGTGCGTGATTTTGCGACAATAAAAACCAATGATATTATTCATCAACAAATTGCACATGAAGCACTATCAGTGCTTAAAGTAGATGAATTAGGCTTAGAACAACTAGATCGAGATTATTTGCACATCATTACCCAAAAATTCTCAGGTGGACCTGTGGGTTTGGATACACTTTCAACGGCCATTGGTGAAGAACGTGGAACTTTAGAAGACATGGTAGAGCCTTATTTAATTCAGCAGGGTTTTGTGATGCGCACACCGCGTGGTCGTAGTGCAACAGATTTAGCTTATTCGCACTTAGGTTTAACCAACAATACAAAAGAAAAAGATCTGTTTAGTTAATGAGTCAATTGCAAATTCGAGTTTATTACGAAGATACTGACAGTGGCGGTGTGGTTTATTATGCTAATTATCTTAAATTTATAGAAAGGGGGCGTAGTGAATTCCTTCGGTCATTAGGCTTTGAACAAGATGAGTTGACTAAGAAACAAAATATCATTTTTGCTGTTAAGTCATTATCTGCTGATTATCAATCTCCAGCACGATTTAATGATTTGTTAAATGTACAAACTCAAGTAGAAAAAATAGGCAAAGCAAGCTTAGTTTTTTCTCAGAAAATAACGAGTTTAGAGCAAAATAAGGTATTATTTACAGCACAAGTAATTGTGGCCTGTTTGGGGGCAGATAATTTTAAACCTTGTGCTATTCCAAGCATAATTTTGGATCAAGTCATTATGGAGAAAAACAATGGATAACGGTTTGTCAATTTTTAGTTTAATCATCAGTGCTGGTTTTGTAGTACAGGTAGTAATGTTTATTTTGGTGTTAATGAGTGTTTATTCTTGGACCATTATTCTGTCAAAAAAGAAAGTATTAATGGATGCTAGAAGAGATATTAAAAAGTTTCATAATAATTTTCTGACCAATCCTAATTTAGAAAAAATACACAATAAAATCCCTAATATTGTTTCAAAACGCAGTCCAATGGAGCATATTTTTGGTCTGGATATGGTGAATTTACCCATTCTTCATCTTCTTCTAATCAGGCATTAATCATGAATTCTGAGCGCGCTTATCGTTCGATGAATACCACTGCTAATAATGAAGTTGACCATTTGGATGGAGGCTTATCTGTATTAGCAATGATTGCTTCATCAAGTCCATATATCGGTTTATTTGGCACTGTGTGGGGGATTATGCATTCATTCATTGGCTTGGCTTCTGTTAAACAAGCTACCATTGCTATTGTTGCCCCAGGTATTGCAGAAGCATTAATTGCAACAGCATTTGGTTTGTTTGCTGCCATTCCTGCAACCATGGCCTACAATCGTTTGGTTTCTCAGGTTGGGGCAATTGCCAACAAATACACTGCTTTTATTGAGGAGTTGTTTGTTATTTTCCAAAGACAAAAATAACTAAAAACAACGATGATCGAATTACCACAACGCATTAGACCACCTATAGATGCACAAATCAATATTGTTCCGTATATTGACGTGATGTTGGTTTTACTGGTTATTTTTATGATGACCACACCTATCATTCAACAAGGGATTGAGGTTGATCTTCCATCTGCTGAGGCAAAAATGGTGGATTTTACCGAGCAGTTGCCTACCGTTATTACCATTAACAAAGAAGGTGAATTCTTTATTAATTCATTGGATGAGGAAGCATCAGAGATTGAAGTAGGCGAAAGATTACCATTAGGAATTCTTGCAGGACGTGTTCGTGCACGATTAGATATTTATCCACAGATGAAGGTATTTGTTAGAGGTGATCAATATGTGGCTTATGGCACAGTGGTTTCACTTATGTCGTTCTTGCAAAAACAAGGTGTTGATAAAATAGGCATTATTACTGAATCTCCTGATGCAAAGTAATGAATAAAAAATAAAGATGAACACTGATTTTATCAAAAAAATAAAACTACCTAAGATTGCTAAAAGTCACCCAGTGGCTTTTTGGGTGACAGTAGCATTGCATTTTGTGCTGTTGATTGCACTTATGTTTTCAAGTCCACAAAGTTGGGAAATCCCCCAACAAGTAGCTAAATCTTCCTCTAAAGCTACCCCTAAGGCAGTAACGGTTGATTTAACTGAGATTAAAAAAGAAAACAACGTTTGGTTGATCTAAAAAATAAAAGAGAAAAGCGCCTTAAGGACCTTCAGCGGGCTGAAAAGAAAGTAGAAAATGAACGCTATAAGGAACAACAAAGACTAAAAAAACTCAAAGTTAAAATTAAAAAGGAGAAAAAAGCCAAAAAGATTGCTGAACAAAAAAGAAAAGAAGCCGAGCAAAAAATCAAACAAGTGCTAAAGAAGAAGAAATTGGCAGAGAAAAAAACTAAAGAAGCGCAAAAGAAAGCCAAAGAGGCCGAGAAGAGAAAACAAGAAATTGAAAAATTGCGCAAAGTAGAGGCGAAAAAATTTGAAAAAGAACAAGACAAACGTTCTTTGAAAAAAGAAATACAGGTTGAAGAAGATCAAGAAAGAGAACTTGCCCAAGAGGATATTTTAAATAAGCTAAAATCTAGCTATATCAACCAAATAGCCTCCAGAGTGAAAGAAAAATGGCGATACAATGGCGCTAAAGACAACTGGAGTTGTGATGTGTATATTCTACAAAATGTGAATGGTGATGTTAAAAGTGTAAATCTTCAATCTTGTAATATCGACAATAGCGCCAAAGCCGACTCGTTTAAAAATGCAATTAAACGCGCAGTGTACAAGGCATCTCCACTACCTCCTGCACCTGATAAAAATGTATTTGATCGTGAAATATTGTTTCATTTCAGAGTGAACTAACAATGGATTTTGATCAACTTGATGACACAGTAAAAATGAACATTACCCATCAATTGACGCAAATATTAGAACAGTGGAAATTGAGTGATCAAGATCAAATCAAGTTGTTAGGCTTGCCAAAATCATTTAAAGCTAGACATTTGTATCTTTATAGAAGGGGCGATAAGTCATTTGATTTTAATGATATTTTGATAAAGCGCGCAAAAATGCTTTTAGGAATTTATGAATCATTAGGAACTACTTATCCTACAAACCGAGATTACGCAGCCATTTGGCTTAAACGACCCGTTAAAAAATTTAAACATAAGGCTCCGTTAGAATTAATGCTCAGCGGTGAGGTTGGCATGAAGCGTGTTTGGTATTTTCTCGATTGCACTCAGAGTTGGCAAAATTAATGAACATTGAAGTCAAAACTCAAACTGAAGCACTTTATACCTTAAGAGTATTAACCAATGATACAGATGCGTTAATTGATGAAATTGCTGCATTGGCAAACAACAACAAAAAACAATTTCAACACGCGCCCGTTATTTTGGAGATTGAAGACAAAAATTTTCAAGCGAATGAGTTGGCGGTATTGGTTGAAATACTTACTCAAAATGACATGGTAGCAGTTGGTATTCGTTCGCGCAAGCAAGAGTTAGTTGATTTTGCTAAGTTCTCAGGTTTGGCAGTTTTTGGTAAATCATTAACTCCACCTAGTAAGCCAAAGTCTAAGCCGGTTAGCAAGGCGTTAACCAATACCAATAAAGATGTGTCTAGTCCGCATCAGTCTAAAGTCTATCAAGCACCAAAGATTGTAACCAATAAGGTTTATTCATCTACACAGATAGTGGCCAAAGACAGTGACTTGGTTTTATTAAAAGCAGTAAGATCAGGTGCTGAAGTGATGTCATACGGCTCTATTTCGGCTTATAAAGAAGTGCAAGGACAATTATTTGCCGGTATTTTTGGCGATGAGAAGGCCACCATATTTATCCAATCGTTTAATGCACAATTGGTATCCATTGCCGGTATTTACAAAAAATTTGACGTTGTGCCGACCAAGCTTTATGCACGTTCGGTAATGATTGATTTAATAGACGGGAAATTAAGGTTTCAAATAATATGATTACGCAAGATTTTTTATTAGAACTTGGTACTGAAGAGTTGCCACCTAAGTTATTGAGGCAGTTATCAAATTCACTGACCAATAACTTGACCGATCAATTGTCTGAACTTAATTTATCGTACTCTAAGGCGACTTCTTTTGCTACACCAAGACGATTAGCGCTAATTATTAGTGATTTACAGTTGCAGCAAGATGACCAAATTATTGAGCGTAAAGGTCCTGCATTAAGCGCGCCTGATCAAGCGGTAGAAGGGTTTGCAAAATCTTGCGGTGTAAATAAAAAAAAGCTTTCTCATAAGGTTTTTGGTAAGGTGGATTATTATTTTTTTAGTAAAGAACAGAAGGGATTAAAAACTACAGATTTACTTGAAAGTATTGTTGACACAGCCATTAGAAAAATCCCCATTGCCAAACCAATGCGTTGGGGTGATTTAGATTTTACTTTTGTGCGACCAACGCATTGGTTAATTATGTTGCTTGGTAATAGTGTCGTATCTGCCAATGTAATGGGTTTGAATGCTGGTAATGCTACTAAAGGGTTACGCTTCACTGGAGAGCAATCATTTGATATTGACAATGCTGGTCATTATCGACAAATTTTATTTGATAAGGCGCACATTGAAGTTGATTTTGACGCACGTAAAGAAATTATTCGAAAGCAAGTTATGCAAGTGGCTTTGGATAATAAAGCAAACGCTATTATTGATGAATCATTATTAGATGAGGTGTGTGCATTGGTTGAATACCCGTGCGCATTTTCGGGTGGCTTTGATGCAAGATTTTTAGATGTACCAGAAGAGGCGCTCATCTCTGCCATGAAATCACACCAAAAGTATTTCCACATGGTGGATGATAATGGTAAATTATTACCAGCCTTTATCTCGGTTGCCAACATTGAGTCTAGCGATTTATCAGTGATTATCGATGGTAACGAGCGCGTGATTAGACCACGCCTTAGTGATTCAGAATTTTTCTGGGAAAAAGACAAGGCCGTATCCCTAGAGTCTCGATTAAGCAAACTTAATGATGTTTTGTTTATGAAGTCACTTGGCTCAATGGGTGATAAAGTTAAACGCATTGAATCACTTTCAAGCTATATTGCAGATGTGATTGGTGCAGATGTAGATAATGCAACGCGTGCAGGGTTATTGTCAAAATCAGATTTAGTGTCTGACATGGTCGGTGAGTTTGCTGATCTGCAAGGTGTGATGGGTGGCTATTACGCACTGAACGATGGCGAAGATGCTGCCGTGGCAACCGCCATAAGTGAACATTACCACCCAAGGTTTGCAGGCGACACTTTACCAAGTACCAACGAAGGCTTAGTGGTGGCAATTGCCGACAAGCT
>FUWD013195269.1_pt1 | contig 10562 bp, 7 predicted proteins | sample 1063281 | NCBI WGS metagenome assembly FUWD01 (sample SAMEA79048168, study PRJEB19326) | metagenome | biome: marine
TGGGCTATTGCCGCATTGGGGCTGAATATTTTGGTGGGATATTGTGGCCAGTTATCACTGGGTACAGGTGGTTTTATGGCAGTGGGTGCCTACGCTACTTATAAGCTAATGACCTCTTTCCCCGGCATGGATATGTTTAGTGTTGTGCTGCTGTCAGGTTTTATTACTGCTTTTGTAGGTATGATCTTTGGCTTGCCCAGTCTGCGTATCAAGGGCTTTTATCTAGCAGTGGCTACCTTGGCGGCACAGTTCTTTTTGGTATGGTTGTTAAATAAAGTTCCTTGGTTTTATAACTATTCTGCTTCCGGCCAGATCACCGCACCTGAGAGATCCATGTTCGGCATCATCATTACTGGCCCTTATGCTTCACCCGTTACTGGTTATTTGTTCTGCCTTATTTTGGCCATAGGCCTAGCTTGGGTGGCGCGTAATTTGACCCGAGGCCGTTTAGGTCGCAGTTGGATGGCTATTCGTGATATGGATATTGCCGCTGAAATTATTGGGGTTAATCCGCTCATGGCGAAATTGTCCGCCTTTGCCGTTTCCTCATTTTTTGTGGGTGTGGCCGGTTCTCTATTCTTCTCAGTCTATTTGGGAGCCGCTGAAGTAACCGAAGCCTTTAGTATCAATGTTTCTTTTGCTGTGCTGTTTATGGTCATTATCGGTGGTTTAGGATCTATCTTTGGCAGTTTTGTTGGCGCGGCTTTTATGGTGCTAATGCCGGTGTTATTAAAGAATATTCTGGTAGGTGGTTTGGGTTGGCCTACTGACCTTGCTGCTCATCTGGAATTTATTATTGTTGGTGCTCTGATCGTGATCTTCCTGATCGTGGAACCCCATGGTCTGGCCCAGATGGCTCGTGTACTAAAAGAAAAATTACGTTTGTGGCCTTTTCCTCATTAGTGGAAAAGGCAACCTATTTGTGCCGCAGGGCGCCAATAAATCTGCCTTTATGGCAAATAAAAATAAGTCAAACCCTAGGAGGATGACGACCATGAAAATAAAACAACTAGCAACTGTGGCACTTACCACACTAGCCGTGTCTGCCCCCGTGGCAGCCGACCTAGTGTTCCCATCCCTGAGTTATCGTACCGGGCCCTATGCCGCCGGTGGTGCACCTCTTGCAGATGGTTACGCTGACTATTTCACTTTGTTGAACCAGCGTGATGGTGGTATCGGTGGAGTGATGGCCTCGGTGCCTGAATGTGAGACCGGTTATAACACAGCCAAGGGTGTGGAGTGTTATGAATCCACCAAAGGTGATGGCGCATTAGTCTATATGCCTTTGTCCACTGGTATGACTTACCAGTTGATCCCCAAGGTGACAGCCGATGACATTCCATTGGTAACAACGGGTTACGGACGTACTTCTGCCGCCAATGGTAGGGTGTTCTCTCACGTATTTAACTTCCCGGCCAACTATTGGACTGGTGCTAGCCGCATTATCAACAGTATTATGGAAGAGGCCGGTGGCGATATATCTGGCAAGAATATCGCGCTGGTTTACCATAACTCCGGTTATGGTAAAGAGCCTATTCCTACGTTGAAGGCGCTGGCTGAAAAACATAACTTTAACCTGACCCTGATCCCGGTTGATCATCCAGGCCAAGAACAAAAGTCCCAGTGGTTACAAATTCGCCGCGAGCGTCCAGACAATATCATTATGTATGGTTGGGGTGTGATGAACCAAGTGGCCTTGCAGGAAGCGGCTAATATTCGTTACCCAATGGATCAGATGTATGGTATCTGGTGGTCTGTTACAGAAAACGACAAGTTAGAAGGTATGGGTTCCCATGGCTACAAAGGGGCTACATTCCACAACGTAGGTTCTAATTATCCAATTTTCAGCGATATTCAGAAGTATGTAACTGATGCTGGTCTGGCTGCGGGTGATGGCTCCAATGTCGGTTCTGTAATGTACAACCGTGGTTTGTATGCTGCCATGTTGGCTGCTGAAGCTGCGAAAACTGCACAGAACATGTTTGGTGTGAAAGATGTCACTTCAGGCCAAATGCGCGATGCTTTTGAAGTTCTGGATATGTCTGCAGAAGTGATGGCTGCTGCAGGTATGCCTAACTTTGGCCCGGCTTTCCAGGTTAGTTGCGCTAACCACGGTGGCCCAGGTCTGGCTGCTATCCAGCAGTGGGATGGCAACACCCAAGAATGGAAGCTGATCGGTGATTTTGAAGCACCCGATATGGAGGTGATTGCACCTCTTATCAAGGCTGACTCTGAAGCCTATGCCAAGGAAAACAACATCACACCACGTGATTGTTAATTAGCTGACTAAACAGGCTAGGGCTTAGCCCTAGCCTTGTTTATATAATAGCCGTTTTAGTTGCTTTTGGTGACTTCAAGACGGCTTTCATATAAGCAACCTTGTAGAAGTTTTATCGGTAATCTTAACCGTAATAGGTAATAAAAAATGTCCACAAATAATTCAATGCTATCGATTAACAATATCGAAGTCATTTATGATCACGTTATTCTGGTGCTCAAGGGTGTTTCTTTGGAAGTTCCTGAAAAAGGTATTGTGGCCCTGCTGGGTGCTAATGGTGCGGGCAAGTCCACTACCATTAAGGCGATCTCCAACTTGTTGGCGTCAGAACGAGGTGTTATTACTAAAGGCCATATTAACTTTCAGGGTACTGAAATTAATAACCTTGGTTCGTCCGAGTTGGTGAATATGGGGGTGGTTCAAGTGATGGAGGGGCGACATTGTTTTGAGCACCTTACTATTGAAGAAAACCTGTTGGTAGGTGCTTACACCCGCAAAGATGGTCGTCGCAGTGTTGCCGAAAGTCTGGACATGGTTTATGAGTACTTCCCCCGTTTGCGTGAGCGCCGAAAGAGTCAGGCTGGGTATACGTCTGGTGGTGAACAGCAAATGTGTGCCATTGGCCGCGCACTCATGTCTAACCCCCGTATGATCTTGTTGGATGAGCCTTCCATGGGTTTGGCTCCGCAATTAGTTGAAGAGATCTTCGAGATAGTTAAAAAGTTAAATCAGGAACAGGGTGTGACCTTCTTGTTAGCCGAGCAGAACACGGCCGTGGCGCTGCGTTATGCAACCTACGGTTACATCATGGAAAATGGCCGCGTGGTGATGGACGGCGATGCGGCCGATTTGCGTGAAAATGAGGATGTGAAGGAATTCTATCTGGGTGTAAGTGATGGTGAGAAAAAGAGCTTCAAGGACGTTAAGCAGTACCGTCGCCGTAAGCGCTGGCTGGCCTAAGCTATTGTATTTGCAGTGATAGGCTGATGACCAACTGTGTTGGTCAGTGGCGTACGCTGTTCAACTGTTCGATGTATGTGGTCATGGAATTCCACGAATATCCTGTTGAATAGCTGCTCCCTATGGCATCACTTGCCAATAATAGAACTGTCGTTTTTCCTGCGTTAGTATTCTACTTACATTTAGCTGGCGTATAACAAGAGTAAGACACATGACTGATTTTTTTGACGCATTAGAAACTCGCTCCCCACGACAACGTGAAGCAGAGCAGGTAGCGGAAGTAGCAGCCCAGGTGGCACATGCTAAGGCCAATTGCCCTGCTTGGGCCCATATTTTGGCTACAGTAAACCCAGCCGACATTACCGATGTTGGTGCTATTGCCAAACTGCCGGTGACGCGCAAGTCGGCGTTGATTGAGTTACAGAAAAGCAGCATGCCATTTGGGGGCATGGTGGACGGCTCTAAAGCGCACATGAATTATGTGTTTACATCACCGGGCCCTATTTATGAACCTGGCTTTGACGTGCCAGATGCTTGGCGTTTTGCACGTGCTCTGCATGCTGGTGGCTTGCGTAAGGGCGACTTGGTACAGAACTGTTTTTCCTACCACTTCACACCAGCTGGTTCGATGTTTGATAGCGCCGCTAAAGCAATGGGTTGTACGGTGATCGCAGCCGGCGTTGGTAATACGGAAATGCAAGCCCAGAGTTTTCACAACCTAAAGCCTTCGGCTTATATAGGGACGCCTAGCTTTCTAAAAATTATTTTGGAAAAAGCCGATGAATTGGGTTTGGATAGTAGCTCTGTGAAGCGAGCCGTGGTGGGTGGTGAACCCTTCCTGCCACCGTTGCAGGCCTTTTTCAAAGCCCGTGGTATGCAAGTGCTGCAAGGTTATGCTACGGCTGATTTGGGTAATGTTGCCTATGAGGTTCCTGGTTCCGAAGGCATGTTGCTAGATGAAGGTATTTATCTTGAGATTGTGCGTCCGGGTACGGGTGACCCTGTGGCACCAGGAGAAGTGGGTGAAATTGTGGTAACAACCTTTAACCCCCATTATCCGCTAATACGTTTTGCCACGGGTGATATGTCCGCCTTTATGGATGGTCAGAGCCCTTGTGGGCGCACTAGTCAACGTATTAAGGGTTGGATGGGCCGTGCGGACCAATCCACCAAGGTGCGTGGCATGTTTGTGCGCCCTGAGCAGGTAGCCGAGCTTGCCAATAAACATGATGAAATTGGCAAGATTCGCTTAACGGTGGATCAGGTAGACGGCAAGGATAGTATGCTGGTGGCCTGTGAAACAGACGTTCCTTCAGACGCTTTGTTGGCAGCGGTGACAGATAACGTGAGAAATGTGATACACCTGCGTGGTGATGTACAGCTAGTGGCGTCCGGTAGCCTTGCCAATGACGGTAAAGTTATTGATGATCAGCGCCAGTTCTAAACACTGAAATACAAGCCATGGCCCTTGCTGGCTATAGTTACGCCCTACCTACCTTGGCCATTGGCTAAGCTAAGTAGGGCGTTTTTGTATGCGTGATTTGGTCCTTATATCATCGTCTGCGGTTGTTGCTTGTTAGCGGCTTTCTTTCACGCCCGGTTTAACTTTTAGCTCTGTGACCAGATGGGGCAACAACAGTTAAATGCTATATAGGAAAAAAGCGCCACAAACTAGACCATAAAGTAAACCAGTCAAACCTAGGTTGGTGCGGGCTAAGTGACTGCCTTTTATGCCGAACTGACCTTGAATTGTGAGCAATGTGCCTGATACTGGATTGATCGACATGCCAATGCCCCAGATAGCTAGGTAGGTCATGGCCAAAAGGTTGGCCGGTGGGTTGAGGGTGCTTAACAGTGGATTGAGTATGGCCATAATGATAATGGCATGCACACCCAAGCGAGCAGCCACTAGGCTGAAAAATAATACGAGGCTAGCTTGGTTAGGGCCATAGTCTGCAAATGGCAGGCTTATAGGCATGACTTGTAAGAGCTGACCAAGTCCGGTGGCAAACACGCCAGCTGCTAAGAATATAGCCGAGGTTGAAGTGTGGTTGCCAAGTTGTTGCTGGCAATGCTGATAGGCCAGATGCCAGCGTCTTTCCAATAGCAAGATAAGATTCACTATGCATAAAGAGGCAATAACAATAATGATAGGGATCGGCCAGTGAGGCCATAGTTCATGAGCACCGATGACAATAAGGGCCAAAACGCTGGGCAGTACTAAACTACGCCCTTGCAGTGGGTAGCCAGTCAGGCCGGCTGCAGTGTGTCGGCTTTGCCAGTAAAGTAGGGCAATGCCTAGGGCGCTAATTGGCATACCCATGAGCATTACCGTGTACAGGTCCATGCCCGGTACCAGAGCCATGGTGTAGGCCATGGAAGCAAAAAATGGAGACCAAAGTGCGCACAAGCCAAAAGCAACGGACAAAGACCTTGCTAGAGGTAAGTCAATGGCACGGTAGGCCTTGAGCCGTTCGCCGACCATGATGACAGAGGAAATATTAATAATCGCACCAAACAGATGGGTGGCCAGCAGAGTGCTTAACAGGCCCCGTCGGCCTGTGGGCAGACGGCGTTGTTTGCTGGTGGCATTAGGGCTAGCCACCAAGCTTAAAAAACTCACAGCATACAACATGCTCAGCAATACCGTATTGCTCTGCACCAGTTTTAGCCAAGATATACTGGCGCCATATAACAGGCTGTAAACCATTCCGATTAGCCCGAGAAGTAGCAACCCTAAGGACTGGTTGCGGGCTCGTCTTGGCAGTACTGCCGACGCTGATAGTACCGTAAGCCAGATGATGGCTCCTGCTAGAACTAGGGTAGGGCTGTAGAGCGGGCTCACCGCAGCTAGCAAGGCCGCACATAGTAAGCTGTAACCACGCCAGGTGTTATGGAGCATGGCTGTTAGTTATAGGGGAGACAGGTTGTAGTGTTTAGGGCCGAGAATCTTGTCGAGTGTTTTCTTCTCTCTGACAATGAGTGCCTGCCAGGTGTCTTGCTGGTACATATGATTGAAATAACGGCGTAGATTTGGCCATCGGTTAGCATCAATGAGTTCGCCGCCATGCATAAAGGTGATCATTTGTGAAGTGATGGCAACGTCGGCCATAGTGAGCTGATCACCTACAAAATAGGTATTAGGTCCGAGTGCTTTTTCTATGTAGTCCAATACAGGCGGCACTTTGTTTTTAATGCAGTCCAACACCACCTCTTCTTGGGGGTGCTTGCCATTGATCATGCGCAATGTGCGCTGCCTAAAAACCGTATAGGTCAGTTGGGGGCATAACTCATAGTCGGCGTATTTTTCTAGCCAGCGCACCTGAGCGCGTTGCTTGGGATCTGTTGGCATCAGGCCAGCCAAGCCCGGGTGATCTTGCGTTTCAATAAGGTATTGGCAGATTACGCTGGAGTCAGGTTGTGTCCAGTCGTCTTCTTGCCAGACAGGAATTTTTCCTAAGGGGCTGATGTTGAGAAAGTCATCGCTATAAAAGCCGGGACTTTCGGGTTTTAATTTGTATTCAGCCGCCATGGCCTTAAGGACATACATCACCTTGCGTACAAAGGGTGAAAGAGGCGCGCCGTGTAAAATCCATTGCATTTTTATGCTCCTAAAAATAGCCGATAACCAGCATAATAACAGGAAAGTGAGGCTCTTCATTGTAGATAAATTACCAAATGCTTAGCAAATAGAATAAATAATTAAGTTGTTGAATTAAACCTGATTTTTTTAACCAAAAGTGTTGACAGTATGGTGCCAAATCCTTAATATGCGCACTCCAGTTTGGTGAGGCCTTGGGTCTTATTAAACACGAACAGCGTCCCGTTCGTCTAGTGGTCTAGGACACCGCCCTTTCACGGCGGTAACAGGGGTTCGAACCCCCTACGGGATGCCACGCGGAATTAGCTCAGTTGGTAGAGCGGGACCTTGCCAAGGTTCAGGTCGTCGGTTCGAACCCGATATTCCGCTCCAAATTATAGAAAACCAGCCTCTTGTAAGAGTGGCTGGTTTTTTTTTGCCTGATGTTGCAAATCGCACTTCGAAATACCAGGAAATTACGTGTTCAATCAGCCATTCTCGAGCTCGGACTTAGGTGGTTTGAGAAGGGTTTGTAGCACCGAATTAGGTGCCATAAGGACTGGGCTTAATAAAGGCCAACAGTTTTCCTATTTATTTTGTTATTCACATAAAATCTAGTTGACAGAATTCAGTAAAATCAATAATATGCGCACCACTTCTTTGCAGAGTGAAGAAATAGTGTCCCGTTCGTCTAGTGGTCTAGGACACCGCCCTTTCACGGCGGTAACAGGGGTTCGAACCCCCTACGGGATGCCAACACTCTTTTCTGCAAATTAGGCCTTATCAAACGCGCTAGCGGGTGGTAGAATAGGCGCCCTCTTAAGTCACTCGTTGATTTAAAAGACGGACATATCAGCCGCCGCATAGTGCTGAAATAAAGCGGAATTAGCTCAGTTGGTAGAGCGGGACCTTGCCAAGGTTCAGGTCGTCGGTTCGAACCCGATATTCCGCTCCAATTTATTGCTATGGCAATATTAGGCTGAGTGGCAGAGTGGTCATGCAGCGGACTGCAACTCCGTGTACGCCGGTTCGATTCCGACCTCAGCCTCCATTTTTTCTGGATACTCTCTCGTTATATCTTATGCCACAGTTACTGTGCGTTTTCCTGTGCTTAAAATTGTTCCGTCATTGCCAGGGCATGGCCCCGCGGCAATGACGGTATAACTAGGTGCTAAGCTTGGTTAGCCAAAAATTCTTCATAGGTGCCAAGGAAGCCATTGGCCTTGTGGTCACGTATATCTACCACGCGGGTAGCCAGAGAAGACACAAACTCACGGTCGTGGCTGACGAAGATGAGGGTGCCGTCGTAGGCTTTGAGGGCCTTGTTTAGCGCTTCAATGGATTCCATATCCAAGTGGTTGGTAGGTTCATCCATGATGAGTACGTTGGTTTCCTGCATCATTACCTTACCGAACAACAGGCGGTTCTTTTCACCGCCGGAGCACACGGACACTTTCTTCTTGTAGTCATCGGCGGTGAATAGCAGACGACCTAGCATAGAGCGTACTATCAAGTCGTCGTGCTTGGCTGTGCGCCACTGGGACATCCAATCAAATAAGGTAAGGTCGCAAGCAAAATCAGCGTTACTATCTTGTGGGCAATAGCCGGCTACGGCATTTTCGGACCACTTGATAACCCCTTCGTTAGGGCTTAGTTCATCTAAAAGACAGCGCAAAAAAGTGGTTTTACCAGCACCGTTTTCTCCGATTACAGCCAGCTTGGCGCCGGCTTCTAGGATCATGTTGCCGTCTTTGAACAAGGTCTCGCCGTCAAAGCCGTGACCCAAGTGTTCTAAGGTCAAAGCTTGTCTATGTAGCTTCTTGTGGGCTTTGAAGTTGATAAATGGTGATAGTCGGCTTGAGGCAACTATCTCATTCAGTTCAATTTTTTCCAAACGTTTGGCGCGGGATGTGGCCTGTTTGGCCTTGGAGGCGTTGGCTGAGAAGCGGGCAACAAACTGTTGTAATTCTTCTTTCTCGGCGCTCATCTTGGCATTTTCCGAGTGCAGTTGTTCTTGCACTAGGTTGGCAGCAAGCGTGTAGGCTTCATAGTTGCCTGGGTAGATGCGCAATTCGCCATAATCAATGTCGGCCATATGGGTGCACACCGAGTTCAAGAAGTAACGATCGTGTGAAATGATAATCATGGTACTACGACGTTGATTAAGCATTTCCGTAAGCCAGTTGATGGTGGCGATGTCGAGGTTGTTGGTAGGTTCATCCAATAACAATATATCTGGATCGGCAAACAGAGCTTGTGCCAATAGTACACGTAGCTTTTTACCCGGTGCTACCTGTTGCATGGAGCCAAAGTGCAGTTCTTCCTCGATACCAGCATGGGTCAGAATTTCACCAGCGCGGGCTTCGGCACTGTAGCCGTCCATTTCGGCAAATTCTACCTCTAGCTCGGCTACCTGCATGCCTTCTTCTTCGCTCATGTCAGGCAGGCTGTAGATGCGATCACGCTCTTGCTTTACGCGCCACAGGTTAGTATCGCCCATGATAACCGTGTCAATAACACTAAATTCTTCAAAAGCAAACTGGTCCTGGCTAAGGGTGCCGACCGTATCGCCTGGGCTAAAGGACACGTTTCCCGAGGTGGCCTTAAGATCACCACTAAGGATCTTCATAAAGGTGGATTTGCCACAACCGTTGGCGCCAATTAAGCCGTAGCGGTTGCCGTGGCCAAATTTGGCAGAGATGTTTTCAAATAGTGGCTTGGAGCCAAATTGCATGGTGATGTTAGCTGTGGTGATCACGAGGTAGTTCCAGTTCATTGGAGGGCGCATTTTAAGGGCGCATATTTTATCAGCTTTGTGGGCTTGCGTCCTGTTAATAGCAGGCTTATTTGAAGGTGGGTGTATGCAAACATAAAAAAACCCACCTCGGTTCACAAGTGGCCGGCTCAAGGTAGTTGTATGCACAACAGACTTGATTCTTAATGGGCTTTGCGGCGATCTGGTAAGCTGTGCTTGTTAGCCTGTCTTTACGTGCTCTCATTGGGGCAATAGCGGCAGTGAATTTACAGCAAGTGTGTATACTGGCTGGGCGCTGGCCCGCGGTATCAGAATTGACTATATCAATCCGGATTGCCCATACCAAAATGCTTATATAGAGCGTTTTAACCGAACGTATCGGCATCAGGTGTTGGACTTATATTTATTTAAGAACCTACATGAAGTTAAGCAAATAATGGACGAATGGTTAGAAATTTACAACACCCAAAGGCCGCATGATTCACGCAATGATATGACGCCCATTGAGTATAGGAATGCTGCTTAAACTGTTTACGATGTGATTGTGTTAAGAATGGGGATTTCCAGGATTATCTGCGTTCGGGATACGCGCATTAGGCTGAGTGAAAAATCTCAACTAATGCATTGATTTAGCCATTGTTTTACTTGCCAAAAGTGAAGCTTCTTGGTAATCTTGCGACCTCCTTTTTAGGGACCCTCACCCTCGATGCCTCGGTGGTGAAATTGGTAGACACAAGGGACTTAAAATCCCTCGACTTAACGGTCGTGCCGGTTCGATTCCGGCCCGAGGCACCATCTTTCTATATTTACTCCTGCATATACCGCTTTTTGGTGGTGTTTATATATTGCCTGAAACCCTTATTCCGTAAGCATTTCATAAGATTAGCTTAAGTTGTTCTTTGCGTTCGACTTGGGCTCAACGAAGGAGATGCTCGCTATGGTGTCATACCAACTGTCACACTTTCCAACAAGATATTTGTATAACAGGG
>FUWD013024281.1_pt1 | contig 10552 bp, 4 predicted proteins | sample 1063281 | NCBI WGS metagenome assembly FUWD01 (sample SAMEA79048168, study PRJEB19326) | metagenome | biome: marine
CCATAAGAATCGTCAAAATATCATCGACGCAGCACATGCTGCTATGCTTTTAGATTTTCCTGGCGCTGCTATTTTTGGCAAATGTAAGCGTGACATGGGGTATTTCCTAGATTATATCTCTCTTGATATGTTCTATGGTAGCGTTAAGTATGCTAGAGACTTCACTAGGTATTACTTTGATGCCAACGGTACTCCCATTACTAATGGTATTGCTGATGATCCTGCTACTACTAATATTAATGAGTTAGATGCTTCTCTATGGGCATTTTCTCTAGTACGTGACTTGATGATGTCGGTGGTTCATAATGTTTCTGCTGGAGCTTCTCCATCTATCAGCATCAGCGCGGTTATTGGTGGATCTACTCTTACGAGAGTTATTGATACTACTGGTTGGTATACCGACTTAACTATTACACCAGATCAATCTACTGGAAGTAATACTAGTGGATCTTCTTGTGCTGATGTTATTAATAACCTTTTTACCCTCAGTGCAATTTCTCTAGACGCTTTTGCTGCTGGTAACTTAAATACTCTTCCAGAAGAATCTGCTGGTGATATTCAAACTGGAACATCTAAGTGTTTCCGTGACACTGGATATTATATTGATGCTATTTCGTTAGACGTTTCTCTTGGTGGCGGTAATCGTTATACAAGAAAGTATATTCAAAACTACTTTAATGCCGCTGGTAATGCTTGGATTGATGATGGTCTTCAAGGTGAAGAAGTACAATCTCAGATTGTTTTCGATCATGCTAGAGATCTCATGTTCGAAGCAGTAACCAATCAACTTGGTTATAAAGATCTCACCATTACTCACGATCCAAATCCACAATCTGGAGTACCTGGAACTGGTATTGAATACAGTGATCTTTCTTGTGCTAACGTAAGATCTACTATTAATAGTCTTGCTTCTTTAATTGAGACGTATTTCACTCAAGGTACATTAGAAGGATTCCCCGAAGAAACTGCTGCTGAAGTTGAGGTAGGCGAAAGCAAGTGTAAGCGTGATATCGGTTATCTTGTAGATGCTGTCGCTGCTGACCTACCTAATGGTGGCAATGGTAGTGTAATTAACTTTGCTAAGTCTTATTTTGATAAAAATGGTCTCCCTATTAGTAATGGTCTTTTAGGAGAAGAATCTCAATCAGTCATCGCTTTTAATAAAGCTGGTGATATGATGAAGAAAGCAGTCACAAACCAGTTATATGATAAGGATTTAACCATTCTTTCTGGTCCTGCTGAGTATGCTGGTTATGAAACAAATGCTCCCACAATTCCTAACCTACCATCAGGTAATGCTGCTACTTGTATTGATGTTCAGGCAAACATTGATACTCTAGTTTCTATTGCTACTACTGTTATTGCTGATGGCAACTTAACTAGTTTGTCTAATGTACAGGTAAGTGGTGATATTCCAGTATTTAACTATAATGCCGCTATACAAGAATGGCAAGATAATAGCATTTTAGACCTTTCTAACCCAGACAATGTTCTCTACAAATTTAACGCTCCTAGTGGTGGCGCTATTGTCCCTAGAGGTTGCTCTCTTATTGGTTATGACCTTCGTCGTACCGTCGTTCGTCCTCTATACGTTCCTGATCCCGCTGACGGAACCCAAGAGAGAACATCAATCTTCAATCTAACGGGTGGTTGTTATCTCTGGCAGTTTACCATTAAAGACGGCGACCTTTCAAACAATTCCCCTCTATATGATAACAATGCTAGTGTTGGTAAGGTATACTATCAAAAGGGTAATAATACTGCCCTAGCAATTCCTGAGTATTCCCACCATAAGATCTGTATCATGACGTATGCTGATACGACAGATCTTCAAATTTACTACGATAAAGTTGCTAGAGCATTTGCTCTATTCCAACCAACTATTGATGATGGTGACTTCTTACAACTACCACAAGAAAATAGAATTGTTGGACCTCTATCTGATACAAGAAGTATTACTGGTATTAAACTTCTTGGCGTAACTGCTTCGGGTAGAACTAGAGTTCAAGTCACTACTAAGACGGCTCATGGATACTTTAAAGAGCAGTATGTTGCTGTTATTGACAATGGTCTAGATGAAGGATTAAATGGTACATTCAAAGTTACTGAAATTGATGCTACTGATACCTAAAACTTTTTACTTACGAAGTAACTCTAACCCCACAACAATTGGGTCTAGATCTAGAGCAACTATATCAAACTCCTGATGTCAACATTTCTGCTAGAGTACAAGCAGAGATTGACTCTGTTGAATCTGCTTCTCCATACGTCTTTAACTGTTCGATTCGTTCCACCTGGGGTCAGTGTGGTATGTGGGCAGATGGATCCAAGGCAACTGGATTCAAGTCGATGGTTGTTGCCCAGTACACGGGTGTTTCGCTACAGAAAGACGACCGTGCTTTCATCCGCTACGACGAGTTTAGCAATACCTGGAACCAGGCATCACTAACCGATGCTTTCGCTACCACTGCTTATCATACCAAAGGTGATGCTTACTGGAAGGATGACTGGAGAAACTTCCACATCCGTGCTTCTGATGACTCCTTCATCCAGTGTGTTTCGGTCTTCGCTGTTGGTTTCTTTGACCACTTCTTGATGGAGTCAGGTGGTGACATGTCGATCACCAACTCTAACTCCAACTTTGGTAATACATCACTTCACTCTATTGGTTTCAAGGGATTCTCCTTTAACCAGGATAAGGGTGGATATATTACTGATATTGTTCCTGTAAAGAAAGTTGAAACTAGCAGCTTTAACATTGATAACTTAAAGTATTATCCTCTTTCTAACCAGGCAACTAAAGTTACTGGAAACCTGACTAAACTATACTATTCTGGAGATGATGTATATTCTCCATTCGAGAAACCTGCTACATCAATTGATGGTTACAGACTTGGTGCTCTAACTGATGATAAAGTTTATCTTAAACTACCTAAAGTTGGTGGCGGTAGTGCCATCTATTCGGAAACTCTAACTCCAACTGGATTTAAGCAATATTCTGTTTCTCTTGAAACTTTAAATCCAGACGGTGTTACTATTAATAACAACGCTCAAGATGCTTCTAATCTAATTGAGACAAACAAAGCATTCATTCAGAACGAAGCGTACAACTATATCATCACAAAATATCCAGCACTACAAACTAATACCAATATTACTATTTCTAAGTGTGAGAGAGATATTGGTTATATTGTAGATGCTGTTATTCAAGACCTGAGAGTTGGTGGTAACATTAATATTATCCAGGCAGCAGAAGGTTATTATGTTGGTGGTACGTTATCATACATTGATGGAGAACTTAACGAATCTGTAGAAGCATACGATTATGTTAAGAACCTCTGTATCGCTGCTATGAGGAACTTTGACTACGTTATTAGAGACGTAGAAACAACTAATGGTTCTTCTATTCTTAATATCGGTAATACTCAGGGTATTTTGGTCGGTATGGTTGTAAATCAGTATGAGTATACTGATACTGCTAATGGAGATGACACCGCTACTGCCAACTTTACTAATGGTAGATTGAGAAGAGGTATTGCTCAACCATTAACGGGTTCTTCTAATGTAATTGGCGGTCCTGTTTATGTTAAGAGAGTTCTTGATTCTGAAAAGATTGAAATTGGTAATTCTGCTCCTACATTAACCACAGATGCTGAGGGTATTCTTCAGGTTGACCTAGGAAACTCTGTAAATGCTTCTCAAACATTAGTAGGAGAAACAGGCGTTGTACTACATTTTGAGTTCCCACAAACCACTACTACCACTGATGGTGATGATATTTTGGTTGGTGGATTTAGTGCTATCAATCCAGTAAGAGATAGTGAAGTATTACAGGATACCACAGAATGGCCTCCTACAGCAGATGATGGATATCCCGAGTGTTCTGGTATTGCTACTATTATTCAGGACTACTTTACTGAATTTTTCTTGATCATTAACAATGGATTGACTCCTCTTGGTGGCACTCAAGTTGATGCTAGCAATTTAATTCTTGGCAATAAAGAGTTCATTGCTGCTGAAGCATATGACATTATGATGGATACTAATCCTACTTTTGTGACTCCTACTGGAGATCCCCAAGATTGTATGGATGATGTTGTTGCTGTACTTGAAGCAATGGCATATAACATTAAGTATGGTGGAAATGACAAAGTTTATGATGGTGCCAGTCTGTATGTTACTCAACCGAATTTATTGGAAGGTGAAAGAACCCAGTCTGTAGAGGTTTATATTGCTGCTAGAGATGTTGCCATTAAGGTAATGAGAAACCAGACAGTAAATAAAATATCTGGTATTCGTAACACATACACTCAATTTACTGATTTTGATATTCTTGGTGATATTTCAGGTCTTCCTGGTATATACGAACCAGAAGGTTCTGCCAATCCTGATTGTGCTAGCATTGCTACAGCACTTACTACATTTACTGGAATTATTACACAGTCAATTGGTACTCCTGGTAACCCTGGCAATTTGATTGGTATTAATAGAACAGAACCATCATTTACTGTTGCTACGAGGGTTGAACCAGTAGTTGATACTGCTAATCTTGCCGCTAGAGCAACTGTATTTACTGTTAATACTGGTGGTGGTACTTCCAACCCCCATTACTTTGAAACTGGAACACCTGTAAGGCTTGTTCCTAGAGTTAGAGATGGTGTTGCTGTTGAAGATGTAGATAAGCGTGTTATTAGACTTCCAAAAGGATTTGATACTAACACTATCTATTATGTAATCGCTCCTGGTAGAACCACACAACCAGAAGATTATTCTAATGGCATTACCTATCCAAATATTTTCACCAACTTGAATACTACCAAGTTGATGTTAGCAACAACAAAAGAAAATGCTGCTGCTGGCATCTACATGTATTCACCAGAAACTGAGTCTGTAGATTTTGATGTACAAATTGATCTATATCAATATGTCTTGGATGAGACATACGATCTTCACAAGTATGTTTGTAACTTCCCGACTGGTCAAACTAATGTAATTGAAACTGATGTTCCTCACATCTTTGATGTTCCTGGAAGCGAGCAACATGTACATGAAATTTTCTTTAGAACATTTGGTGATAATTCCGAACTTCCTCAAATTCCTGGTGGTGTAGCAGTTAAAACAAATGACTTCTATTATGCTAGATATGTGACCGAAAAAACCTTTAGCTGTATTTGCTAGTAAAGCAGCTGCTGTAGCTGGTTCTCCTAGCATCACTTTTGCTAATGGATTTGGTCAAAACTTCTATGTGTTTGCTAATAAGAGAGAGTCTCCAGTTCTATTCGATCCTACTAGGGACGATAGTGCTCTACAGGAAGATAATCAAGAAACTACTACAGGTCAGTGGTATATACAGGTAACAGATGACTACGATCCTGCTACCAATATCATTGCTAGAATGAATGAGATTGGTCAGGATCTTAAGGATTCTCGTTCTAAGAATACTAGCTTCGAAAGACTTACTGATAATAGAGATGCTTTAGATAGAATTTATCGTTTACGTTATGTAATTCCTAAATTTGCTGATGGTGTACGTGATCCTCTTAACGGTTTCGTTCTTAAAGCAAGAACTGACTCTACTAGAAAACTAGTTCCCCAAAGAATTGTACTGAAACCTATTCAAGTTGGTATTCCTGATGCTGCTTTGTTTGAAATTTCAGTACCTCTGCTAGGTGGCGGTACAGTTCAGCAGCAACTTGGTATTCCTATTACTGACCCCAACTACAATAGTGCTTTCACTTACGATCCTTATAATAGCACTTCAGTTAAGAGAATTACATCAGACAAGACCGATTCTAAGGTAGCGTTTAGCATTCAATCTGCTAGAATTAATGATGAAGGATTCCTAGAACTAGTTGCTTTTGATCATACTATCACTGATGATGCTGTAAGAAATGAACAGTTTATTACTGTTAAGATTACTGCTCCACAGGGTCCTGGAAGTGGTCAGTTTAGGGTTAATACTTCTGAAAATAATGACCTCAAACAAAATTTTCTGGAATGGATTTGCTAGCGGTTCTGGTTATGTTCAAGGATACTTCAATCCTGATGGAACGGATGATCATTATCTAATCCTCAAGGAACTAGAAGAAAATAATGAAGAAAGAGAGACTGTTGAGTATAACTCAGTTGTTGCTACAACTCTCTATCAACCTGTTCTTGATGCTGATAATGATCCTGTATTTGATAGAAAATGGTGTCCAAGAACTAATTTATGCTAGGTTACTTGCTAAGCAAGATAGCGTTGGTTCACCTAGTTTCTCTAAATCTAAGTCACTTAAGGAAGATTATCTCTATAGCGATAAAGAAGCAAATGTCTTTACTTTAACTCCTGGTGATATTATTAGAGACGACGACAACAATTCTTATGAAATTGCTTCTGTTGAAGACCTTGGCGAAATTGAAGATACCTTCTATATCTTTGATGTTGAAGAGATTAAGCGTCGTATCCCTAACCAGCAAGAAGGAGTTTACTATTTAACTTGTATTAAGGGTAATATCTCACCATATCCTACTGGAGCTGGTGTTGGTACAAACTTCCGTAACTTTAAGTTCTCTCAACCAATTGGACAACTTTATCCTCTTGACTACAAGAACGATCCACTGTGGTTCCAGGTACGTCCAGACGGTACTAGAGATACAACAATTCTTGATGTTCCTTCAACTGTTTGTGCTGCTGACAACTTTATTCACGGACTCGTTACTACAAACGATTACAAGAACAGTACAACCAAGGAAGTTATTGAAGAACTTGTTAAGAACCCCGCTCTTAATAGATATGACTATGTAACAAATAAGATTGAAGCTCAAGATGGCAATGCTGCTTCTGGTTCGGAAAATCGTTTAATTCCTATCGCTGGTGATTCTCCATTCCCAACAGAACAAAGACTATATGTCGAACTACGTCGTCCTTCGATTGCTAGATCTGGTAACCACACGTTTGAATACCTTGGTTTCGGTCCTGGTAACTACTCAACTGGTTTCCCACTCCGTCAGGAAGTTGTTCTGGAAGACATCCAAGACTTCTATGCCCAGGCGAAGCGTGAAGACGGCGGTATCGTCTTCTACACGGGTCTAAACTCCAACGGTGACCTCTATATTGGTAACCGTAAGATCAACGCCATTACAGGCGAAGAGACGTTCCTTGAGAGAGCAGAACTTCTAGCATCTGAGGATGATGATGAGGATGTAGGTGGTCTCGTTACTACTTTTGAACTTCCTGTTGCTTTCGAACAGGAAATTACTGTGGATGGTGATGCTTTATTCAACAACCCTGTAACAATTAATGTTGATGAAGACGAACCAAATGCTTTCACTGTTGTTTCTAATGTAGATTCATTTGGTGGAGAGGATGTAACGTTAGATAGTGCTTCTTGGAATAGAAGTACAATTGCTTCTCAAGGTGATGTAGTTATTCACAAAAACCAAGTATTCTCTGCTATCTTTAGACTCAACCCAAGAGGTAATACATCTCTTGCTGGTCAAGATTATAGTATTAGAACACACGTTGATGTTGCTCCATATAATCCAACTAATAAAACTCCAAATCAGACTAATAGTAGTCAAGGTATTGCCGTAACATACGGCACCTCTGCTCCAACTTCTGGTGATATTCTTCTTAAGGGAGCTGAAGTTGGTAAAACTGGATCACTTGGTTGGATTTTTGCTAATTTCTACACTGATATTACCGTCAATGTTGATAATATTATGGCAATGGGCGGCAATGTTGTTAGATTCAACATGGCTAATGGTCAAACTACTGCTGATTTAATAGTTAATCAAACTGTTATTAAAATTCAGGGTGTTGGTGATACAAATGATGGATTGAGATTTATCAGTGTCAATGGTCTTAGAACTGTATATGCCAAAGATACTTCTTGGTTCGAGATTTTATCTCCAATTAACGTATCTACAGCTCCTGCTGATACTAGTGGTGGTACTGCTATTAGCAATATTGGAACAGCAGTAGTAATTTCTTCTGGTGCTAATGAATGGAAAGAAGTTGGTGTCCTTGGTGCCGAAGCATTAAGAACCGATACTTCCATTACTGGCAAATATGCTCTTGGTATTAATACTCTTGCTAGAACTGAGCATAGTGATTATGAGGAAGGATTTGTTTCATCTGCCACAACTCCAAGAGCAACATTAGACGTTGTTGGTAATACTTTCATTAGTGGTAAAACTTTAACGGATACCAATTATGATTTAAATGCTTCTCTTTCTGACAGAACATTTAATGAAATTGATAATGCTCTGTTAGTTGGTGGAGATTCAACTTCTCCAAATGATGAAGCAGTTCTCCGTGTTTCTACAACTAACGGTTTACTAAGAAAATGCCACTGCTAGATTATATCCTGGTGGACGATTAGGTATTAATGTTGAAGAAGGTAACATGAACTACACCTTAACGGTTGTTGGTGACATGAGACTTACAGAAGATGCTCTGTTTGAAGAAAATCTGGCAGTAAATGGTGGTTCACTAACTTCTACTAGTTCTTCCTTCACCCTGTTATCTGGTGTTACTCAATTTACTCTGGCGGGTGATGCCACTACAATTAACTTTGCTAACTCTTTGGATTCTAGCGACACTCAGGTAATTAACCTTGGTACTAATGCTGGCAATCAGACAGTTAACATTGGTTCATTTGCTATTAGTAGCGAGTTGAACATCCATAGTGGTACATCTGGAATTCAATCCAAAGTTAATATTGGTACGATTCAAAATACTTCTGAAGATTCTACTAGATACTCTGTTCTTCAGTTTGGTGGTGTATTCAACAAAGAATCTAACTCTCTAGATACTGGTTCTGTATTTAAGATTAAAAATAGATTCACTCAGATTGATGGTGATACAACATTCGGCACTGGTTACACTAGTGGTTCTGGTCAAGTTAATTTACAAGCTAACACAGAAAGAGTGAACATGTTCACTCTCACTACCAATAAAGTTTATTTTGGTACTTCTGTTTCTAGAATGTATATTGGTGCTGATGGTGGATTTACACAAATCAACAATAGTTTGATTGCTAAGTCATCTACTACATTAGAGGGTGATGTAACACTTTCTGGTGGTCTGAACTCTGGAGAATTCCAAGTTACTAGAGGTTCATTTGGTACTGACGCTGATGCTCATATCCAAGGTGATATTGATAATGCTAACATCGACCTCTTTACTAGACAGGATCTTGACAGAGCAATTGCTACTGATGGTAATCAACCATGGGGTGATACTGGATACAAAGTTGGTACGCCCGTAGATGAATACTATCTGACTTTCGATCTTCCTAGTACGACTATCAACTTCCAGGTTGGTGCTTATGTCTTGATTGATCGTTCTCGACTTGCTATCGAGGATCCAACTAGATTTAGTGCTACTGGTGCCTCTTCTGGTAATCAACTCGTCAATTGTACTGATGTTACTTGGGTCAATGAGTTGACTGGTGATATCACTGATAACTACGTTGAAATCCAAACAGATGGAGCAACATTTAGTGATGGTACTAGAGTTGCTCAAATTTCTTCCATTACTGGAACAACGATTACTCTTAACAAAACATTCTCTACCTTAGCGAGTACCAGTCTATCACTTATTGGTGGTGAGAGTACTCAAGGTCAAGCTCCCATCGGTCAAGAATATAGTGAACTAGTTCAAATTTTAGAACTAACTAATCTAAATGCTATTGGTACAGGTGCTCCACTTCAGATTAAAGTGAAGAGAGCAATGAACCAACGTAATGATGATGGAACTCTCATTGTAGGAACTCCTGCTAATCAACCAAGCGGAACTCCAGATAGTGGTTATAAGTTTATTAGAGCTGACCACCCTGCTAATGCTCCTCTTGTTAGATATAATCTTGCTGAAAATGTAAGTTATATCGATCAAGTTAATGGACTAACATCAACGACTAGTGGAACTAGTGAAGATGTAGAAACTGGTGATTTCTCTGGATCTGTTGGTGTTGGTGATATCTTAAGATTTACTGATTCTGAACTAGCACTTATTACTGCTATTAATACAACTTCTCCACAAAAACTTGTGGTTACTGATGGTAATGATAGTAATCCTGTAATTCAATTTGAAGTTGATTCTACAAATGGAGATACTGTAATTGCTGGTAATCTTGAAGTTAATAAGTCTATTACATTAGAAGGATCTACAGCAGATAATTCACAGAAACTAATCATTACTAATGGATCTGGAACTACTACTTTCCAAGTTGATTCTGCTGATGGTGATATTTGTTCACAAGGTGATCTTTGGGTTGGTGGATCTAATTGTGATCGCTTGAGAGTCACTGCTGATACTGGAGATACTACATTACGTGGTGGTAATTTTGTCATCACTGGTGATAATACCTCCAATCAGAAGATGATTGTTAATAATAATAGTGGTAATTTAACTCTTGCTGGAGTTTTAGATATTGAAGGACCAGTTGCTAATAACTTTGATGGTCAAATAATTGTTAATGGTGGACAACTACAAGTCAATACAATTGATGACTCTCCATTGTGGCAAGCAGCAACAAGTTATGCTGCTGGCGATACAGTTTATAAT
>FUWD013180515.1_pt1 | contig 10552 bp, 16 predicted proteins | sample 1063281 | NCBI WGS metagenome assembly FUWD01 (sample SAMEA79048168, study PRJEB19326) | metagenome | biome: marine
GCCTCAGTCCTACTGGTATATAAAATTTATCACCAGGTTCTAATACAGTTATTTGACAATCAGATAAATCATCAGTAAACCCATGATACAAAGAAATGAGACCACTCTGTAAGTAGAAAGTCTCATCTTTTATCTTATGATAGTGCCAAGAACACCTCTTACCAGCATTAAAAAAGAGAAGTTTGCCGCAATATAATTCACCATTAACAATCCACTTCTCATATCCCCACCCCTTGGGAACATGTTTAATTGAAGAAGTCATCCGAATTTACCGCCTTATCATCTATGTAGTAGTCAGCAGATGGTTTTCCCATAATAAGTTCATGATACTTACAACCCCAGATACTTAATTGAAGTTTTGTAAGTTCTAACCAACGCGCTTGTGCAAGATTAGCATCATCATCGTATGTACCCATACCTCTTGCGGTAAAGTATTTAATATAATGCCCCTCGTCATATAAATCATTAACCTTTTGAATATTTTCTCTCATTGGAGTGCTTGCTTCATACTTACAGGTCTTGCAAGTGCCATTTTTTGCTGCAATTACACCATCAATATCAACACAATATGTTTTCATTCCAGGTAATAGTGCCTTCATAATCCTTCTACATCTTCCAGACTTAAAGTATAGCATCCGTAATGCTGAACTGCAATAGAGGATGCTTTGTTTGCAACAGTTATTGCTAATGTAATATCCTCATACGTCAAATACGCATGAGTTAGTGCTGCTAAAAAAGTATCTCCTGCACCAACAACATCAAATACATTAACCTTCTCAGATTGGGTATAAACCATATTTTTATATGATGCGCCCATCTCACCCAGAGTTACAATAAGATTTTCTGGGTTTGGTTTGGTTGTCAGATTATCATACTCTCTCTTATTAATTTTAAAAATACATTTGGATAACTAAACAGATCAGTCTTTTTGGTATCTATGAAGACTGGTCCAGAGAAGTTTTGGCAAAAGGTCTCCAGATCACTCTTAGACAAATAACCTTTATCATAATCAGATATAACTATGGCATCATACTGCATATGAATGAATGCTGCTTTAACCTCAGATACCCTCAAAGGATCTATCTCACCATCATCATCAATACGAATAAGTTGTTGATTACTATTTTTATCAATTACTCTTCGTTTAATTATAGGTTTCTTGTTAGTAATATGATTTACAAATACACCAAAAGACTCTAGGTTTGCCTTTACATTAGCAGACATACCTTTATGAGTTTCAGTTCTGTCATACTTAAGAACTGGAACAGGAGCTTCTGGACTAATACGTTCTACATCCCCGTAGACATATTCATCATCACAAGTTTCCCCTATCAATAATACTTTGAATTGTTTTTGTGGTTGCATAATCACCAATTCTACTAAAAAATACTAACTTTGAAGCATACATAGACCCAATCACAGATTTACCTTTCCAATCTGATCCAACAACCATAACATCAGGTTGAATAAAATTAATTATTGCTTCCAATTCAAAATCAGAACCAAATAAATTTACTTTATGTACCGACTTTAAATTTTCTAAGAAGAACTTTCTCTCTTCTTGATTATATATTGGTCTTGTAGGTCCCTTCTTTTCAGACACTCTTCGATCAGTATCTATACCGACGTAAACTTTATCACCCAAAGACTTTGCAAAGTTTAAAAGTTCTAAGTGTCCTCTATGAAGTAGATCAAATGTACCATTAACAAATACTTTACTCATGGTCTATAATCCAAATAAACATTTCCAGATATTGTCGATCCCTCACTACCATGAGCAACCATATGCATGAGGAACGATGGGAATATTATAATAGATCCTGTATCTAAATTTGGTTTGTAGTCCAAAGCAAAATCAAGTATTCCACCACCACTAATTTGATTCTGAATGTCTTTCATGGAAGGGTTAAAGAACAGAGTCTTAGACTTCGGTACAGTCTCATAGATAATAAAACTCCACTGAGAATGTGGATGTATATGGGGATCTTGATAATCTGTTTTTGTATAAACATTTCTCCATATGCCATCAATCCGAGCATTCTCATATGAACAATTTATCTGATTGATATTTCTTGAGACTACTTCATTTAAGTGTTCCCAAGTTTCAGGTTCAATTTTATGTTCCGTACCAAAACTAGTTTGAACTTCACTATCCCAAGTAGATCCATATTCACTAGATTCAATAGTAATTTTACTGAGATCTACAGTATCTTCAAATATAGGAATAGCAAATAAATCTTTTCTCATCTCCTAGAAAGCATTGGAACAATCAATATAAATCATTAATTAGCAACCTCAATCAGTACCGAATATTCTGGTAAGTACAAATATTCAATTGAAGAATTAGCAAGAGTACGTAAAGCATCATCAAGAGTCTCTACAAGAGGTTCTCCGCCAAGATTAAACGAAGTATTGAAGATGATAGGGCAACCAGTCTGCTTATAAAACTCCTGAATTAAACCATAATAATGTCTATTGACATCTTCAGTGACTGTTTGAATTCTACATGTGCCGTCAACATGAATAATGGCAGGAATCTTTTCTTCAATACCATCTTGACACTTCACAGCATACATCATGAATGGAGTATCATCCATACCACGAAGATCAAACCACTCATGAACATGTTCTTTGAGGATTGATCCTGCAAAAGGTCGGAAGTATTCCCGACGCTTCACAGCATTAACATGATCTTTACCCCCAGGATCACGGGGATCATACATGATAGATCTATTGCCCAATGCACGAGGTCCAGCTTCAGACCTACCTTGATACATAGCGACAATATTTTTATCTTGAATAAGATTTATAACGTCTTCATAATCAGCACCAGTCTTAATATCAGTCGCACCCCAACGAGTAGCAACTTCTTCAATCTGATCTAAAGAAAAATCATATTCAGGACCATAATATAGATCTTGAATTCTATCTCTAATTTTCATGTCACCATTTACAGAATGATAAATTAAAAGTGCAGCACCAATAGCAGTTCCAGCATCATTACTAACTGGTTCTACAAAAATATTAATACCATCTTCCTTGAGTTGATCTAGATACCAATAATTTGCAACGCAGTTTAGACCATAACCACCAGAGATAACAACATTTTTATTGCCACTCTTTTCAACTGCTTTACGAATCAAATCCAAAACCATCTGCTGGGATTCCACTTGAATAGCATATGCCATGTCCCTACGATTCTCAAGTAAAGTAAGGTCACCAGGGTCTTTATCTGTTTTGAGGAAAGTATATCTACCCTCATTGACAACAGCACCATTAGGATAAGTGGGAACAATTACATCCCTATTGGAGGTTTTCCACTCAGCAGTACCTCCATGATCAGAGTAAATCTCTGGAATCTTATCATTTGGTTTTCCATATGGAAACAATCCCATGGTTTTACCAGCTTCAATTGGTGACCATCCACAATATGAAGTAACTGCTTCATATGCTTTTACGATACCAGCACTCTCATCAAGGATAAACTCATGAGTTCCTTCCTCATTCTCACCATCACTAGGAAACTCATCAATCTTTGCTGATCCCCAAGGACCTCTACCTGCTTGATGTTTATAGATGGTTTTAAATTCTGCAGGATACTCACAAGTAAAAATAGATTCAAGTTCCCAAGTCATCTCAGTTTCTTTACTAAGACTCATTGGAATAAAAGTACCAGCACCGTCAACAACTAAAGATACTGCAGACTTAAACCCTGAACGATAAAATGCACATGCAGCATGAAGTTTATGATGAGTCCTACTCAAATCAATAACCTGAGGGTGGTCATAAAGATTTGCTTTTCTATCAATCAAACCCAACTTCCTGGCAAGACCAGTATAAAGGTCATCACCAGTAAAATCAATCCTACCACTATCACCGATTGGTTGAGTATGGGCAACAACAAGATAGTCAAGTTTATCAGTATACTCTAAAATCTTAACCATGGAGGCAAGAGGACCTCCATCATACTTGTGCCTAGTCAATCTCTCCTCTTCAATAGAGAGAATCATCTCACCATCTTTTAATAAACAAAGACCAGAGTTATGTCCTCTAGCAATTGCTGCTATCCATTGTGCCATTCTTTCCTCACTTCAGGTTGTCAAGGATTCCCTTGACTTGATTATCCACGTTATTTTGTTGAGATGCAGTCTTCACTTCACTCAAAAATCCTTTGGTTGGTTTTTAATTTGTGGTGATGCAGATAATGCGGGAGTTGCATAATTGGAAGAGGTTAAAGCAGGTGCAGTATTCTTAGTTGGGGCAACGTAATTTGTGTACGCAATTCCCTTACCCATCCTCTTACGAACAGAAGCGGTAACTTGCTTCTCTTGATCCTTACTAAGTTCCATTGCTTGATCATTATATCGATCAACATCTTCAGACATAGTAAGTCGGATAGGTGAATACTTTCTCCGATCCAATCCAGCATCAATAATATCAAAATCCTTATCATTGGGATAAGATATATTGATTGGATAAGTAGAACCTGTAACTACAGTTGCGGTCGTGCCAAACGCTTTAGCAAGATGCTGTCCCATGCTATCACATCCAAGGAAATGATCTGCAGAATTAATAATTGATGCCCACATTCTTTGTTCTTGAATCTGAGGTCTTGCAACTTTATACTTTGCCTTCTCCTCATTCTCCTCAAGGGGAAATTGAAGTTCACTCATTATAATAACAGAGTAATCCTTCTTCAAATCGTTAATAATATTTACAATATTATTCAAGGAAAAACTACGGGAAGTTGGGTCTGCAATAAAATCATTACCAACAGTCTCTACAGAACGACCAAATGGTTGAACAACAAGAACTTTATCTTTACCTGTTCCTTGCTTAACTTCTTCTATAGCGTTAACCCCATTAATAACTTCCATTTTACTGAGAACAACTGTCGGATCAGGAAGTTCTCTTGGTCCATCCAATTCGTTAATCTGAATATCATATGCTTGAGCAAGACTACACTCTTGATTATAATATTCCCAGACACGATATGGTTCAGTACTTACAATATCTCTATGCTTAAGTTCCTGTTCAAACAGACCTTTATGCCAATTGTCAAACACCTTACCATCCAAAGTCGGATGACCTTTAAAAAAATCCGTACCTCCCTCAGCAACAATAACAAAGTCATCGTGGGTCTCTGCGTATTTTTCAAATGCAGGAATGGAGCAAATAACTCTGCCAGCTCCACCATTAACAAAAAATGCTTTTGATCTCATCAAATCCAAACTCCAAATAGTTAATCAATTATAATCTTGGGTTATTTATCACATGAACATAACCTGTACTAATCGATCACTGGTTTTAAACATGGTCTTCTCCATGATAGCACCGTGAGGCATACTTGCAGGATATAACACTGCTTTATTATACTCCATCTTTGCATTATATTCAAGGACTGCTTTATCATCAGAATCATATCGATAAAATCCAGTTCCACCCTCACACTCATCAGGTGTATTTAAAAATATAACAATTGCCCACTTTAAATATTCAGAATCAACATGAACAATAGAGTCTCTACCATCTTCAATAATCTCATGGTTATTAGTCGCATTAACTATGAATCTCATTCCAGACCAATAATAATCATGTTGAGATTGATCAAATTTAATATCCCAACCTGGATGTTGACATAGATCTTGGACAACACCCTGAAGGTGATAACCAAGTTCAAGAGTATCTTCACACACTCTACGCCCTATTGCAGCAGCAAGAAGATCTTCGTTATCATCCTTAGTATATTTCCTTGATGAAGTAGCATACTCTCGTACTTCATCAGGATTATCATAAAAATTTGAATCTCAATTATCTGACTGTTGTTAACCTTAACAACTTTTGCAGCCAGTTCAGAATTTACTTTGAACATTACAATAACGGCATTGCTCCATACTGTTTAGTCGGACGATTATGTTGAAATAGACTAGCAGGTATTACATCAAAACCTATAGTTATTCTCTTACCAGAATAGTGAGAATTGTTAACTACTCTATGCCGTACATTACCATGACCAAAATAAATATTGCCACATTCATTCTCCACCTCCCAGTTCTCAAACTGAGTAGTAGTATCTTGTGGTTCTAATGCAATGTATCCATGATATGGTGAGGTATGATTGTGCCAGTCTAGCACCGTATCATAAGTGTGCATGTTTAACCATGCTTGAAACCAAATATCATCCTCTTTTACATTCTCTCTAATTATTTCTCTAAGTTTCCTAAGGATATTCAGATAATGTAAAGAGGGAGAGGAGACACTGAAGATATTATACAGATAATAACTCCATGTAGTGTCTCCAAACCCATCTTGGGTGAGACCCTCGTGACAGAGCATTGCCGTCTCGATGATCTCTGGTTGGTTTTTTTAATATAATCAAATTTATAAATTTTATAATCTTCAATCATAAATCTAACAGATATTACTCTGGTGTTGTATATTCAGGTTCCTGTGGGAACATATAGAACGCAATACTAGCTGATACACCAGCTGCTTCCATAGTCGCAGGGAAATCTCTCAACTGTTGACGATAATCTTTCCACTCTTTCAAAAGAGCAGCAGGCATATCATCTGCAGTTTTAGCATCACAAGCGGATAATGCATCATTTCTCTTTTGGCGAATCTCCTCCCAAGTGAGTTCAGTCTCTCTATCAAGAAGTTTCTGTGGAACTGTATATCTATCCAAGGTTACTGCACCATCAACAACCTTTAGGCTATTTTTATTATAAAGATCCGCAGGCATAATAGGTGTGCCGTAAGAGAACTGAGGGTATCCAGCGATTACTGGAGATCCTGGATGAACAGTTTCTCCAGTATACTCTTCTTCCAGTTCATCGACAACTGGACCTCTGAGTTGACAAACCAAAGGGTCTGTAGCACAGTCAACTTCAAACCAGTCAACACAGTCTGCTGGCATTGGACGACCATCAAGAATATCATCCTCAGTTAAAGGACCAGCAACTTCTTTACCGTCGCTGCCAATTTGAAGATAAACTTTGTCAGGACCATCATATACTGCCGTGCGTTTTTTGCCGTCAGTTGTAGCGTGATCTACTAGAAATGAATTTGGGAGAGCGAGATCATACTCTACTCTAATTTGTTGGGAAGCCATAATTGATTAGGATTTCTTCGGGTTTACTCCTTCCCTTCTATTTATACCAGAAAATAAAAAAGAGGGTGCGGTTAGCACCCTCCCACTTCCTTCACACGGAATTTTTATTATATCAGACGTAAGTAATTTTAACAAGACCAGGACCACCCATACCACTCTGTCCACAGCAACCACCACATTGGTCAGTAAAAGCACCCTGTCCACCATGTCCATATGGAACAGTCCAACAACCACAACGAATCCAGCAGCGGATAAGACCTTGAGCAACGTTTGTTCCAATGAATGGAGCAGCAGTTGGGTGAGCGTATCTACCGTGGCAATGGCAACAAGATGCCTTGGGGTTCCAATATCCACCTTGATGATTACCCATTCCAAAGTCACCACCATTATCACCAGGTGCTCGGCAACACTCGTTTTCAGAATGGCAACCAAGGGTCCAGCTGTTACAACCAAATCCACCACGACCACCAATGGCACAGAAGCCACTTAAGTTACATCCAGTTACATATGAAGCACACCCGTAACATCCAACACATTCTCTATAACGACAGCGATAAACGCCAGCGGCGCAAACCGTATATGTCCAACCTGATTGAACATCAATGGTTTTAGTGTTATAGTATCCACCCTGAGCACCACGATATACTTGGCAACGATTACATGAACAGGCTCCATGTCCAGTACCACCAGCACCCCACATCTCAATTGTCGCTCTTTTGACATTTGTGGGTACTGTCCACAAACAACAGCATCCTGGAGAACACTCATCAGGTGATCCATAGAACCACTTAACATTCCAAGTGTCCAGACCAGTAGTCTCTAACTGAGAAGTTGTGATTGATAGTGCGGGTAAAGTTGCCCCCGAAACTTTTTTATAATTAGAATACTGTGCCATTTTAGATGCTCTCTATAGTACTATTTAGAATCAGAAGTATGTGATTTTGACAAGTCCACCACCACCAGTGCCACCTTGTCCACAGCAACCACCACAATAGTTAGTCATAGCACTCTGTCCACCATTACCATATGGAACACTCCAGCAACCGCAACGTATCCAACAATGTCTAGAAGACATTTGAGCTTGAGTACCAATCAATGCCGCACCACTTGCAAACAATGATTGGTTCCAGCAATGGCAGAATCCTCTATCATAAACAAACTCAGTACCAGACCAACCAGTATCCTGAGTTCCCGTTGCAAAGTCTCCACCCAGATCACCAGGTCCGTAGCAGCAATAATTTTCGCTATGGCACAGGGTAGTCCAGTCGGTATTTGCAAATCCATGTTCCCCACCATGAGCACAGAAGTTAGATAGGTTACATCCATTTACATAGGAAGAACACCCCTCACAACCAGTACACTCTCTTGAGCAACAGCGATAAACACCAGCGGCGCAAACGGTATACTGCCACCCTTCTTGTACGTCAATGGTTTTGACATTATAGAATCCTCCAGAAGCACCCCTATAGTGATGACAACGATTACATGAACAGAATCCATTACCGTTACCACCAGAACCCCATGCTTGAATTTGGAGTTTCTTAACACCAGTTGGAACTGTCCAAAGACAGCAGCAACCAGAAGTCATAGCAGCAGGAGTACCATAGTACCACTTAACACCATAGGTGCCATTAAGGGCAGTGCTAAAATCTGCAGCGTTAACGGCACTATCTACAATGCCATCGGCGCTAATTTTTTGTAACTTTCGTAAGAAGCCATTTTCCCCTAATTCTCCTATCAGATGTATACGATTTTGACAAGTCCGCCGCCGCCTTGACCACCTTGTCCACAGCAACTAGTTCCACAGTAAGTAGTCGTAGCACCTTGCCCACCAGTTCCATAAGGAACGTGCCAGCAACCGCAACGCATCCAGCAATTAACCATTGAGGAAGTACTACCAGATCCACCCGCAAGGAATGGAGCACTAGTTGTACAAGTCCTAATATAATTACAGTGGCAGCATATATTGCCATCAAACGTTCCACCATGATTACCCATTCCAAAGTCACCACCATTAGCACCAGGTGCTAAGCAGCAACTAAAGCAAGAGAAGCAGAGATTGTCCCAGTTGGTATTAGCACAACCACCTATACCACCAATGGCACAGAAGTTGGTTAAGTTACATCCATTTACATATGAAGGGCATCCTACACATCCAACACATTCCCTTGAACAACAGCGATAAACACCAGAAGCACAAACCGTATATGTCCAACCTGATTGAACATCAATAGTTTTGGTGTTGTAGTATCCTCCACCTGCACCTGCATAGTGATGGCAACGGCTACATGAACATGCCCCGTGACCATTACCACCAGATCCCCACATTTCAAAAGTAACTTTTTTTACCCCCGCAGGTACTGTCCAAAGACAGCAGCAACCTGGAGAGCAAACATTTGGTTGCCCTTGAACATGTTTTACATTATAAGCAAGACCAGCACCAGCCTCTAAAGCACTGTTAGGAACAGTGCCATCAATAATCTGACCTTGAATAATTTTTTTGTAACTTCCGTAGGATGCCATTTTTTACATTAATCCTCGTTCTATTATTTATATAATCACATATAATGAGAGGGAGAACTCAATGTCCCCCCTCTGTACAATCTTCAAGTATCAGACACTGAAGATTCTCCATCCGTAAGTGTCGTTGTAGAATATCAGGTCGAACGATGCACCTTCAGTCGTAACCGTAAGATCTGCAGCGTCTCCCATGATAAGTTTGCCATTTCTTGCAATAGTAAGTGTATTACTATCGAAGCTCTTAGCAACGTCAAAGAATCTAATAATATCACCTTTGTTAGGTGCTGCAGGCAGAGTGACCGTAAATCCACCACCATTTGTATCACACCATAGTGCTGAGAATGAAGTTGCAGAATGAGTACTAGTTACATCTACGTTCCGCAGACCACCGAGGGGCACCCAAGCAGTTCCACTATATCCTTCAAAGGATCCCAGATCTGTGTTGAATCTAAACCCACCTTGAATCGGAGAGACGGGTCTTTGAGCAGTCGTTCCCTTAGGTGGAACCATTGCCTCAACACCCATGCTACCGCGTGTAATATATCCGCGAACCGCGAATTCAGTTGGGGTTGCAGTGTTAGAGTTACCACTCATGGTCTCGTCAGAGGAGAATTCGTTGATCGCCTCACCAATCTGACCACCCAGTGAACCCAGTCTCAGTTCAGTCAAACCAGACAGGTTGAACGCGGAAGCGTCCAGGGTAGCAGCACCAGTTAACTGGTTAACGGAGAAGAAGTCACCAACTCTGAAGTTACCACCTTGGTCAGTAGAGACGAAGAAGACTCTACCAGGACCAAAGTTGCTAGTTTCATTACCCTGCTGTACGTTTGATTCGTTAACATTTGGATAGTTGGTTTCTAGTTTTGTTACCAACACCAACTGAGAGGAAGTCGTGACCAGTCAGACGTGCGTTAGAGAATC
>FUWD013022976.1_pt1 | contig 10551 bp, 13 predicted proteins | sample 1063281 | NCBI WGS metagenome assembly FUWD01 (sample SAMEA79048168, study PRJEB19326) | metagenome | biome: marine
CCTTAAAATCAACAGTCGCCTTTCCCTTGATTGAGGAAAAGGGGACAGCTAAATTTTTACTGGCACGATAATTGCATTAAAGAACAAGAAGTGACAAAAAAACAGACGGTTGACCGTGATGAGATTCTCAAAATCGCGGCTTTGGCAAAACTCCATCTTTCTGAGGAGGAGGTTTCCTTGTATACAGCTCAGATGAATGAGATCCTCGAATACATGAAGCAATTGGATGAGCTAGACACTGAAGATGTGGAGCCTCTCAGCCATGTTCTTGATCAGATCAATATGACTCGCCCAGATGAGGAAAAAGCTTCTCTCAGCCGTGATGAGGCGCTCCGAAATGCCCCTGAGACCGACGGTGAGTATTTTATCGTGCCGAATGTAATCGAAAAATCATAATGTCAAATGCCAGAGCTATTGAATGTGTCGGAGTGATCCCGGCGAGGTATCGCTCTATCCGTTTCCCGGGTAAAGTTCTCGAATCCATTGACGGCTTACCTATGGTGGCTCATGTTTACAAAAGGGCAACGGCCTCACAGCTTGATAAGGTTATTATAGCGACTGATCATGCAGCTGTTCAAAAGGCCATGGAGGAATTAAATATACATGTCATGATGACAGCCGAGAGCCACCACTCAGGCACCGAAAGAGTAGCTGAAGTTGCTGAATCTGTCAACGGAGATATCTTTATTAACATTCAGGGAGACGAGCCTTACATAGAGCCTGGGATTATTAATCTTCTCATAGAACAATTTCAGGCAGAGCCGATAACACCCATGGCCACAGTTGCTTCTACAAATCTGTCTGATAAAGACTGGAACAATCCTGATATTGTTAAAGTTCTGGTTGGAGAAGACGGCAAAGCGATCGCTTTTTTTAGGGTGCCAATCAGCCAAACACCCAAGGATAATTGCTATAAACATCTGGGCATTTACGGATTCAAGAGAGATTTTCTGATCGAGTTTGCCGGAATGGCGCGGTCTGCCAATGAGAAAGCTCTTGATCTTGAGCAGATGAGAGCTTTGGATAACGGGATACCCATTGCAGTGGCCATTACCGATCTTGACTCTGTAGGAATAAACAGACCGGAAGACCTTGAAAAATTGAAGGAGAGAGAGATTATTGCCTAAGAAACCAACGAAATACATTTTTGTGCTGGGAGGTGTCATTTCCGGGCTTGGCAAAGGAATTACCTCCGCATCTATCGGCTATCTGTTGAAGAGCAGAGGTCTATCTGTCACCATTATGAAATTGGATCCTTATCTCAACGTAGACCCCGGTACCATGAACCCCTATCAGCACGGTGAAGTATTTGTTTTGGATGATGGTTCTGAAACAGACCTTGATCTGGGACACTACGAGCGGTTCATCGATGTGGATATGAGCAAGAACAACAACGCCACCACGGGGCAAGTGTATGAAGCTGTTCTGGAAAGGGAGCGTCTGGGAGATTACCTCGGTCAAACAATTCAGGTTATCCCACATATCACGGATGAGATTAAACGACGCGTGTATGAAATGAATAGACCAAGACGGTTTGATGCAGTTATATCCGAAGTTGGGGGTACAGTCGGTGACATTGAAAGTTTGCCATTCCTGGAAACAATTCGGCAAATCCGCTTGGAAAAGGGACGGGAGAATGTATTTATTGCCCATGTGACTCTTTTGCCCTTCGTGGAAGCCAGTGAAGAGTTAAAGACAAAACCGACACAGCACAGTGTAATGAAATTGAGGGAGATCGGTCTTGAGCCCGACCTTATACTGTGCAGGTCATCTTTTCCAATCCCTAAATCTGTGAAAGAGAAGATTTCACTCTTTTGCAGTGTGCCAACCTCACACGTTGTTGAAGCGAGAGATGTGAAAAGCATTTATGAGATCCCCCTTGTTTTCCATGAGCAGAAAGTTGGTCAACTTGTTGCCCAACAACTGGGCCTTGATGGTGCCAATCCGAACATTACCAAATTGGAAGCGTTCGTGGATCGGTTCAAGAATCCTGGCCACGAGGTCACCATTGCTCTCTGTGGGAAATACACAGAACTACCCGATGCGTACAAAAGCGTACTGGAAGCGTTCATCCATGCTGGTGTGGAAAATGATGCCCGTGTTTCTATTAAATGGATTAACTCAGAAGAACTTGTTTCAGATAAAGAGTGTGATAAACAGCTCGGTGACGTTGATGGGATACTTGTACTGCCGGGTTTCGGTGATCGCGGTACCGAAGGAAAGGTTCTCGCAGGAAAGTATGCCAGAGAAAAGAAGGTTCCTTATCTAGGGATCTGTCTCGGATTACAAACAGCCGTCATCGAATTCGCCCGCCATGTCTGTGGATTGAAAAAGGCTACCAGTACCGAATTCAAAAAGCGAGCCAGTGAACCGGTTATAGATCTCATGGACGGGCAGAAAAAAGTAAAACGTAAAGGTGCTACCATGCGTCTTGGTGCTTACGCTTGTGAAGTTAAATCAGGAACAAAAACCTATAAAGCTTATCGGAAGAAAATGGTTTCAGAGCGGCATCGCCATCGCTACGAAGTAAATAACAAATTCAGGAAAGTGCTGGAGAAGCATGGCATGATCTTAAGTGGTATAAACCCGGACCTGAATCTTGTAGAAATCATTGAATTACCCGATCATCCCTGGTTTGTGGCGAGTCAATTCCATCCCGAGTTAAAAAGCCGTGTAAACCGTGCCCACCCTCTATTTCGTGATTTTGTAAAAGCAGCTGTGACCCACAGCAACTCACAATGACCATAACTGTTGAAAGTGTCGTTTTCGGTGCTGATGTCATGCCTGTTATCGCTGGTCCCTGTGTCATAGAATCGCGCGACCACAGCCTGAAAATGGCTGCTGCATTAAATGAGATTTTTTCAAGACTCGCCGTACCGTTTGTTTTCAAGTCATCTTTTGACAAAGCAAACCGTACCGCCGGCGATTCTTTCCGCGGACCCGGTATAGATGAGGGATTACAGATTCTTGCTGAAGTCAAGAATGAGATAGATGTTCCTATCCTGACAGATATTCATACTCCTGACCAGGCGAAACCTGCGAGTGAAGTGGCGGATGTGCTCCAGATCCCGGCATTTCTTTGCCGGCAGACGGATTTGCTGGTGGCGGCCGCCGAAACCGGTAAATGCATCAATGTAAAAAAAGGGCAGTTTGTGGCGCCAGGAGATGTGACCGCTATAACTGAAAAAATAGAAAATGCCGGAAATAGTCAAATATTGGTGACAGAGCGGGGTGCATCCTTTGGCTACAACAATCTTGTCTCCGACATGCGGTCAATCGCAATAATTAAAGAGACCGGTTATCCGGTTGTTTTTGATGCAACTCACAGTGTCCAGCGTCCCAGTGCACAAGGGGATCACTCAGGGGGAGACCGGGAGATGATCCCCCTTCTGGCTCGTGCTGCCGTAGCCGCAGGTTGTGACGCTCTTTTCATGGAAGTCCATGATAATGTTGACGGTGCAAGAAGCGATGCTGCAACTCAGTGGCCTCTTGAAAGAACGGAAGAATTGATCTCCTCTCTGGTTCGAATCAGGGAGGCAGTTTCTTCTTGATATGAGTAAAACTGTTGAACATCGTCTGCGAAAGATCAAACTTCTCATCACCGATGTGGACGGCGTATTGACGGACGGCTCCATTTATCTGGGGAACGACGGTGTTGAGTTAAAACGTTTCAGCATCCATGATGGTGCCGCTGTAGCCTTTGCACGAGCAGCGGGATTGAAACTTGCTGTTATTTCGGGGCGTTACTCTCCCGCCACAGAATCGAGAATGAAAGAATTGGGAATTGATGAAGACTGTTATCAGGGTAAGCTTAACAAAGTGAAAATTTATGATGAACTGTGCCAAAAGTATGACCTCAAGGATGATGAGGTAGCCTACATTGGCGATGATCTTATAGATGCGGCTGTTATGGAGAAAGTGGGCATAGCAATAGCTGTTCGAGACGCACACCCTTTTATCAAAGAGATCGCTCACCACTGCACGGAGGCTGTCGGCGGAAAGGGAGCATTTCGCGAGGCAGTGGAACTGATCCTGAAGGGTCAGGGCCTCTACGAAGAAACACTCAAAACTATCAGGAACAGAATTGCATCAAAAGATGAGTAAGAACAAACCAAACATCGATATTGGTCGGAATGTGATCCAGATCGAATCTGAGGCGCTTACATCGCTGGCGAAAAGAGTCGGAGAAGACTTCCACAGAGCGGTAGAACTGATCTTTGATAGAAGTGGCCGGGTTGTGGTTACTGGCATGGGTAAGTCGGGTCTTATTTCACAGAAGATTGCATCCACATTTGCCAGCACCGGCACGCCCGCACAGTTCATCCATCCCAGCGAAGCTGTCCACGGTGATATCGGTATGGTGACTTCACAGGATACAGCCCTAGCCGTATCCAATAGTGGTGAAACTTATGAGATTATCCAACTTATACCAATTTTTGCACGACTGAATGTTCCTGTTATTGCACTTGTGGGGCGAACCGATTCTACCATAGGTAGTAAAGCGGATATTGCATTGGATGTGAGTGTTGAGAGAGAAGCGTGTACTCTGGAACTCGCACCAACCGCCAGCACCACAGCAACGCTGGCTATGGGAGACGCTCTCGCCATTGCGCTCCTCGAAAAACGTGGTTTTAAACCTGAAGATTTTGCGCATCTTCACCCCGCCGGTTCTCTTGGGAAAAAGCTCCTCCTCACTGTTCAGGAAATCATGCATTCTGGTGATGATCTTCCTTTCGTCACCGATTCTTCTGATGTAAAGTCCACACTCCTCACAATAAGTGAGAAACGCCTCGGCGTTGCCGTTGTATTAAATGAGGAAGGTCGGCTGTGCGGAATTATTACTGACGGTGACATTCGCCGGGCTTTTGAGAAAGACAGTGATCTATTCAACAAAACCGCAGAATCACTGATCCAGTCTGAGGAACCGAGATGGATATCAGCCGATACACTCGCCATCAATGCATTGGAAATAATGGAAAAGCATTCCATTACTTCTCTGCTTGTCTATGAGTCTGAAAAAAAGGATTCAGCCCCTGATGGTCTGGTTCATATCCATGACATTTTGCACGCGGGGGTAATGTGAAGACCATTGTTCCTCTGTTTCTAACGGTATCTTTTTTTTGCTGTGGCGGAGTCGATAGTGATGCTTCACTGGGGAGCAAGGATGACTTTTCTGATCAGGAGAGTTGGAACCCTACTATTATCCTTACGCGTGAAGCTAAAAAACGAGCTGTCGTCAAGTCAGGACATCTGGCGAAATATGCCGATAAAAAAGAAGTGATTTTGGAAGGAAACGTAGATGCTGATTTTTTCTCCGCAGAGGAAGAGCATATGTCCAATCTGAAATCAGAGCACGCTTTTGTTTATGAGGAGACGGACAATCTCCTTGCCATTGGAAACGTTGTTGTGGTCTCCGATAGTGGTGTAACACTTTTCACAGATTCTCTCTACTGGGATAACAAGCTGGAAAAGATCACTTCGAATGATACTATCATGTTGACCACTGAGATGGACGATACGCTCTACGGCGTCGGTTTTGAATCTGATGTAGATCTTACTCACTGGAAGATTATAAAACCGTGGGGGGTCACGGCACGGGAGAAATGAGTTCGCATTCTAACGGTGTCATTCTCAGAACTGAAAATCTTGTAAAGGATTACGGGAAGAGAACGGTTGTAAGAGATGTCTGTCTGGAATTGAATAAGGGCGAGATTGTGGGACTCCTTGGTCCTAACGGCGCCGGAAAGACAACTTCATTTTATATGATTACAGGTATGATCAGGCCAACAGACGGATCAGTGTACCTGGGAGATGATGAGATTACCGATCTTCCCATGTATCAAAGATCGAGAAGGGGTATCGGTTATCTTTCTCAGGAACCTTCCATCTTTACGAAACTGTCTGTAGAGGACAATATTCGTCTCGTGCTGGAAATGACCGATTTTTCTAAAAGTGAACGAGAGGAGCGGTTAGAGACTTTGCTCAATGATCTGTCCATAACGGAGATCAGGAAGAATAAGGGTTTTCAGCTTTCAGGAGGAGAGCGCCGCCGAACTGAAATATGCCGAGCTCTGGTAATGGATCCCGATTTCATTTTACTCGATGAGCCTTTTGCTGGCATCGATCCCATTGCCGTAGAAGACATCCAGAACATTGTTCAAAGCCTCAGTGACCGCACTATCGGAGTTCTTATAACAGATCACAATGTTCGAGAAACCCTTTCTATTACTGACAGGGCATACCTTCTGTATGATGGTCAGATCCTCAAAGCGGGAACTGCTGAATTTCTCGCCAGCGATGAAGAAACACGCAAGCTTTACCTTGGCTCAAGATTTACACTAAACTGATGCCGAAACTGTCACAAACTCTGGAACAACGTCAAAAACTGTCGCCTCAGCAGATACTTCAGACGGTACTTTTGCAGATGAACAGTGTCGATCTTGAGGAAAGAATTTTAGAGGAGTTGGAGGAGAATCCGGCCCTAGAACTCAGTGAGCCGGTAGAAACTGAATCAGATTCTGAGTCTGAAGAACCTACTGAGGATGTGGACTGGGACGAAATTTTAAATGCTGAAGATGAAGAACGAACAAAAGGGCCGTACGACAGATCAAAGGAAAAGAGAGAAGTGCCCGTTAGGGAAGTGCTTACACCGGTGGAAAGATTGTTGGAGCAGATTGACTTGATGGATATCTCTGCCACAGATCGCGTTATTGCCGAGTCTATCGTCTGGAACATTGATGAGCAGGGCTATTTAGCCGCCGAAGTTGAACTTATTGCTGACAGGCTTGATGCCGAGGTGAGCGATGTGGAGCGGGTACTTAAGGTTGTCCAGCGGATGGAGCCGCCGGGAATCGGTGCTCGAGATCTTCAGGAGTGCCTGACTGTCCAACTTGAGGTCAACGGAGAGAGTGATTTGGCCTACAAAATTGTTAGGGAAAAATTTGAAGATTTGGCCAACCGCCGATTCGAACAACTGGAGGAAGAACTGAACTGTCACCGGGATGAACTTCAGGAAGCATTTGATGTCATTTCCCGGCTCAATCCCAAACCCGGCGAAGGATCGCCCACTTCAGACGCCGACTACATTCTTCCTGATCTGCTTGTGGAGGAGGTGGACGGCAAACTTCTGGTATCTGTGAATGATGGTAATCTTCCCGATATTCGCCTTTCCTCTTTATATGAGAATCTCTTAAAGGCAAAAAACGGGAACAGTAGTGATGTGAAAAATTTTTTGAAGAAGAAAGTGGAGTCGGCTAAGTGGTTTGTTCTAGCCGTTCAGCAAAGACAACTTACCATGATAAAAGTGATGAATGCCATCATTAACAGGCAAGATACCTTTTTCAGCGGAGATACTTCAATTCTCCGCCCCATGATTTTGAAAGATATTGCCGATGAAATTGAGATGGACATCTCCACCGTCAGCCGTGTGACACGAGGGAAATATGTTCAGACACCGTGGGGTGTTTTTGAACTGAAACACTTCTTTTCCGAAGGGATGGTGACTGAGAGTGGTGAAGAAGTTTCTACTAAACTGGTAAAGGATGTGCTCAAGAAAATTATCGATAGCGAAAACAAAGGACATCCTCACTCTGATGACAAATTAGCAGAGAGGATGAAGGAGAGGGGATATCTTATCGCAAGGCGAACAGTTGCGAAGTACCGTGAACAGTTAAAGATTCCAGTAGCCCGTTTGAGGCGAGCTTTGCCGTAATTAAACTAAAATAAGGAGAACTGAGATATGGCAAGAAAGATAGTTGTGGGTGATCAAGAGATCACAATACCCACCTTCAACATTGGTGGACTTGCAATCCTACTATTGGTTGTAGGTGCCTGGTTTGTCTTGAGCGCCTTTTATGTGGTGGGCCCAGATGAGGAAGGTGTCGTCCGTCGTTTCGGCAAATGGGTGAGGACAGAGCCCAGCGGTCTCCACTTCAAATTTCCTTATCCCATTGAGAAAGTTGACCTACCTAAAGTGACGCAGGTACAAGAGATTTCTGTCGGCAGAATTCTCAAGGAAGCGAAAATGTTAACTGGGGATGAAAATATCCTTCTGGTGGAGGTGAGAGTTCAGTACAAGATCAAGGATGCGGCCCAGTATCTGTTCAATGTTCGCAACGTTGAGGAGACCATCAAGGATGCTACTGAATCAGCTTTGCGGCAAACTATAGGATCTCACCCCATCGATGACCCTCTTACTGAAAAGAAGGCAGAGATCATGGATGAAATCCAGCTTTCACTGCAGCAAATGCTGGATCATTACAAATGCGGTATTGATGTACGGCAGGTTCAGCTTCAGGATGTAAATCCCCCTCAGGAAGTAGATTTTGCTTTTAAGGATGTTCAGAGCGCGAAGGAGGAAAAAGAACAGTTAATCAATGAAGCTCTTGGCTATCAGAACGACATCATACCAAAGGCGCGGGGTGGTGCCGAAAAGTTGATTCGTGAAGCTGAGGCTTACCGTGAAGAACGAATAAAAAGAGCAGAAGGTGATGCATCAAAATTTCTTTCTGTTCTTGCTGAATACCGGAAAGCGAAAAAGGTAACGGAAAAAAGGCTTTATCTTGAAACCATGGAGCAAATTCTTCCCGGTATTGAAAAAGTAATACTCGACGAAAAAGCTGGGAATCTGTTAAATATACTGCCTTTGGGAAATCTTGAGGGCGTTAAGAAAACGGGGGTGAACAAATGAAAAGTCTAGGAATTGTACTGATAATGGCCGCGGTAGGCCTTTTCCTGTGCGCCTATACCATTGATGAGACTGAACAAGCCATTATACTTGAATTTGGCCGACCGGTCGATGAACCTGTGATTGAAGCAGGATTGCATTTCAAAATGCCATGGCGGCAGCTGGTTAAGTTCGAGAAACGGATTTTGGAATACGATGTGAAGCCGACAGCTATCCTTTCCCTTGACAAAAAGAGACTGGAAGTAGATAACTATGCACGCTGGAGAATATCCGAGCCATTGAAATTCTATCGCGCTGTAAGGACCATTAACGGTGGTCTCGGCAGGATAGATCCCATCGTCTACTCTGAAATTAGAGTTGAGCTCGGTAAGCACAATCTTACAGAGATCGTTGACAAACGGCGAGAAAAGATTATGGGGATCGTTACTGAGGAAGCTCGTAAAAAACTGGATGAGTACGGTATTGACGTTATCGATGTCCGCATAAAACGTGCCGACCTATCTCAAGAGAACGAGAAAGCCGTTTTTGACCGGATGATTGCTGAGCGTGAACGGCAGGCAAAACAGTACAGGTCAGAAGGTGAGGAAGAGGCGTTGAAGATCCGGGCTGAGACTGATAAGGAGAAGACCATCATTCTTGCTGAAGCTTACAAGGAATCTCAGGAAATTTCCGGTGAAGGAGACGCTCGAGCCGTGGAGATATATGCCGACGCTTATAAATCGGATCCCGATTTTTATGAGTTCGTAAGGACATTGGACGCCTACCAAAAGGTCATTGACGATAAGACCACACTCATCCTTTCCACTGATTCAGAGCTCCTTGATCTTATGAAAGGGAAGAAGTGACCGTTCGTTCAACCACTATTTTGGGCGTCAGGCTTAAGAACAGCGCTGCCATGGGCGGAGACGGTCAAGTCACATTCGGTGACATGGCTCTGAAACAGAAGGCTGTAAAAGTGAGAAAGTTTGAGGGAGATAAGAGACTAATTCTCGGTGGTTTTGCGGGTGCTGCTGCCGACGCCCTCACACTCTTCGGTAAATTTGAAGAAAAACTGGAAGAGTACAACTGGCAGCTTCAGAGAGCGGTGGTGGAACTGGCAAAAGAGTGGCGCACAGACAAGTATCTCCGCAACCTGAATGCACTGCTTGCTCTTATGGACAAGGAACACAGTTACCTTGTTTCAGGCGACGGGAACGTCATTGAACCGGACGGCTCTGTTATCTCTATTGGTTCAGGAGCTGGGTATGCACAAGCTGCTGCTGAGGCACTGCTCAGTTGTAAGATCAATTCCCCCAAAGAGATTGTGAAACGGAGCCTTGAAATAGCCGCTGATATCTGCATCTATACAAATCATCACATTACCGTGATGGAACTGAAGTGAAGGATCTAACGCCAAAAGAAATCGTTTCTGAGCTCGACAAATATATTGTCGGACAGGAGAATGCAAAAAAATCTGTGTCTATTGCTCTAAGAAACCGTTGGCGTCGACAGCGTCTTTCTGATGAAATGCGAGAAGAAGTTGTTCCGAATAATATTATTCTCATAGGCTCCACAGGTGTAGGAAAAACGGAAATCGCCAGGCGGCTTGCAAATCTTGCTGATGCACCGTTCATTAAGATTGAAGCATCAAAATTTACAGAAGTGGGCTATGTTGGCCGTGATGTAGAATCCATTGTGCGGGACCTCATGGATATTGCTGTCTCTATGGTGCAGTCTGAGATGGAAAAAACTGTTTCTGAAGAGGCGGAGAACCTTGCCAATGAACGATTGCTGGATCTTCTTTTTCCCACCAACGGTCGCGCCTAAAACAGCTTCAGATAATCCTGAGGTGGCGGAGCGGGCAGCAACGAACCAGGGACAAACTG
>FUWD013190444.1_pt1 | contig 10551 bp, 16 predicted proteins | sample 1063281 | NCBI WGS metagenome assembly FUWD01 (sample SAMEA79048168, study PRJEB19326) | metagenome | biome: marine
CTGGATATGTGATAGGTTCTGCAAAACAAATTCATGAAGTTGTAAGTGAAGATAGGGATACGACTAAGTTGTTACTTCAACTAACTACAACTTCTGTAGAGACGGTTCTAATGCAATATTCTTCATCAAAAATTGGTGGCCATCCAAGATCAACAATTTGTGTTTCTACACAAATTGGATGTGCTATGGGATGTGTATTTTGTGCAACCGGACAAATGGGGTTTGAAACAAATCTTGCAGCTGAGGAAATTGTATCTCAAGTAATTCATTTTGCTGAAATTCTACAGAAACGAGGAGAACATGTTACTAACTTAGTTTTTATGGGAATGGGAGAACCGATGGCAAATTATGATGAAATGATTCGTGCTGTAAAAATTTTAACTCATGATAGAGGTTTTGGTCTTGGACAACGCCATATCACAATTTCTACTATTGGAATTCCTTCTGGAATAGATAAGTTGGCTGAAGAAAATTTGCAGATTGGCCTTGCTATTTCACTTCATGCTCCAAATAATGAATTACGAAAAAAATTGGTACCTACAGCAGGACCTAATTCTGTTGAAGATATTATTGATGCAGGGAAAAGATATTTTCAAAAAACTGGACGTCGTGTGACGTTTGAATATGCATTAATGGCAGGAATAAATGACTCTCCTAAAATTGCTAAAGAATTGTCTTCACTTTTGCAAGGAAATGGTTCACATGTAAATTTAATTCCCATCAATCCTACAGCTGGTGATTTTAAACGTCCATCACAAGAAAGCGTACTTGAATTTGAACAAATTTTATCTAATGCTGGTGTAAATTGCACTGTTCGTGTGGAAAAAGGAACCGAAATCTCAGCAGCTTGTGGTCAACTTAGAACCGATATTGATAACATTTCAAAATAGTTCTAAGTGTTAAAATAGGGCTTTTGGAGATTTGAGACTAAATGGCAACTAAGAAATCTTCTGGTCGTTCACATGGATTTAAACACAAATCACGATCTGTAATGAAGAAAAAGGCCCCGCGAGGAGTTTCATTTCTGTTACGTGAATATCAAGAAGGTCAGCAAGCTTTAGTCATCATTGATCCTAGACAACACAAAGGATTACCACATAGACGTTATCACGGTAAAGTAGGTGTTGTTACAAATGTTGGTAGACGTGCTATTACTCTAAGTGTAAAATTAGGTAATAAACCAAAAACCTTAATCACTAGATTGGATCACATAAAACCATTCGGTGTATAAATATGGAAGAAGTACAAAAGAAACAAGCAATTTCTCTTTCAGAAGTTAAAGAAATTTTAGGTAAAGTCGATGTTGAAGAGATGGATCAAATCCAACGCTGGACATATGATTATGTTTCAAAATTTGTAACAACTGATGCAAAAGTTGCAAAGGATATGAAAAAACAACTCATTAAAGAATGTGAATTAACAGAAGATGAAGCTGTTGAAATCGTAAATATTAGACCAACTAGTATGGCAGAACTACGTTCTTTTACATTTGGTTGGAAAAAATTAATTCTGTCTGAAACTCTAGAAAAAATGCTCAAAATTATTCAGGAGCACTCGTAGTTTTCGAGGAGTATTTTATTTTGTATCGGGCACAATCCCCACCTAGAAGATATGAGGAATATGCATTTGTTTTAGATTATGACACTAGAGGTAAATCGCTTACTGTACGTGGAAAAGATGGAATTATCATAACCGCAATTGGTGAGGACCGTTTAACTCTCTTGGAAGTTCTTGGAGTTCCAAATTCTACATTTGAAGTAGGTGAGAAAATCTATATCGGAAAAGAAGGGAGAACTAAAATTTTGTCTGTTTTGGGAAAGATGGATTATGAAAAAATTTCTTCATCAGCACAAAGTGAATTAGAAACAGTTGTAGAAAATATTGTTACAATAAATGAATCAAGATTTGTTGATTATCTAAATAAAGCACAACCATTAACTCCAAGAATTCATGCACTTGAATTAATTCCTGGAATTGGGAAAACTTACATGAAAATAATGCTTGAGGAACGAGAACAGAAAAATTTGAAAGTTATCAAGATTTACAAGAACGTGTTGGATTCAAAGAACCAGTAAAACACATTTCACAAAGAATACTGGATGAAATTACTGGGGAAAGTAGAATGAATCTCTTTGTAAAGCGATGATAAAACGTAAACTGTTAGGACAACATTTTCTCAACTCAAATTCTATAGCAACATCAATTGTTTCTGAAGCTAAAATAACAAAAAATGATGTTGTTTTTGAGTTAGGAACTGGTTTGGGAATTTTAACTCCTTTACTATGCACAAAAGCAAAAAAAGTAATCTCAGTTGATGCTGATCAAACTCTAATTAAAAATGCAAAATCTGTATTTTCTAATCTTGAAAATCTTGTTTTAAAATATGGAGATGGATTAAAAGAAAAAGATACTTTTTCAATTTTTGTATCTAATTTACCGTATTCTAGAAGCAAAGATGCTATAGAATGGCTTGCTCAGTCTTCTTTTTCACATGGTGTAATAATGGTTCAAAAAGAATTTGCTGAAAAATTACTTGCAAAATCTACAAAAAACAGAAAAGCAATTAGCATAACTGCAAATTATGCCTTTGAAATTGAAAATATCTTAAAAGTAGGTAAAAATAATTTTTCTCCTCCTCCTAAAGTTGATTCTGTAATTTTAAAAATTACTAAAAAAAATTTCATGAAAAAAGATCTTATCCAAACAATCAACAAAATTTTTTCATATAGGCGAAAAACAGTAAAAAATATTCTAAAACAATTTGATAAAGAAACTGTAATAGATAAACGAGTAGATGATCTTTCAGGAGATGAGATAGTTAACATTGCAAATCAAATCCTTGAAAGATGAAACATATCCTCCTTCTGAGGATACTTTTTTCATAACTGAAAACATTGAAAATGAAAAGGGAGATTTTGCTTTAGATGTTGGAAGTGGTTCTGGATATCTGACAAAACTACTTTCAGAGAATTTTTCATATGTTGTTGGGACTGATATCAATTATAATGCTCTAAAGCAACAAACCTACAAAACTCAAAATCTGATTTGTTGTAATGGCTCTGATGCCATAAAAATTAAATTTGATTTTGTTGTTTGTAATTTACCTTATCTTGCTACGGATGAAATTTTAGATGTTGCAACAGATGGCGGTATTGAAGGATTTGAGATTCCTAAAAAAATCTTTGATTCAGTGTGTAATAATATCAAGGAAAATGGAAAATTTATTTTTGTAACTTCTTCTTTGTCAAATTATCAAAAATTGATTGATTATATTCAAAAATTAGGTTTGAAACCTCGTATAATCGCAAAAAAGAAATTATTTTTTGAAGAACTAATTCTTGTAGAAGCTAGAAATTAATTATTTTCTTAATCTTTCTTTAGCATATGTGATTATTGCATCTGTCATTTGAGTAGTTGATGCATTTCCTCCAATATCCCATGTTACTGTATTTCCTTCATTGATTACTTGTTCAGTTGCACCAAATATTGCGTCTCTGATATCTTTTTCACCCAGATATTCTGCCATCCAAGCTCCTGACAAAACAGTTGCAGTTGGGTTGACTTTATTTTGTCCTGCAAATTGTGGTGCACTTCCATGTGCTGCTTCAAACATTGCAAAATTATCTCCCATATTGGCCGAATAAATTAATCCAATTGAACCAACTAACCCTGAGGCTAATTCTGAAATAATATCCATAAACAAATTAGTACTCACTAGAACTGCTCCATTGAATTGTTCTGGAGCAACAACCATTTGTTGTGCCATATTGTCAATGTAAATTTCTGATAATTCTACATCTGTTCCCTCTGTTGCTCTTTGTGCAGATTCCCAAAAAATTCCATCTGTTTGTTTTAGAATATTTCGTTTAGTAATTGCCACCATTTTTTTCATGTTATTTTGTTTTGCCCAATTCATTGCAGAATTTAGGAATCTATCACATCCTTGTTTTGTGATTTTTCTAATTGCAATTGCGGCATCGTCTGTAATTTTTGCTTCAATTCCTGTGTAGAGACCCTCTGTTGCTTCTCTAAAACAAACACAATCAAGTTTTCTATCTGGTGTTAATCTGTCAAAAGTTTTAGTTGGTCTAATGTTTGAATATAATTCAAATTTTTGACGAAGAGTTACTGCAACACTTCTTGGAGCTCCTGGAATTGGAATTGTTGTGGTAGGTCCTTTGAAACATGCATCAGATTCTTCTAAATATCTTATTGTCTCATCTGGAATGTATGATTTGTCTTTTCTTCCATTCTTTTCCCATTGTTCTGAACCTGCTTCACAAAGAATAATTTCTGACTGAAAATTACATTCTTTTAAAATTTTTAGCATTGAATCTACTACTTCTGGACCAATACCGTCCCCTTTCATTATTGCAACTTTTTTACTCATTATACTCAGTTTTGAGAGATTAATTATTTAATTCTACCCAGATAATTTTGCGACGAGTGAATTTATTTACAGATCAATTCTAGACTTTTTGTGCGGGGATCGCCTAGCCTGGTAGGGCGTAGGATTGCTAATCCTATGTCCGCAAGGACACGGGGGTTCAAATCCCCCTCCCCGCGCCATTAAAACTTAATAGACGGATTTTGTAAGTTTGATTTATGGGACGAAGAAAAACACAAAAAATCATTCGTACTGGTCCAAAAAATGCAACTACTGGTATGTGTCCACTTTGTAAAACAATCGGTAAAATATTTGTCCTCGGCCAGCCTGGAGAGGAACGCGCTAAGTGTGAAAAATGCCGTCAAGAATTTGAATTATAAAATCATCTTGAGCCTGTATCTACAAACTTTTACCCATAACTTTTTAAGACAAATTTCTCCTGATAGATAATTATGAGTTCAGAAGCTGAAACCATTTACGAACGAGTTGCAAAACTTGAAGATGAAACGGCATTACTTAGAAGCGAAATAGATATTCTCAAAAGAGCATTAAGAAATAAAATCGCTCGTCATGAAATTTCCATGATAAAACAAGGGAAAGAAGTTAATTCTATTATTGATTAATTTTTATTTTTATACTTCTAATTAATTCTAAAACAAAATCAATATCTTCTGCATTTGGATTTATTTCTAAATACTTGTTCAAATATTTTAAAGCAATCTCCGAATTTTGTAATCTTTCTTCTAAAATTCCTTTATCTCTAATATCATCAGGGGATTCTGGTTCAATTGATAAAACCATGTTAACACATTGTAATGCTTTATCATAAACAAATGACTGAATGTATGAGTTCTTCAAATTACGAGTTAGTCTGACAAGAATTTGTTCATCATCAACTTCATCTAGAAATTCTGGTTTAAATTCTACTTCTCCTCCAAAATTATTATCTAAAATTTCTTCTAAATCATCAATGTCTAATAACCTCCCGTCATAAAATGGATCTAATATCATTTCTTCATTATATTTTACTAAAATGTGTCCTGGGAATCCTATAATTTTTAATTTTAACCCAATAAATTTTGCAACTTCGGTATAAAAAATTGAAATTGTAATTGGTAACCCAACTTTTTTGTCTATCACTTCATTTAGGAAATTATTTTTTGGGTTGTAGTAATCATCATCATCCCCACTAAATCCTAAATTTTCAAAGAGATGTTCGTTTAACATTGAAATCAAATATGTTGGATTTTTTACATCGTTGATGGATTCTTTTAATGACATTCCAATTCTACTAATTTCATTGATATATTCATCAACATTCAGATCTGGATATTCTAAAATCTGAGAAAATTTTAAACATTTTTCAACCAAATTAAAATTTGGATTTTTTACAAAAGAAACCCACTCAGCAACAAATGGATCAAATTTTTCATCCAATTATACCAGGCTCAATTTTTTGAGATAAAGTTGAGGATCTTTTAATTCTCTGGTGTTAGGTGGCATTTCAATTATTTTCTTGAATGTATCCTTACCTAGTTTTTCGTAGACTGTTTTTGTAAAGTCTTTTCCCATATTCTTTCTAATTTGATATGATGAGAAATCTGTTCCCATGAATGTAGTGAGATAATTTTGAAAATCTTTGTCATCTTTTAAGATATTTTCAATTGCAAATCCTGCCATTCCTTCCATTGCAGTAAATGCAGCATGATGTTGTTGGATTGGAACAAGCCATTTTTTGTAAATTCCTAATAGTTCTGGAACCAAATTCCCTATTTTTGGATCCATTTCAACATGTGTAAATGTCATAACATCTGGTCCTATCTGTTCAATAAGAAAATGGTCTGGATTCAAAAAGAAAAATAAATTTGCTTTTTTCGCAAATGGAAAATCATCTGGTACTGCCTGTAATTGACAATACTCTGAAAGTTCATTTACAATTTTAGTATCAAGTGATAAAATAATTCCTGCCAATTCTTCATTTATTTTATTTACTTCTCTTGCAGCATCCATGTTAATTTGCTGTAGATTTTCTTGTGTAGAATGAATCAATTCTTCTAGAACTGTCATTTTCACTGCACCAAAATACCCTGAATTCACATTTTCAAAATTTGATTCGTATGGTTCACCTTGTTTGTGTAAAATGATTTGTGGATATCGTGATAAAATGAATTTGTTGAGGTAAATTTCTCCATCAAGATAGTCTCCATATGTTGTCGTAATTTTAGAAATGTATTGAATTGCGTATGTTGAATACACAAAATATTTCACTGTATCTTGTTGCATTAATTCTGCAATTTTTTTAAAATTTTCTTTTGCAACTGCATTAAATAATTCTGTTACAAATTCTTTTGATTCTTTATCTGTAAAAAACTTTTTTTCCTTTTATTCTCTTTAATTCCTCTAGTTCTGGAAATTTTAATTGGATGTTATCTGGAACTTTTATGCCTAGAAATTCTTCTATTTTGCCTCTAAATTCTGGAATTACTTCATTTGCGATATCTTCTAATTTTTTGAATTCTACTTTTCCTATAATATCATCTCTTGCCTTTGATGCTAATTCTATGATCTCTTTTTCTTCATCAATCTCAACTGCTAATTGTCCAAACAATGCTTCAGCAAATTCTTGGAATTCTCCCAAATCATCTAAAATTTAAAAATACTACATTTAATTTTTGAGATATTTGTGACGTGTAGATTCTAAATTAGAGCATATTTGATTCCACTACTCAATATTTTTTTATTCTCCATCAGATTGGTATAATAATCCCAATTATCTAGTAATTGTACTTGTCAAGATATCAAAATCCAAAAGTTAACGTAAATTTCGGTGCTGCAAAAGCAGTTGTAATTGCAATTGCAGTTTTAGTCATTATTGGTGTTGTTGTAGCAGGTGCAGTGCAAATTGTAGATGCTGGACATAGAGGTATTTTACTACATTGGAATGCAGTTGATACTACTGTTCTTCCTTTAGATGAGGGATTGCATTTTGTTACTCCTTTTGCAGATTCTGTTGTTAATATGGAGGTGAGAACTCTAAAGTATGTTAAATCAACATCTTCAGCATCTAGAGATCTTCAAACTGTATCTACTGCAGTCACTGTAAACTATCATCCTGCTCCAAATTCAGTTCATCACTTATTCAAGGAAGTTGGAATGGACTATGAAAATAGAATCATTCAACCAGCCATTGAAGAAGTTGTAAAACAGGTAACGGCAAATTATAATGCTGAAGAATTAATCACAAAAAGACCTCAAGTTAAATCTGACATTGAATCTGAAATTAGTGATAGATTAATTGATTTTAATATTATAACTGAAGTAATTTCTATTACTGACTTTCAATTTTCCTCATTATTTGCACAAGCAATTGAATCTAAAGTAGAGGCCGAGCAAAAAGCATTCAGAGCAGAAAATGACCTTTTAAGAATTGAAGTAGAGGCAAGACAACATGAGGCACAAGCACTAGGTATTGCTAAAGCAAACATTGCAGAAGCTCAAGGTGAAGCCGAAGCAATTACAATCATCAATAATGCCTTATCTAATAATCCTCATTATTTGGAATGGCTAAAAACTCAAGCATGGGATGGTAAATTACCACTTGTAGTAGGTGAAGGTGGAACTCCATTTATCCAAATTCCAGTTAAACCATAAGTGATTTAGAACTTTATTCTTTTTCTTTGTCTTTGAGATTTTCTCTTATTGCATCGTACATTGATAGAAATTGTTCTGGTTCTTTTTGTCTATAATTTTTTTCAATATTTTGAATTTCTTTATGTGATAATTCTTCTCCCTTATTTTGATAATATTCCTTGATAATTTGAGCTGGAGTCTTTTTGATATTGTATTTTTGTAATGTTTGATTGACTGATCTTTTACATAAAAAATCAAACATGGCATATCGGTAAACCAGGTATCCTGATAATCCTATAATCGCAACAATAACTATTGGAATTATGAAAATTTGAATTGCCATGTATTATCACTGGTTTTTTTGCTATTTCTTTGTTCTTTTTTTAATGAATTTAATGTGTGCCGGGGGCGAGTTTCGAACTCGCGACCTCCAGATTATGAGTATTGCCTTAGTTGGAGAACCGTTAGAGATTACCAAGCGAACTGGCACTCTAACCAGGCTGAGCTACCCCGGCATAGTATATGGCTAAAAATTTGGGAAATTAAATGCTACGTATGTAATAATATTTGATTTTTTACCTATTTGGTGATTTCTGTCCATGTGTCTTTTTCATTTTTTACCCAAAGGAATTTTTTTTGCAATGCTGATGTGTACAATTTTTCCCATTCTACCCCGACTTCATCAGTCCATGCTTTGAAAATTCTTGGATCTATGTAATTTCTTAAAGATGTCCCAATGTTATAGTCCCTTGTTTTTTCAGACAAATCAATTTGTAACTCTAGTTTTTCTATTCTTTCTTTGTGTTTGATTTTTTGTTTTTTGATTTGTTCATTTAATGTCTTGATTCTTTTTACTTTACTCTTTTTCTGAGCGTCAGTTTTTGGTTGAGTTGTTTCCACTTTTTTCAAAGTTGCATTAGTTTTTCCCCATGCTTTTTCTTTTTCTCTATTTTTTAGAGAATCTCTTTTTTTCTGTAATGACTGCTCAAATGTTTTTGGTATTGTTCTCTTATGATTACACATCATAGCAGCTTCCAAATTTGCTAGTTTTGCATGGTATAGTTTTTCATTTGCTGTCTTCCCTTTCATATTGTCATGATCCATGAGATATTTTTTGACCACAGTTGTTGCAAGGTATGTTCTGAATACTTTGGCAGTTAACCCCTTTACAATTCCTGAATAATATGCATTGACATGTCTTGAAGTTATATCATCAAAAATTTCATCTTTTGGTTTTTTCTTTTTCGTATTAATTTTTTCAAATTTTCCTGAAATTGTTTATCATGACCTTCAACAGTTAGTGTTTCTTGCCATCTTACACTGTCTTTACCTAGAAAATCAAACTCTATTGTGTCTGATGTGATTTTGATGTGTTCTTTTCTTAGAGTGGTTGCACCTACTGTATCTGCTTCGTCAGGATCTTTTTCATCTCCCACCCTCATTGAAGTTCTATAAATTAAATAACACGCAGTAGCAATTCTACTAATTTTTTCATCTTTGTTTTTCATATCTTTTACAATTCTATCTTTGATCTTGTTAATTTCATTTCCAAGTTTTACTGCCTTTTCATATTTTGCTTTATCTCTATCTTGTTTTAATCCTGAAGAATCTGCAAGCCAAACATATTTTCTTTTTTGTGTAAGGAAATCCATCCAACTAGCTAACCACATTGAATCCTTATCGTGAATAATTTTTCCCCATTCTCCTTCTGGGACTTTAGCTTCTTTTCCAAGATTTAGTGTTACATCTTTTGAAGTAATACGAGGTTTCCATTTCCCTCTAATGGGATGCTCTCCTCTTCCAATGAATATTCCTGGTGGTTCTGCCATATAGTTTCCCACTTCAACTTCTTTACCATCCATTATGGCGATTCCATACTTGCCTTTCAATTTTTCTCGTAATTCTTTTCTTTTTGCAGCAATGGATTTTTTCTCTTCTTTAGTCATCATCTCTTTGAGATCTTTTTCTTTGTCAACAACTTTGAATGCATTTGAAAAATCAATTTCTTCATATGAAATTTTTTAAATTTTGAATCTAAAGTTTTTACAAAATCTGCTGTGAAGTTTTTTTGAAAAACCTTGTCTTGGGCATATGGGGTGTCTTTCTTTTTTGCCCATTGATACACCATTTCTTCTTGATTTACATCTAGATCAACTAATTCTCCTTTGATCTTTATCTTGATTCCTTGAGCTTCATAGGCTGGTGGGAATAAGATTCCATTATGTTGTAGCGTTTTCCATTTCATTTCTTTCACTTTAAAATTACGGACTTTGATGAAAACTCAATTCTATGTGTATATCAATTTAACGTACATGTACGATGTCAACTAGGAAATAGTTCTTTACTCATGTATTTCTCAAATTCTAGGTCTGTTTTGGCTTTTTTTGCCTCCATAAACATAGCGGCATCTGTTCCTGCAATGTATCTAGGTAAAATCTCGTCTGCATGAATTGCCTTAATGATGACTTTTGCAACTTGAGATGGTGGAGTTCCAAGCTCTGCCATCATTTTAAGACCTGAAAGAATATGATCTG
>FUWD013171554.1_pt1 | contig 10549 bp, 9 predicted proteins | sample 1063281 | NCBI WGS metagenome assembly FUWD01 (sample SAMEA79048168, study PRJEB19326) | metagenome | biome: marine
GTATCTTCACTCTTGGCATACCAATAAAGTTGTTGAGGTAGTAAATCAACCGGGCAGGCTTGATTACATTGCCCGCAACGAATGCATTCTTGTGTACTGGGTTTTGTCTCTAGTTTATTAACAAAAATACAGTTGGTAATTTTACAAATTGGCGCACTAGTTGTTTTAACATCAACACCCATCATCATACCGCCCATACGTATGGCATGTTGATGAGTGTTCGGCTTTGACATTGACACAATATGTTCAAATGACGCGCCTAGACGCACTTCATAATTATTCGGTGACTCAACGCCTGAACCAGTCACCGTTACGATTCTAGAGACCAAAGGCTTGTTGTCTACCACTGCATCAAAAATTGCCTTAGTGGTTGCTACATTTTGACAAATAACCCCCATGTCAATTGCAAATCCACCTGAAGGAATTTCAATGCCTAACAAAGCTTTGATTAATAATTTTTCTGCTCCAGACGTGTATTTAGTAGGGATTTGTTCGATACTAATTCGATCATTATGACAATACATTAACAACGAATTTAACGCCTCTTGTTTGTCGTCTTCTACAGCGATGATTGCACGTTGTGCACCACAAATATGCAATAAGATCTCTACACCACGAATCACTTCCCGCGGATAGTGCTGCATGAGCGCATCGTCACACATAATCCCTGGCTCACACTCAGTACCGTTAATAATTAAAGTATGGCAATCTTGAATACCCTCTAATTTAGCATGTGCCGGGAACCCAGCTCCACCTAAACCAACAATGCCAGATGATTGGATATATTCAATCATAGTAGTCTGATCACAATGCAAGAAATCATTGCCACAGCCTTTATGCTCCGCCCACTGATCTTTTCCATTTGATTCAATGGTAATACACTTGGATTTTAAGCCTGATTTGTGCGGAATAGTTTGATCATCAATAGACACAACTTTGCCAGAAATCGAAGCATGAACAGGTACGCAAAAATGATCTTTAGTCTTAGCAATTACTTGACCGGTTAAGACTTTATCACCCACCTTAACACAAGCAATGGCCTCATCACCAATGCGTTGTTGCAAAGGCAAAACCACTTTATCTGGCAAGGGTGCTGAAATAATTTCAACGGTTTCCATAGGATGTGGATTAGGAATTACAATGCCACCATTAAACGATTGTTTAAGCATGGGCAATCTCAGCTACATCAGGCACATACGTACTTAACGTTGGCGCAACTTCTAAGACATGAATACAATCCACTGGGCAAACCGGAATACACAAATCACAACCTGTGCATTCATCTGCAATGACGGTTGTCATTACTTTAGAAGCACCGACAAAGGCATCCACTGGGCAAGCTTGAATACACAAAGTACAGCCAATACATACTTGTTCATCAACATAAACTACGTGATCAGGCTGGGTTTCTCCATGCTCTTGATTCAGTGGTAATGTTTCTACATCAAGCAACATTGCAAGTGCATCAACCCCCTCCTGCCCACCCGGAGGACACTGATTAATCGGCGCTTCGCCATTAGCAATCGCTGTTGCATAAGGTCGACAACCCGGATAGTCACACTGACCACATTGAGTTTGCGGCAAGATAGCATCAATTTGATCAACCAAAGGATTGCCCTTAACTTTAAATTTAATGGCCGCATAACCTAGTACCAAGCCTAAGCCTAGTGCTAAAGTGGAAAAAATAAAGATAGAGTCAAACACGCTAAGCCAATCCGATGAATCCCATAAATGCCATAGACATCAGTCCTGCGGTAATGAGTGCAATGGGCGTTCCTTGAAACACTGTTGGCACGTTAGCGCTATCAATGCGCTCACGTATTGCTGAAAAAAGAACCAACACAAAAGAAAAACCAATGGCTGCGCCAAAACCATACACACCTGAAGCTAAAAATCCATTGTCTTGTCCTACATTAAGTAGCGCCACACCAAGCACTGCACAGTTGGTGGTAATCAGTGGTAAAAATACACCTAAAGACTGATGTAAAACAGGTGAAGTTTTATTCACCACCAATTCAGTAAATCCAACCACGCCAGCAATGGTCACAATAAAGCCAATGGTTCTTAAATATTCAAGTTCAAATGGAATAAGGATATAAGCATTAATCAGGTAACTTGAAAGACTGGCCAATGTTAATACAAAAGTAGTGGCAAAACCCATACCAATTGCTGTATCAATTTTTTTTGACACGCCCATAAATGGGCACAATCCCAAAAATTTAACCAATACAAAGTTATTCACTAAAATAGTGCTAACTAAAATTAAAACGTATTCATTCAACATATCGCCTTTGATTTTAACTTAAAAACAACTTAAGTAACCCAAATGAGCTGATGATAAGCAAAGCACCTCCGACCCACCGTTTAAAGGCTTGGTCGTTATCCATAATTCTTTGATGCACCTTAACCCCTAAAACATGACCTATCGCTGCCACAGGGATTAAATACAATGAAAATACCCAGTCGATGTCAACACCCACTATAACAAAAGCAGACATTTTAATACTCACCAGAATGAACCAAAGTACAAACAACGTATTACGTAAATACTCCTTGGCAACATAACGCATATAAACCGCCACAATAAGTGGTGCTCCAGTCAACGATGTGCCTGCCACGTAACCACCCAGTATTAGTAACAACTTATCCACCCAAGGGCTGTGCGAAGTAATCCTTGTGTTCAAAACCCAAGTGAGTGCATAAAAAATAGTAATTGAATAAATAAATACAATAATGATATTATCAGGCAAGCTCAATAACCCTGCTACACCTACTAAGGTAGATGGAATGATCCAAAAGAGTGAATGCTTAAGATAGGACCAATCGACTTTTTTAAGTGATCGAAATAAGGTCAGTGAGGAAAAAAACAACAAATGAATCCCAATAATAGGTAGCCAGTAAACAGGGCTACCACCTATCAGCAACATGAGTGGCAAGCCTAATGCTGCACCACCAAAACCTAAGCCTGTACGAACAAACCCTGTCCAAATAAAAATCAAACCAACCAATACTAAAGTAGTATTGTCAAAATTCATGAACTCAATACTTTTGCCAGCTTATCTGCGCCTTGTTGTACTAATACTAAATTTTTTCCTTCAACCATCACACGGATTAGTGGTTCTGTACCTGAAGCACGAATTAACACCCTACCTTCATCTCCGAGTTCTGCTTCAACTTCAAGTTGTGCTTTTTTTAGATTAATATGGCTATCTAATTCTACTTTACCGTGTGTTTTTACATTGATTAATACTTGTGGATATTTTTCCATTTCTAACTTTAGCACTCCAAGACTTTTGCCACTTTTAGCCAAAACCTCTAAAACCTGAAGCGCAGAAATAATGCCGTCGCCTGAAGTGGTTTTATCAAGACAAATCATATGACCGGATCCTTCACCACCTAAAATAGAACCACTGATTTGCATCTGTTCCATAACAAAACGATCGCCGACATCGGCTTCAATAAAGTTAATACCCAAATCTTTTAATGCATGGCGCATACCTAGATTAGTCATTTTTGTACCCACTACTGTATCGTTATCTAATCGAGCTTGCTGATACCATGCCTTGGCAACAATAAACACCAGCTCATCACCATCAACTGGCTCACCATTACTATCTACCATCATTAAACGGTCGCCATCGCCATCAAAGGCAATACCTAAATCTGCTTTCTGCTCTATGACTATTTGTTGTAATTGTTTGGTATCTGTTGCACCACAGTCTAAGTTAATATTAAAACCATCTGGCTGGTTATTAATAATAGTAATATTCGCACCCAATTCTGAAAATACACTCTGAGCAATATGATAGGTAGCACCATTGGCACAATCAATCACGATATTCAAGCCTGATAAATCAACTGAACGATCAAACGTTGACTTACAAAACTCAATATATCGACCCAGTGGTTGCTCGTGTCTACGTGCTTTCCCTATATGGTCACTGTCTACACTAACCATTGGCTCAGATAATTTTTTCTCAATTTCCTTTTGATTTTTGTCACTGAGCTTAAACCCTTGGGATGAGAAAAACTTAACTCCGTTATCTTGAAAATGATTGTGCGATGCACTAATTACCACACCTGCTGTTGCGCCATAAGCCTGTGTTAAGTAAGCCACAGCCGGAGTTGGCATTGGGCCAAGCAAGCCTACATCCACACCAGCTGATAAAAAACCAGCTTCAAGTGCTGATTCAAACAGGTAGCCAGATACACGAGTATCTTTGCCAATGATAACACTGGCTGCACCCTCTTTAGCTAAAACTGAGCCAACTGCCCAACCAAGCTTTAAGAAAAAATCAGCCGTAATAGGCTCTTCACCTACTCTACCGCGTATACCATCAGTACCAAAAAATTGATCCAAACTCCTACCCCTTAAATTGATTCACGCTTTGCCAAACCATCAATGCATCTTTGGTTTCTAAAACATCATGCACACGCACAATGTTTGCACCATTTTCAATTGCTATTATAGCTGCAGTAACACTGCCTGAGACCCTACCATCAACATTTCTATCATTAAGTAAACTGCCAATCATTGATTTACGAGAGATACCCGCCAAGATTGGTAAGCCAAAACTTTTAAATTCAGACAATCGTTTTAAAATTTCCAAATTATGGTTCAAGTTTTTACCAAATCCAAAGCCTGGGTCTAAAATAATCTTGCCCTCAGTAATACCTGCATCAATACACGCTTTAATCCTATTATCAAAAAATTGCTTAATATCATCAATCACATTACCATAAACTGGGCTGTTTTGCATGGTTCTAGGACTGCCCTGCATGTGCATCAAACACACGTTAACATTCAGCAGTGCGGCCGCCTCTAATGCGTCATCTGCACTTAAAGCACACACGTCATTAATCATGCTGGCGCCAGCTTCAACTGCCAATTTCATGACTTCTGGTTTTGAGGTGTCGATTGAAATAGGTACATCAATCGAATGGTGCAGCGCTTCAATAATTGGAATAACGCGATCAATTTCATCGTTAGTCGAAACAGGTTTTGCACCTGGTCTAGTAGACTCGCCACCAATATCAATAATATCAGCGCCTTGCTTAATCATGCGTTTAGCGTTTACTATAGCGCTATTAAAATCAAAATATTTTCCGCCGTCCGAAAATGAATCGGGTGTAATGTTTAACACACCCATGATTTGAGGTTGTATAGTCATCGTGCGACTACTGATATAAACTTAAGCTACTTGTTCAGTACCACCACCCAATGGCTTTTCATCTGAGTTATTACTGCTGTCGTCTTTTCCTTTTACGCCTTTGCCCAGATCAGTGGATACTACATCAGAATCAACAATAACTGCCGCTTCGCGTATTGGCTTTCTTTCCATAAGGTCATCAATCTGACCTTTATCAATGGTTTCAAATTCAATCAAAGCCTTAGCCATCGCATGCAAAATGTCTTTGTTCTCTTCTAAAGCTCTATAAGCAATGTCGTAATTAGCATCAATAATTTTACGAATTTCATTATCAATCAAATCAAAGGTTTTGTCTGAAATGTGTTTGTGTTTAGTTACTTGTCGGCCTAAAAATACCTCACCTTCGTCTTCACCATAAGCCAATGGTCCCATCACTTCAGACATGCCCCAAAGTTTCACCATTTTGTGTGCAATTTCAGTTGCACGTTCAATGTCATTGCTTGCACCTGTGGTGACTGAATCAACACCATAAATAATCTCCTCAGCGATACGACCACCAAACAATGAGGCAATTTGTGAATTCAGTTTAAGCTTAGAAATACTATAGCTGTCTTTCTCAGGCAAGAACATGGTTACACCCAAAGCCCTGCCTCTAGGAATAATACTCACTTTATACACAGGATCATGCTCAGGCATTAAGCGCCCTACAATAGCATGGCCCGCTTCATGATAGGCAGTCATTTCTTTTTCCGCTTCGTCCATCACCATGGATTTACGCTCAGAACCCATCATGATTTTATCTTTGGCTTTTTCAAACTCTTGCATACCAACTAAATCTTTACCCTTCCCAGCTGCAATCAGTGCTGCCTCATTAGCCAAGTTAGCTAAATCTGCACCTGAAAAACCTGGTGTACCTTTAGCGATATTTACTGATTTAACATTTTTTGCAATCGGAAGCTTACGCATATGTATCTTTAGAATTGCATTACGGCCCTTAATATCTGGCAAGCCCACAGTGACTTGACGATCAAAACGACCCGGTCTAAGTAATGCAGGATCTAATACATCTGGTCGGTTGGTAGCAGCAATTACAATAACACCTTCATTACCTTCAAAACCATCCATCTCAACCAGCATTTGGTTTAGCGTTTGCTCACGCTCATCATGGCCACCACCCATGCCAGCACCACGCTGGCGACCAACAGCATCAATCTCATCAATAAAGATAATACATGGGGCATTCTTTTTAGCTTGTTCAAACATATCACGCACACGAGACGCGCCCACACCCACAAACATCTCAACAAAATCAGAGCCAGAAATAAAGAAAAATGGCACATCGGCTTCGCCTGCAATCGCTTTGGCTAATAAAGTTTTACCCGTACCAGGAGGGCCAACCATCAATACACCTTTAGGAATCTTACCGCCCACTTTAGTAAACTTACCAGGGTCGGATAAAAAATCAACCAACTCCATCACTTCCTCTTTGGCTTCGTCCACACCGGCAACGTCTTTAAAAGTAGTGTCAGATTCGTCTTTGGTAATCAGTCTGGCTTTAGACTTTCCGAAACTCATTGGATTTTTGCCACCCATTGCCCCACCAGCCCCTTTCATGGTATAGAGTATTACACCGATGAGTAATAGAATAGGTGCAAGAGAAATGATAAGTTGTTTAAAAAAACCTTCCTGCTCAGGCGGCTTCGCAACAACATTAACACCGTTGTCCAACAAATCGCCCATCAAGCCTAAATCACCAGGACTGTAAGTAGAAAACTGCTCACCACCAGCGCCCACACCCTTGATGTGACTACCAGCAATAGTCACTTGAGAAACGTCACCCTGTTTAACGCTTTGAATAAATTCAGAATAAGTAATGTCGTTTTTTTGCTCACCAATTTGAAATTGGCTAAAAATTGAAGTAAGAACGCTGCCTAAAACCAGCCAAAGTAATAAATTCTTAAACATAAATAAAATATCAGAAAAATAAGAAGTGGTAACTATACCCTATTGTGTATTTATATATGGACTTGATGGTGTTTTTCAAGGTTTAACAACAAATAAATTTAAATTCTGTCATAATTCTTAACTTAATAAGAATTCACTAAAAATTATGTCAAAAATTAGCTTTTTATCTGCCATTCTAATAACTTCACTATTAAGTTCTTGTGGTTTTCATACGCCTTATAAAAACACCACGCTCAATGCATCGATAATAGCCAGCACAAACAATGCATTTGCCGACGAACTCAAAAAACGTTTTGATCAAGAGGCTTCTCAGTCTTTAATAGTTCAAATTGATAACGAGGTTCAGAAGAAACAAACCGCTTCCTACAAATCTGATGGCAAAGCGAACAGCTACACTTTAAGTCTTAGTATTCCTGTTAAAGTCTTTAATAACAACAATAAATTATTATTATCCAAAGACTTTAGTGTCAGTATTCACCTAAGCAAAATGAGCGCTACTCAAGCTGACCGATTACAAATTGAAGAAACTTACGCTCAATTACGCAGTACAATCGTTAAAAAGTTATTAAGAATACTCTCTAAATTCAATGAAAATTAAGCCTGAGCAGCTTGATTTTCAATTAGCACACAAACTGGAATCTATTTATTTTGTCTTTGGCGCAGAAATACTGCTGATTGAACAAAGCCTAACTCAAATTAGAAAAGCGGCTAAAAAACAAGACTTTGACGACAGGGTCAGTTTCGAAATCGATGGTAATTTTAACTGGGATCAAGTCCATACTGAAATCTCTGCCACTTCATTATTCAACCCTAAGCGTATTATCGAATGTCGACTCAAATCAGGCAAAATCGGTGTTAAAGGCTCAAAATCCCTTGTTGAAATTGCCAGTGCTCTGCCTAGTGATATTTTGCTCATTATCTCAACTGGCAAGCTGGACATGAATCAGCAAAAAAGCAAATGGTTTAAAACCCTTGACAAAAATGGAGGGGTCGTTCAGCACTGGGAAGTACAAAATGACCACCTACTTGGTTGGATCACCAACCACATGGAAAAATTAGGACTGGAAGCCAACAAAGAGGTTGCACAAAGTATTGCTTTTTGCACGGAAGGTAACTTACTCGCTTCCATGCAGGAAATTCAAAAACTACAAATGTCCTATCCTAATGGAAAAATTAATGCAAAAGAGTATCTAAAGCAGGTTAATCAACAATCCAAATACACAATATACGGTTTAATCGATACAGCCTTATTGGGAAATGTTGATCAAGTCGATAAAATCTTTAAAACAATGATGACTGATAATGCCATGCCAATTCAGCTCAGCAGCTCTCTGTACCGAGAAGTCAAATCAATCATTAACATGTCAATTGAACTACAAAGAATAAAAGACATAAACTCAGTACTTAATACTCATCGAGTTTGGAATAAAAGGAAGCCAATTATCACTAGCATACTCAAGCGCTACCCTTATCAACGTCTACAAAAGTTATTATTATCGCTCGGACGTATTGACCGCTCAATCAAAGGCATGGATAATCTCAATGTAATTGATGAATTACACACACTACTACTAAATTTAGCTGGGAAAACACTATGGGCTCAATAACTGATTTAATTACCACCTTAGGCAAGAACGCAAAATCATCCGCAAAAACACTGCGTGGCGCCACAACTAAATCTAAAAACAATGCACTGATCAACATTGCCAGTCAGATCGATCAAAATCGAAAAAATATTCTTAAAGCCAATCAACAAGATCTAACTCATGGCAAAGACAATGGCCTAGACGACGCATTATTAGACCGACTCATGTTGGACAATGCTCGCCTAGACAGCATTATCGAAAGCCTAAACCAAATCGCCACTCTACCTGATCCAATTGGTGAAATCACCGATTTAAAATTCCGTCCAAGTGGCATTCAAGTCGGGAAAATGCGTGTGCCTTTAGGCGTCATAGGTATTATTTACGAATCCCGCCCAAACGTTACCATTGATGCAGCAGCACTTTGCCTAAAATCAGGCAACGGTGCGATTTTACGTGGCGGGTCAGAAGCCATCCATTCTAACCTTGCGCTTTATGCTTGTGTCAAAGACGGTCTAATTGATGCCGGCTTAAATGAATACTGTGTGCAACTAATCGACACCACTGATCGTGCTGCAGTGACTGAATTGGTTAGAGCCAGTGACTATGTGGATGCCATCATTCCACGTGGTGGCAAAGGCTTGGTTGAAGCTATTAGTGACAATGCCAAAGTGCCCGTCATCAAACACTTACACGGTGTTTGCCACACTTATATTGATAAAGATGCTGATACCGACAAAGCCATCAAAATTGCCTTTAATGCCAAAACGCGCCGCTATGGTGTGTGTAATGCAATGGAAACCTTGCTGATACACGCATCAGCGGTTGGCAGAGTATTGCCTGAACTAATTTCAGAATACATTGCCAAAGGGGTTGAACTTAGAGGCTGTGATCAAACCATGCAACTGTCTGATCAAGTGGTTAAAGCAACGGATGAAGATTGGGATACCGAATATTTGGATGCGATTCTATCCATCCGTATTGTTAATTCAATGAGTGAGGCGATCGATCACATTGATCAACATGGCTCTGGACACACAGAATCTATCGTTACTGAAAACTACACATCGGGTCGTCGATTCATCACCGAAGTTGATTCATCTTCAGTGATGATTAACGCTTCTACTGGCTTTGCTGATGGATTTGAATATGGTCTGGGCGCAGAAATTGGCATTAGTACTGACAAATTTCACGTGCGTGGCCCAGTTGGCCTAGAAGGCCTAACCTCACAAAAATACATCGTCCTTGGCGACGGTCACACTAGAAAATAACACTAACCATGAATACAAACGAAACACTGGCTATTTTTCAGCGTGGCACAGATGAGATATTGCCACTCGACGAGCTAAAGAAAAAACTCGCTAAAAATAAACCTTTACGCATTAAAGCTGGTTTCGACCCCACAGCGCCTGACCTGCATTTAGGTCATACAGTGTTAATCAACAAACTCAAGCAATTACAGGACTTGGGTCATGAGATTTTGTTTTTGATTGGTGACTTCACCGCCATGATTGGCGATCCAACTGGAAAAAGCAAAACTAGGCCACCGCTTTCCAAAGAACAAGTTTTAAAGAATGCAGAGTCTTATCAAGATCAGGTTTTCAAAATCCTGGACAAAGATAAAACCAAAGTGGTTTACAATTCTGATTGGATAGGCAAAATGAGTGCGTTAGAGATGATTCAACTTGCCAGTCAAAAAACCATAGCAAGAATGCTTGAGCGCAACGACTTTTCCGATCGTTATAAAGCAGGGCAAGACATTGCCATTCATGAATTTCTCTACCCACTCATTCAAGGTCATGACTCAGTTGAGCTCAAGGCCGATGTTGAACTTGGTGGTACCGATCAAAA
>FUWD013193029.1_pt1 | contig 10549 bp, 7 predicted proteins | sample 1063281 | NCBI WGS metagenome assembly FUWD01 (sample SAMEA79048168, study PRJEB19326) | metagenome | biome: marine
TTCGGAATCAGGTTTCGGAGTTTCTCCGGTTTCCGTGGTATTGAAGGAATAAGAACGGACAATACCTGCTTTGTTGAACTTGATCATCAAGTCCCTTCCCAGTCCTTTTCCTGAAAAATCGTAACTGTAGTAACCAAAAGTCCAGGTCGACATCCCGTCCTCGATACCGGTCCGCCAGGGAGAACCAAAGCGTTCGCGGATTTCAGCCCGGGTTGTAACGCCAATCTTGATGGAACCGACTTTTTCCACTGGAAAATCCCGACCAAGGTTCATTGGGGAACAGCCAATTAACGCCATTGCTATGACTGACAGTCCTATCAGCACAGCCAACCTTGCTCTGTATTTTCTAATGACGTTCTTGGAAGTTTTCATTTGTTCCTCGTCTGTGTTTTTTAAACATTTTTTAGAATTCATTTCAACTCTACCTTTTCGTCTTCGTCTGTAAACCAAAGTCGAAGTTTTCAAAGATCCGTCTATACTTGGGCTGCCCTTTTCATACTTGATGCAATTCCTCCATCAATGCTCTCTCGTTAGAATATTCCAAGACATATTTGACTTTATCTCTACCTCCAAGTTTGATCCTTTTTAAGAAACAATAGTAGTGCGTCTATTGTCATCAGGTGTACCAGCAGAAACCCGGTATTTTCAAGGCTGTTTTTCATCATCAGAATCGAACGGGCTAAAAAGGCAAGCAAGGGTTATTTCAAACTGAGGCCGGGATTTTTGATTTCCTGGGCTCTCTTCCGGGGCCATGAAGGCAAGTAACTCGGACTGCAGATGCTCATGATGTTAGAAGAATGTATCAACTCCTAAACCAGGCAAAGAAAAAAGTTCATTAAAAGGAAATAACCACTCCCTGTTTTTTCATTGAAAGCGTTTCAAGGCATTATCGAGGGAAACATGATCACCATAGAGGACAACCAGATCATGGGCCTGGAGAACCGTCTGTTCATAGGGGGCCGGCAAAGGACAGGCACCGCGGATAACGGAAACGACCATGCAGCGTGAATCTCCTTCAAACCCCATTTTACCAAGCGTGCTGCCTATTTTTTTCGAGTCCGGCACAATCGGCACGGCTTCGATCAGGCGCTTCATGAGCAGGCTCTGGACTTCCCTGTCCAGTTCCCCCCGGCTGCTTTGAGATCTCAGCATTCCATAGCTTTGTCTGCGGACGAGGTCCGTCTGCAAGGCAATGATGTGGGGTGGGATGTGATAGTGGGCCAGCAATTCGGCGAAAAGCCTGAGGGAGGTTTCGAATTCTTCAGGGACAATGCTGTCAGCCCCGAGTTTCTGCAGTTCTTCGACCTCGGTCACAAAGCGGGTACGGGCCAGGATGTGCAGTTCCGGGTGTAGGTCACGCATGATGGATACCCCCCGCCGGGTGGCTTCCGCATCCGCAATGGCAAGCACGACACTGTCGAATTCATCGAGTCTGATGTGCCGCAACACCTCGGGGCGTGTCACATCCCCGTAATGCGCGATTTCACCGGTATTGCGGATTTCAGCCACGGTTTTTGGATTGTATTCGAGAATTTCATGGTGGATGCCTGCTTCTTGAAGGACACATGCCACGTTTCGTCCGTTCACCCCGTAGCCTACAATCAGCACGGCGGGATGCGGACGGGATGTGGATCTGAGTAGCGCATCACTTTCCCGGACGATTCCTCGCTTCAAACGCGAATGGGCGTACCAGGCGATGTGCGGAGCAAGCTGCATGATCAGCGGAGTGACAGCCAGGGAAAGGCTTGAAGCGGCAATGAAATACTGGAAGCCAGTGGATTCGATGATGCTGCCTTGAACCGCGGCACTCATCAGCAGGAAAGAAAATTCTCCAATCTGGGCCAGGTAAAGACCTCCCTGCAGGCTTTCACGGAGGGAGAATCCAAATGGCATGCTGATGATGACGATTATCAACATCTTGAGCAGGATCACACCAAACGCGACGGCAGCCAGGGGTGCCAGATGCAGCATGACAAATTCGAGGTTGAGCATCATCCCGATCGAAACAAAAAAAAGGACTTGAAAACAGGGAATGAAAGGGGAGCACTTCCGCCAACACCTGGGCTGAGTATTCATTTTCGGAAAGGATCAGTCCTGCGGCAAAGGCTCCGAGAGCCAGTGAAAGTCCAGCCAGCGAGAAGACCCAGGTTGTGCCAAGTAGGATTAAAATCGTGAAGAGCAGGAATATCTCGCGGGATCGCATGCCCACCATCCAGTTCATCAGTGCCGGCAGCACGAAGCGTCCAAAAAGATAAAGCAGTGTGACCAGCACCAGGACCTTGAAAAACTGTCCGCCGATCACGTCCAGCCTGCTGTGTCCTTGGACCAGAATGCTGACCACGAGCATCATCGGAACGATGGCAAAATCCTGGACGACACAAACCGCAACCACACCACGTCCAAGTGGAGTCTGAATCTCCCCTTTGTCCGCCAACCCCTTGAGGACAATCGCTGAGGAGGAAACCGCCAACGCGAATCCTGAAACCAGCGCTGCTCCATTGCCGAGACCAAGAAGTTTTCCCACAGCAAATCCGATCCCACTGGTCAGCAACACCTGCAGGACGGCAATGAGGTAAACACGCCAGGGGGTTTTCGCCAGCCCGGAAAGCGAAAGCTCCAGTCCGACCATGAAAAGCAGCAGCACGATACCAATCTCGGCCGCAATTTCAACACTGCTGATGCTTTGCACCAGCCCCAACCCATGGGGGCCAATCAGAATTCCCGCAGCAATGAACCCGGCCACCGGTGAGAGGCCCAGTCGTCGGAAAAGCAGCAGTACCGGCAGGGAAAATAAAATCACCAGCAGCAGGTCGTAAAGGAACGGAATGTCGTGTGCCATAGAAGCCTGATGGTTGTGTGAGCTTTTTCCGTTTGAATCCCAGCCCATTATTCCTGCATCACGGGAAAGTCTCCACCTGTGAATTCCTGTGTTCAAGACATACACCGGTTCCGGATCAACCCGGGTCAACAGACTGCAGTCAAAAAGCCAACATTTGCTGGGGATGCTCCTTCCCTGAACATGAGGAAAAACTCCTGGTTCAATGAAGAGTACCCGATCAAGCACTGATTTGAGTCAAAGACCTGAGGAGCAAAAAAAGTTGAATTTGAAAAAACTTTTCAGTAATGGGCGGAATGCCCGGGAAGGGAATGGTGATTGTTCGCGTTTAAATCAAACTGCTGTTTCAGTTCCGTAAGCCTGGGGAGGGGCGAGAACTTCAGGTAGTTTTTGCCGGAACGCCGCACGTACGGAATAACAAAGGTGGCACTCATCAACCCAGCCTTCTCTCACGGAAAATCCGAAAACCTCAGCGAGAGCGTTAGGACCACCCTGAAGTAAGGGGCCGCAAACGGGATGCTTCCAGGGCTCATAGTCCTGAAACATGTTCGAGAGCGGAGTTTCCCAACAGTTGCCCATGCTCAACCCCTGGCAGATCTGGACATTCCCGAAAGCGTCGATGTGCACCCTTTTCGGATCTTCCAGATCTTCATGAGGACATTCCAAGAAGCACGCTTGATCCCTCTTTGGCAGCCCGGATGCGAATGATTTCACAGCACGACCCCGAAGGCTCACTCCTCCACTGTAAGGCAGCCCACCATTTTCTGCTGAAACGGCATCAGAATTGACTTCCGGACGGAAGCAACGCAAGGCTCGAGCAGGCATTCCCAGTTTTAATGCGGCGTCCAGGGCAATTTTGGAAGGACGATGGCTGAGGTTCCCGTAATGCAGTTCATCATCACTGATACTGAGGTCTGAAATACCCAGTTGTGCCAGAGGTTCCAGCCACTGTGTGGCCTCCTCTTCATCCTTTGCCCAAAAACCATTGGTGACGATACCAACTGAGAACCCCATTCGTCTGGCACTGCGCACCCCTTCCTTCAGGAGTGAATAAACAAGAAACGGTTCTCCTCCTTCAAAATAAATATCCTGAACACTGCCGAGTTTCTTTGCCTCCCTGAGAACTGCATCGATCTGCTCCATCTTCATCGTCCCTTGAGAATCCGGACTGCAGTGTAGGAAGCAGTGTTTGCAGCTTTGAGTGCAGGTGTAGGTCAGAAGAAAGTGAATCCCGTTCAGCATCAATGTTCCAAAATAATTGTTTTCGTTGCCGCCTTAATCGCTTCTTAATTGAACCAGACCCTGCCAAAACCAAAGGCATGCACTACCAGATTGGGTCCTTTTGAAACCGAATTCTGTGATGACGTGTTGCTCCTCCATCATCTTTTTCCTGCACATTTCTATACACCCGACTTCAATGATCTTCAATCCCATATTGGGTTAATTTTTTCTTAAGGGTATTGCGGGATATGCCCAGGTTCCGTGCTGTGTGGGACTTATTGAACTGCATCCTGCTATAGACTTCACGGATATGCTGTTCCTCGATTTCAGAAAGGCTGATGCCAGCTACATCAGCAGTTGGAGTAAATGATTTCTGTATAGAGGAAGGAGAATTATCAACGGGCTGGCCTTTCAATTCTGGAGGAAGGAATTCATATTCAATCCTGGGTAGCCGATTATCTTCACGGTAGAGAATGACAAGCCTTTCGACGAGGTTTCTCAGTTCACGTACATTTCCCGGCCAGCACCAATGAACCAGGGTATTCATGGCTGTTTCTGTGAAGCCCTCGATGGACAGGCGAAACTGGTGGGCATAAAGATTCAGAAAGTGATTCGCCAGTTCAGGAATATCCTCCTTCCTTTCACGCAAAGGAGGAATATGGATAGGAAAGATGTTCAGACGGTAAAAGAGATCTTCACGGAAGCTCCCTTCCTGAAGTTTGACGGAAAAATCCTGGTTGGTCGCAGAGATGACTCTCACGTCAACCAGAATTTCCTTCTTGCCGCCAAGGCGTTTGACCTGCAGTGTTTCCAGAACCCTCAGTAGTTTGGGTTGCAGTGAACGGGGCATCTCGCCAATCTCATCAAGCAACAGGCTGCCATGATGTGCCAGTTCAAACATTCCCTTACGGCTTGAATCCGCTCCGGTGTATGCCCCTTTTTCGGTCCCGAACAGTTCTCCCTCCAGGAGGGTGTCAGGAATCGCGGCGCAGTTGATTGGAATCAGAGGTGAATCAGAACGAAGAGAAAGGTGGTGGATGTGTTCCGCAACGAGCTCCTTGCCTGTACCGCTCTCTCCTGTGATCAGGACACTGGCATCGGAAGGAGCAACTTTCGCAATCAACGCCTTTAGGTCTCGAATCGCTGTGCTGTTCCCATGAATTTCCGGCACAGAATCCTTGAGGTAACGCCCCTGTCTTAGCTGCAGAACCTCATTTTTGAGACCCAGCAGCTCTAGTGCCTTACGAATCTGAATTTTTAATTCGTTGAGGTCAAAGGGTTTGACGAGGTAGTCGAAAGCCCCTTTTTTCATCAGGTTGATCGCACCCTGAGTGTCAGGAAAGGCGGTGAGAATGATCACCGGTAGTTCAGGATTGTTTTCACAGATGTGATGAAACAATTCCCGTCCGTCCCCATCGGGCAGTTTCAGATCCAACAACAGAACCTCAGGATTGTGCCTCTCGAAGAGCCTTCGGCCTTCCTTCAGGGTATCTGCAAGAAGGACATGGTAGTTCTCATTTAGAAGACTCCTGGAAATGCTGTTCCGCATCGAGGGATCGTCATCTACGAGCAGTATTTCCTGTCTCATTTTTTCCCCTCCTTCTCAGTTAAGCTCCAATTAGAGTATACACATGGAGGATTAAACCGTCCGGTGAATTTCCCCAAGCATCTCGATGGTCATGCCATATACGTCTTCAAGAGGGGATGCCAGCACATCGAGAAGCTGATTGCTGCCCTCTTGGGAAGCATAGGTTCTCAACAACATGCCCGCTTCGTAACGAAGTTCCCCTTTGGTATCCAGAACCATTCGGATCGTATCATGCACCGCCGAACAAGCGCCACCATGAAGCAACACTTTTGAGGCTGCCTTGCAGACACTTTCTTCTTCGGACTGCAAGCAATCCCGCATTCTCCGATTCAGTTCCTTTAGGCTTTCCTTGGAAAGCAAGTCTGCCAGCTTCCCCAAAGAGCTAATCACTTGGACTCTGACTGCAGGGTTCGGGTCTTCCAAATGATCAAGAAGAACCGAAGCAGCTTCAGGGTTCTCCAGTTTTCCCAATGCATCAGCTGCCTTGGTCCGAACCAAGGGTTCTTTGGAGTTCATGAGACAACTTAACGGTATCAAAGCATTGAAGGCCTTCAGACGCCCTAAAGATTCTGCAGCCGTGCTTTGAACTTCCATAGAGGAATCCGAAAGGGCTTCAACCAGATATGGCCAAGCCCTTTCGGCCTCGAAACCTGCCAATAGAGAAGCTGCCAGCCGGCGAATTTCCTGACCCACCTCTGGATTTTGACGCTGAATCAGTTTTTCTCCAAGTTCGATGTTATCCTCTGCGAGCTGAAGGAATTCCTGTTCCTCCGAAGTCAGGCGTGTGGTTTCCGCTTCTTTCTCGAGATCACCCTCCATTTCCAAGCTTTCGTTGGCAATCGCATCCAGTGTCGATTGAGCAGGCATCGCTGATTTTTCTTCGTTTCCCTGAGGCTCAGTTGATGAAACCTCCTCGGACTTTTTGACACTTTGCGGTTTCTTTTCCGAAGAGGGTGCATTCTCAGGGGATTCCAACATCTGCTCCTCCTCATTCCAGGAAGAGGGTTCCTGGTGTAGCTCGCCCTTCAACGCCGAAACAAGGATTTCAAAGGATGCCTCATTTCCTTGTTGCGCAATGACACGCAGGATGTTCATCCTGACAGGTGTTTCGGCATCCCGAAGAGCATGAGTCAAGTGGGGGAGTACTTCATCGGCATCCATATGACCCAGAGCCAGCGCTGATTCTGCACGCATTTCAGGAGTCAGTTCTTCTCTGGCTAGCAATGCACCAAGAGTATCAGCAGCCCGTGAGTCACCCAATTGCCCGAGAGTGCGTATTGCGGCTTTGACCACAGCGAGGGAAGAGTCACGCAGTTTATGATAAACAAGGTCATATTTTTCAACCATTCCTTGGGCGCCAATGAAGGCCAGTGCTTGTTCGCGCACTGCCTCACTCTCATCTTTCAACAGAAATTCGAGTACAGGCCCTGGAATTGGTATTTCATTTTCACGCAAAATAACAAGCACCCTGCTCCGCACTTTCTCTTGGGAATGCCTCAATAATTTTTGCAGCAAATGGGAAACAGAAGGATCAGAACATCTTGCAAGAGCGTCTGCAGATGCCAGGCAAACCGGGATCTCAGAATCCTTAAGAGCCCGGCCAAGGGCCTCCACGATCTTGATATCAGAATGTCCAGCAAGTCTGGTTGCTGCTTTTCTCCTTAACTTTTGGCGTGCCTTGCTCTAAAAATTCCAGCAACAATCCTTCTCCGGTACTCCCCATTTCTGCCAAAGCCTTAAAACCGGGTTCGATGAGATCTTCCTGGTCTTCATCGCATAGGACGTCCGCTACGGTCTGGGCAGCTCGAGGGTTCCCCAAACACCCAAGGGCTTCCAAGGCTTTGATCTGAGCATCCCACCAATCATCCCATTCTCCATCAGTAGCCCATTCCATGTCTTCACCACGCCCTTGCAGAACTTCAGTCAGGAATTCAATCACCGAATCCCCACCGATGCGCCCGAGAGATTCCACCACGGCAACTTTGACTTCTCCACTGGGGATGTTCCGGTAACAGTCCAGCAACACTGGAACCGACTGAGGTTCCTCCAACTCTCCAAGTGCCCCAATTGCATCGATCACTACATCTTCATCTTCATCATCAAGGCATTGAATCAGATCCTCCAGTGTCACGGTGTCCTTGATTTTACCCAGTGCTTGGATGGCATAACAGCGATGAGCACTATTTTTCGACTTCAGAACCCGTTTCAGGGCTTGCACCGTCTTTTGTTTTGCATTCATGGGAAATGGGTCCTTTGATGGATCACGCAGAAGAAGCATGATGAAATTTCTTTAGTGCACCCCATTGCTCCATGATCCGGTCCAGCATCACTCCGTCAACCGCCTCCATCCCCTGACCTAGGGCCTGACGTTCCACCTCAACCTGAACCATGGGGCGTATAAAGTCCGGAACTCGTTCGATTCTGACCTTTGCGTCTTCGGTCCATGTCAACCGACTGGAAAGACTTCTGGAACCTTCTCCCCAAGAATTGTATTTTGCTTCGACGATCTCTAGGGTCACACGGGATTTGTTGAACTTACGGGCCCACTGCTCAATGCGGTTCCGGGTCATTTCACGCATGAATCCCGAAGGAACACGATTCACTCTTTCACGTGCCTCATCCTCCCATTCGAGAATCCTGAAAGCCGCATCCGAGGCAATACGCCTTTCTTCCATGGAAAGACGCTTGAAATCGGAACTTTGACAGACACGGCAGACTTTAGGCGAAAGTCCCTCCTCCGTGAAGCCACAGAGCTGGCATTCAAAGACATCTGGAGTTTGAGGATCATCTTCTATCGTGGACACGTGCTTTTCGTTGCCGTCTTCCGAATGGGGCTTCATTCCACCCTCCATCGTCTTCTGCATCTTCTCCCGGGCCCGCTGCAGCCCTGATTCCGCCACATCGAGATCAATACATTCGAGTTGTTGCTCCAACGCGTATTCCTCGATGCTCGTTTGTGCCGCATGTCGCATAAAACCCTCAGGCACACGAGAAAGGCGTTTGACTGCTTCATCACTCCACTGAAGCGAAAGGGAATCCTCGGTAGGTTCTTCCTCCAACGCGGCCTGAACCGATTCTTCCGTGATCATCTGCTGGTGCCGTACATGGGCGCGTTTTTCGAGTTTGATGCGTAGCTGCTCCCTTGCGTCTCCAGGGGGGACATGGTTGAGCCGCATCCTGGCTTCAGGGGTCCAGGTCAATTGTCTTCCATCAAATGTTGTTTCTGTGATCCCCTGCTGCTGAGGTGATTCCGTCAGAGGAGAACTGTCGAGGATCCGGAATCCTCTGCCCTCTTCTCCACAGACAGGACATTTTATGGGGCGTTGATGGTGGTGTACGTACTGGCAGGAGGGACATTGAAAAGTCAGTTGAAAGGTCTCGCTTGCTTCCGTTTCCCCGCTGGTAGAAGAAGTGATGTCGATACCCATCGCAGCCCTAGCTTGGGGAGGCAGAAGGGCTCGAACCGCCTTCTCTACGACCCCGGAGGTAATCATGGTGTATCCTTCAGCAACGGCATGCTGCTGAATCGCCTTCATGGCTACCCCCCGGGCCATCTCGGGTACCTTCTTCATCCCTTGACGTGCCTCCAGAGTCCAGCCGATGGTTTCCTCTGCCTGATATTGAACGGGAGGGCTAAACTCGGTTTCCATCATCAGAATGTTGCAAGGCGCCAGTCTTAACAGGTTTTCCGTATTGCCACCGATGTCCATACCCTTGCTGCTGTGAATGCCCGTCCGTCCCAATACCAGCAGCCAAGGTGGGTCCTTACGTATATGTGCCAGCACGGTCTTCCATGCTTTTCCATCAAGCAGGCGTGTCTGCAATTCAACTCCCTCGTCCTTGGCGATGCGTCCGGCAATGTCGAGATGGGACTGGTAGATTTTCGCCAGTCCACCATCGATGATCTCCTCATGCAGTTTCTCCTGTTCCTCGAATTTGAACACCTTACGTGCCTTATCCGAAAGGACCTGGTTGAGGGACTGAAACATACCGTAATGGAAATAGGGATCAAAGGCTGATAGGGCTTCCACCTGCTTCCCAAAAAGTGCTCCAAGTTCAAGAGCCGCTTTCAAGCCTCCAAACGAACGTTCGCTTCCGTCCAGGCAGACGACGATCTTGTCCCCTTCTGGCTTGTCCTGCATCAAATCCTTGACGATCAACAGATCCGTGTGGATACGTCGGGCCACACGTTCTGTCACCGAACCGAGGAGGGATTCCGGGACCCGACCCATGCCGTTCGCACCCATCACCACAAGATCGTATGAATGCTCCTCGATGTCCTTGACCAGTTCTTTCCAGTTGGTTCCTTCCAGAGAAATCCCAGTAAACTCCAGCCCTGACTTGCGGCAGGCCTCGGCCATCACCATCAGGTAGGAATCGGTGATCAGTTCCAACCCCTTAGTGATCAACGAGTCATGAATCCTACGTTGCTTTTCGAGTTCTCGTTCCTGCTGGAATTCTTCAGGCAATCCACTTTCCATCGTTCGGAAACGCCGGTCATGAAGCTTTGCAGCATACACATGACAGCCATAAAGATGGGCTTCTGTGGCCTGCCCGATCCTTGCAGCCAAATGGGCTGCCTCATCTGAATAAGGAGAATTGTCTACAGGTACATAGATTTGCTGGTACATGATTCTGGTTAAGCTGAGGTGCTTCTACTATGGGTTGTTTTTCGCTGCCTTGGTCACAGGACATTCGTTCAGGTTGCTTTTTGCTTCCTGCAGCACATCCAGGCTGATGTTTTGGAAGCCACGTTCCCTTGCGTACTTTTCCACCTGTTCTCGAATGTACTGACGAATCATGCCTGGGGCACGGTTGATCGATTCGATGGCTTCCGAGTCCCACTGCATATCTCCCGTCTGCCTCAAATACTGCACCTTGTCAGGCTGTTCTTCGACACGATG
>FUWD013429188.1_pt5 | contig 10545 bp, 8 predicted proteins | sample 1063281 | NCBI WGS metagenome assembly FUWD01 (sample SAMEA79048168, study PRJEB19326) | metagenome | biome: marine
CACTGCGCAGCATCGGCAGAACCAGCCCCGCTATCTCACCGATGCCGAGAAGGATGACCCGAACCACGAAGCGATCGGCCTCTATTGGGTCTCGGAGTCTGAAGTCAATGGCGCAATGAAGGAGTTCGTCGATCGCAAGTGGCTTCTAGGTTGGTCGGATATCAGCTCTGCCACGAACGTGCGCTCATTCATTCCTTCGGTCATGCCTAAAGGCGGTGCGGGTCACACGTTCCTCGTTGCGCTGACAACTCCTTCTTCAGCCGCGATCATGTTGCATGTGCTTATGTCGTCCTTGGCGTTCGACTATGTATCGAGACAGAAATTAAGTGGGCTTCATCTAATGTTTCATTTGGTCAAACAACTCGCCTGTCCGACGCCAACCGATTTTGAGCACTCCATTTGTTTGCCGGCGGGGACATCGACATTCGAGTGGTTCGTGGCAAGGACTAGGGAGTTGTCATTCACGTCGTGGCGGATGGTGCCGTTCGCGCGGGACCTCGGTGATGACGGCCCGCCGTTTCGCTGGATTCCCGAACGACGTGAGCAGATTCGGGCGGAGGTGGACGCGATGATGTTCCACGTTTATGGTCTCGATCGCGATGAGGTCGACTACGTTATGGACACGTTCACGGTGTTGCGCAAGTACGACGTTCGCGATCATGGGGAGTTTCGCACGAAGCGGTTAATCCTTGAGTTCTACGACCTGCTCGCCGAGGCGATCGCGTCGAGTGTTCCCTACGAGTCACCTATTTCGCCCCCGCCTGGCTTTGGACCCCGCCATGATGAGTCGACCCGTCCGTCCTGGATGAAGGAGGAGCAGTGAGCAACGTCAATTCCGAATCAGATCTGAGGCCCTTAGCACCTACTGATCTTCGAAGAGCGGAAGTCAACTACGCCATTTGTGCATTCCTGCGCGATGCGGGCGGTCCGGTCCATGTGCAGACGATCCTCACTCACGTGATCGAGGTGTACCCGCCTACTGCAGAAGAGCGAGAAACAATTAATGCGGGTCGGATGAGGTACGACATCTTCATCCGGTGGGCGTCATCGGGTCTGTCGCGGGCCGGGTGGATCACCAAGTCCGGAGTCGCCGGAATGTGGGAGATTACGGCTGCGGGCCGTGAGGCGTCGGCCGCTTTCCCAACACCGGTCGACCTGTATCGGCAGATGCGTCAGCACAATGCTGCGAACAAGTCGATGCGCACGGACGGGTTGGGTAAATGGGGCCTCGTTGACGGAATCGTCGGGCGGATCCCGGTTGGACGTTGGGTGTCTTTTAGTGATCTCACCGCGGTGACCGGGATGGTTGCTGGCGTTGCGGGCGTGCACATGTGGTCGACGAAGCCAACTGGGTGGCATCGGGTGCTCCGCCAGGGTGGCGTCTTGTCGGCTGAAGCAATTGGTGACGAACACCGATCACAGGAGCAACGTGAGTTGCTCGAACGTGAGGGAATCACCGTGGACCCGACCGCCCCTGATGGCTTGCGGCTCTCCAGCGAAGACCTTGAGTCCCTCGCCGCCTCGATCTCAGCGCCCCCTCGAGCATGGCTGATTCGGGGAACCTCTGTTCGAGGTGCATCGATTATTCCTGAATGGCTGGACGAGGGATTTGTCTCGCTGCCAGCCAGCCAGCTTGGGATTTTGCCGGTTGATGCCCAAGACACGGATATTAAGACGGCGGTCTTTGAAGGCTACGAGGGACTCGGCTACAGCCAGCGGGAAATCAAATACGACGAGATCCGGATTTTCATGACAAGGATTCTGCCGGGCCACCTCGTCCTCACCGTCGCCGGACCAGATGTGTATGTCGGTGAAGTCTCCGGTGAGAGCGAGCAGGTGGAGAGCCAGGGCCGGCGAAGTAACCTGCGCCGCTCGGTGGAGTGGATTAACCCGCAGAGTCCGCTCGGGGTGAGTGACCTCACCGCAAGACTTGAAGGAAAACTGCGAACAAGCGCCGACCTGATGGACCTCACCGAGTTCTATGCAGACGTGTCGGCTTTACTCCCACCCGGTGAAGATGATGAGGATGCGCTGCCCGAGCAGGATCAGGTACCCGTTCAAAGCGTAAGTTTCACCCACCTAGATGACGCCACGGTGGACCGACTCCTTATCGGACGGGTATGGCTCGATGAGTTCGTTGATCTGCTCACTGAGCGGCGCCAAGTAATCCTCTACGGGCCACCCGGAACCGGTAAGACGTTTCTCGCCCAGGAGGTCGCTGAGACTCTTGGTGGCACGGAACGGGTGACCCTCGTGCAGTTCCACCCGTCCTACTCCTATGAGGACTTCTTCGAGGGGTACCGGCCGACTGGCTCATCCGCTGGGGGTGTCTCCCTGCAATTGATGCCCGGACCGTTTCGCAAGATCGTCGACTTGGCGCGAGAAAACCCCGGACAGCCGTATTTCCTCATCATCGATGAGATCAACCGGGCGAACCTCGCGAAGGTGTTCGGGGAGTTGTATTTCCTCCTCGAATATCGAGATAGGTCGATCGCCTTGCTCTACGCCTCCGGGGACTCTGGGAGCGCGTTCACCCTGCCCGCGAACGTGTATGTGATCGGGACCATGAACACTGCGGACCGGTCCATCGCCCTGGTCGATACTGCGATGCGCCGTCGTTTTGGTTTCCTATCCCTGCACCCAGATGACGAGCGCCTTGATGAAGTCCTGCGCCGGTGGCTCGCTATTCATGAGTTGCCACTGGATCGAGCGGACCTACTTGTTGCGTTGAATAAGCGCATCGGGGAGAAGGATTTCAAGATCGGACCGTCCTACCTGATGACACCCGTTGCGGGAACCGAGCCGGGTCTGGCCCGGATTTGGCGGACGTCGATCCTGCCGCTGCTTGAGGAGTATCACGTTGGGGAGTCGGTTGATGTGACCAGTCGCTATGGGCTCGCCGCGTTGCGCCGGGATCTCGCCTCGACCGTTGAGGTTGATTTGCCCACCGGGGAGTGAGAGTGCTCCTCGAGTTGCAGGAGTACGGGGAACCGGTGATTACCCGGATACCTGGCGACGTGGCTATCGCCTTGCGACGCACCGGCCTGGTCGATCTTGTCCCTGAGGATGGCCGGGGGTTGTGGTCGGTGCGTCCGATTGGGAAGGTCGGTGCTGTTTCTGCCGGGCCGGTGCAGATTCGGGTCGCACCGAAGCTGGCGATTAACCGGGTCGTCTACCTCCTGAGTTACAACCCGGCCCGCGTTAGCTGGCAGGACAGTGCTGTTGGTGTTGAACAAGACGATGACATTGTCCACGTCCTTGCCGGTGCGTTCCTGCGGTCCCTCACCCGAACTCTGAAAGCCGGCCTATTGCAGGGCTACCGGATCACCGCGGAGGCGCTGCCGGTGGTTCGGGGCCGGATTCGCATTGATGAGCAACTCAAACGCCGACCGGGGTTGTGGTTACCGATTGAAGTCGAGTACGACGACTACACCGTCGACATTGCCGAAAATCGCATCCTGCGCGCGGCTATTGAGCGCCTAGCGCGTAACCATCTTGTTGACGCTCCCACCCGACGCCGACTTGGCGCGGTTGCTCTGACATTCGCGGACGTCAGTCGTCTAACCCCTGGCTTGGCGCCACCGTCGTGGACTCCGTCACGGCTCAACCAGCGATATCATAATGCCCTGCACCTCGCTGATTTGATCCTCGCCGCGTCCTCTTTCGAACATCGCATGGGCACACTGAGCATTGACGGATTCGTTCTCGACATGGCGAAGATTTTCGAGGACTTCGTGACGTTCACCCTCGGCGCCGCCCTCACCGACCTTGCCCCCGAGTCAACCGTTGCCTCGCAGTACCCGGCAACTTTGGACGCTGCCGGGCAGATTGATATCCGTCCTGATGTTGTGTGGCTTGCACCGAATGGTGGGCGCCGCGCCGTCATTGACGTTAAGTACAAGGCTGAAAAACCGGCCGGGTTTCCAAATGCAGACATCTATCAAGCCCTGTCCTATGCCGTTTCCCTTGGCTTAGACAGTGCCCATCTGATTTACGCACAGGGCAATGAGACGGTGCGAACCCATGTCGTGCGCGAGGCGGGTATCGCCATCCACATTCACACGCTCGACGTAAGTGCGACGCCCTCTGGACTCCTCGCGGAGGTTGCCAACCTCGCAAGGCGAATCGGTCACTCGACTCATCAAGTGGGGATTAGTAGCAACGTGGCGTGGCTGTCGTAACGAAGTGTGACCAACTACGTGAAGTGAATCACGGTGTACCGCAACTGGTCCACAGGTTATCTGGAAATATTTCAGATAACAATGATCTCAACGAGGCCGTCAATGGATGCGAAGTCCTGTGGATTCCTCGTGTAAAGCGGTAGGTTGACCGAGGCGGCGACCGGAGCGCGCTCGACCCGCAGGTCAGCCACGGGGTTCGGTTCTTTGGTCGGTGTGGGCGTCGAGGTCTCTGCGGAACGATTCGCCGTCAACCGATGGTGCTCCTTGAAAGAGGTGGGTGATTGACTCGACCGGGACGAAGCGCAATCGCCGCATTGGGGTCAACTCAGCAACAGGTACCCCGTTGCGGGTCACCACGAAGGACTCACCCTCGTCAAGGCGACGCATGATCTCCCCGCTGTCGTTGCGAAGTTGCCGCTGGGTAATGACGTCACTCCTGAGCCAAACGTAACACGAAGCGCTACACCCTTTGGGGTGATAACCGACGGGTCGAGTGCCCGCTCGACGGCAATGCGATGAGCAACCGGGTTGGTTACTTCACGTAATCTGATCGCGTGGATACCGTGCCGGTGGGGTAGTAAACGTTTCGAAACAACGGGTCATCTCATCCACAGTCGGCACGTTCCTACTTTCCAAGGCCTCGGAATGATTACGTCTTGACCGGAGCGATTGGAAACTTGCGCCGCCACCCAAAGAATTCTTGGCACCGGTGGCCAAACGTCGAGGAGCGCAGGGGGAACCTCGTTCGCGCACGGCCCGATTTGATTGCTTTTCCAAGGATTGCCGACGGTCAGTTCCCCGGTCCATAAAGGCCAAACACAAGGTCTGGGTCGCCGGCTTTGAACGTCCCCGCTACCTGGGATCGAAACCCGATATTGCGGGTCCGGTCGAGAAGGTTTTTACCCAGGGCGAGTTGACGCACTTCCCACGCGGCGAGAGTGGCCACGACATCACCGCCCGTTGACGCGAATTCTTCGGCGAGAATCCAGCCATCCTCAGCGGCCTTCGCGGTGCCTGCCGCGGCGTGGGGCCGGCAGGCAAAAGCGGCATCCCCGATGAGACAAACACGCCCAAATGCCATCTGTGGCACCTCAATGTCGTACACCACCTGCAGGAATGGTTCCGCGATCCCGGTCACGACCTCGGCCAACTGGGGAGCGAGTTCCACTGTGGCGGCCAATCGCATCTTTGCAACCTCACGTTCGTCGACGAGCCCTGGCGGCACTGACAGCGATCGCACCTCCCCATTCACATCGGTGAGCAAGGTTGCAAGTTCGTCCTCGGGAACATTGCGGTACCAGACGATGTTCATGAGTCGCTGCCCCGGCTCAACCTCGCCGGCCAGCCCAGGGATCGGGTAGACCAAGATGTGGCTGTTCTCCAACACCTGGTAGGTCAAAGATTCGTAAAGCGTGTCAAAGGTGTCGGCCGAGAGTTTGGACTCTGGAATCACCCCGCGCCAGGCAACATAGCCGGCATAGGTACTCCTCACCTCCGGTAGCAAGGTATTTCGCGCACCGGATGCAATGCCGTCGGCGCACACGAGAAGGTCCACCTCGTCGGTGCGACCGTCCGCAAAACTGATCCCAACGTGCGTACCGTCGTCAACGAATGAAGTCATCTCAGATGAAAGGTGATAATTTTCCCGCCCGAATCCCCGCAGGAGAACGCGGTAGACCGCGTTCCACGATGACAAATGATAGGACCGGGGCTCCTCAAACGAGGTTGACCCATCCGGTTGCAGGAAGCGAACCCATGTGGTTTTTGAGGAAAACTCGTCGGCCGGCACTCCCAGACGCTGCACCGGGTAACGCCACGTTGCTTCCAGCACCGCGATGCCCGCTCCCCGAGCCTCGAGTTCACGCTGTGAACGCTCGTAAATGGACACATCGCAGCCCAGATCCCGCAGGAGCAGGGCCGCTGTGAGACCTCCCAACGACCCCCCAATCACGGCGACTCTCGTTGGTGCACCCGGTTGCATAAAGACTATGGCTGGCCGAAGGTTGCGACCGAGTCCACCTTCAACTCAAACAGCACCCGACGCTCGTCAAAACCCGGATCACGAAGTCCGTAAGGGGGCTCCTGGCCGGTGTACTTCGTCCAGATTCGATCGAGCTGGGCGGTCACACGAGGGCCCTCAACCGGATCATCTTCGCTGATCTCGTTGACGGCCGTCGCCTTGATGCTCACCCAATGGTAGGCGTTTACCGGATTGATCAGCAGGAAACTCACTTGGGGATTGGCCCGGATCCACTCGACTTTTTTGCGTTCGGTGGACATATTTAATAAAACGGTGTCACCGACGTAGTCGAACCAGACCGGAGTGAGATTTGGTCGACCGGTGCTGCCCATGACAGCCACCACGGCTGTGATCGGTTCATCAATCAGGCGCTTGTAAATGGGGTCGAGGTCATCAAGACTGTGAACCGCGTCGCGATCACCGACCGTGAATTGACCGTTTTGCGTACCCGAAGCAACGTCTTTAAATTTTGCAACCTTGATTGTCATCGATCAGTCCCATCCGAGATAGGCAGCATCCAGTTTCGGCAGGCGCCGAATATTGTGGAACTATATTGCTCGTTGGCACACGAGTCAATCACAATCGGTGATTGCGTCCGTTAACAATTCCCTAATAGAATATGGCCTAGAGTTTTTCAGTGTCGCGACTTTTATGGGGTGCATCGGTGTCAGGACCGCTGAGCGGGATACGCGTGCTCGACCTGACGCAGGTGTTGTCTGGGCCCTTCTGCACGATGCTACTGGCCGACATGGGTGCCGATGTTCTCAAAATCGAACCTCCTAAAGGTGATGTTTCTCGGGCATGGGGGCCATTTCCTGACGCAGTTTCCCCGAGCGGGTTGGAAACGAGAATGGATGGGGCTGACTCAATTGGCCCCCACTCGTACGGCGGTTACTTTGCAAGCGTCAATCGGAACAAGCGCAGCACCTGCCTAGACCTCCGCTCCCCGGCAGATATTGATATCTTTCTGGCACTCGTTGACAGCGCAGACATCCTCGTTGAGAACTTCAGGGTCGGAGTCATGGATCGGTTTGGCCTTTCCTATGAAACCCTGCATGAGCGCAATCCCCGACTCGTGTATGCGAGCATTCGCGGTTTTGGCGATCCGCGCACCGGCCTGAGCCCATACGCCGAGTGGCCGGCGTATGACATCATCGCTCAAGCGATGGCGGGACTCATGAGCATTACCGGTTCAGATGCCCAACATCCGATGAAAGTCGGCCCAGGAATCGGTGATATTTTTCCCGCCGCATTGTCGGCCTGCGGCATTCTCGCTGCTATTCACCATGTCGCCAAGACGGGTGAGGGTCAACTCGTTGACGTCGCCTTGACTGACTCGGTACTCGCGCTCACCGAGCGAATCGTCTACCAGCACTCAATCACCGGCGTTTCGCCTGAGCCGCAGGGAAACACTCATCCACTCCTGTGCCCGTACGGCCTTGTGCGTTCCTCAGATGGCTTTATCGCCATCGCCTCACCGACCGACAACCATTGGCGGGAGTTGACAGAAGTCATGGGTCGACCTGAACTTGGAGCAGATCCGCGATTTGTCACGAACGAAGCCCGAGTGCGCAATGCCTCGATCGTGTACGCCGAGGTTGAGTCTTGGTCGTCGACCCTGACGAGCACTGAAGCTGTGCGTGCACTCAACGAGCTTGTACCGTGCGGTCCCGTAAATAGTGCAGCCGACATCGCTGCAGACGAACATACGCGTGTGCGCGAGATGATCGTGTCTGTTCCCCATCCTTGTGGTCAACTCATCGACATCGTCGGAGCTCCCATTAAATTTAGCGAGACGCCAACCAGGGAGTTCACTCGAGCGCCCGTATTGGGAGAGCATCAGCCGAAGTTTCTCACCGCTGCAGTTGTCGCGCCACAAACTTCATTGTCCAACGTGAATACCGATGTTTAACCAAAGTAGGAGGACTGGATGACTGCCAAAATAATCGCCGAGGAAAAATTTAATGCTAATGATTATTCCGACGAAATGCGAGTGGCACCGGATAACCGTGATGTCGGTACGAAGTTATGGTTTGAGAATCCATCTATCCGTGTCTGGGAGGTCCGACTCAAGCCGGGTGAGCGAAGCCCATTTCACGCGCACACCCACCGTTACTTCTGGACCGTTGTCCAAGGTGGCACCGGCCGGCAGCGAAGTCAGGACGGTTCAATGATTACTCGCGAATACAGCTCGGGTGACACCAACTATTCTGAGCACTCGGTGCAGAACCCGTGGCTGCATGACTTTGAGAACTTCGGTGACACCGACATGCTCTTCATCACGGTTGAACTACTGGACTGACGTGCCGGAAGACATTTTCGGCGCCATGGCGCTGGCACTCAAAAATAGTGGGGTTACCTGCATCTTCGGTGTACCAGGTGGCGGGCCGAATCTCGAGATGATCGGTGCAGCACATGGCGCGGGTATGGAATTCGTGCTTGCTCACGGCGAGAGCGCCGCGTGCGTGATGGCGAGCACTCATGGATTACTCACCGGTGGAGTTGGCGTTGCGATTGTGACGCGTGGTCCCGGCCTCACCAGTGCGGTGAACGGTCTCGCGCAGGCGACGTTAGATCGTTCACCCCTCGTTGTCATTTCCGACACGGTCCCCGCGTCACAGCGCCACCGCACCGCCCATCAGCGATTGGATCAGGTTGCGGCCGCAGCGCCGGTAACTAAATGGAGCGGTGTGCTGGGCTATCGTGAGCCTGCCGCCACGGTTGCTGCAGCGATCGCGCTGGCCAAAGCAGCCCCACAAGGGGCTGTTCATCTTGCCTTTGACCTCACGCAGCCGGGCGACGTGCCCCCCGCTCCCACGGTCGCCACACCCACCGAGCAGAAAGTGCTGCAGCGGGTGCGGGATTTGTTTGCAACCGCCGCTCGCCCCGTGTTCATTCTTGGCCTTGACGCAGTAGGTGCCTCCGGCCTGATCCGCACTGCCGTCGAGGCGGCCGGTGTCCCTGTTCTCGTTACCTACGAGGCGAAAGGGATTATTCCCGAGTCGTTGACGAACTACGCCGGTTTCTTCACCGGGGTCGCGGCAGAGATGCCGCTGCTCCAGGCAGCTGACCTTATTGTCGGTATCGGGCTTGACTCGGTTGAGCCAATGCCCGGGCCGTGGCCGCACCAAGGGCAAGTGGTTCTTGTGCACAGCCATCCGGTGGAGACTGCCTACTTCGGGAACCCGATCCTGATCGTGGGCGGGTACGAATCCATGCTCGCTGAACTCCTGCCTTCACTCACAGCCACATGGACCGGAGGTTTTGGCCGCAGTGAACTAGCCAATGCTGTGCGCAATTTGCCCTCACCGTCAGCATTACGCCCGCAGGACCTCGTCACAATTACCCAAGATCATTTCCCCGCAGCGCTCGTCACCATTGACGCAGGGGCGCATATGCTCGTCGCGATGCCACTTTGGCATGTTGAGGATCCGGGCTCCGTCGTTATTTCGAACGGCCTTGCCACCATGGGGTTTGCCCTCCCCGCTGCCATCGGCGCGGCAATTGCCTTTCCTGACCGTCCGGTCATCGCCTTCGTTGGGGATGGCGGACTGGGCATGGTTCTCGCCGAACTCGAAATCATGTGCCGACGCCAGTTAAATATCACGGTGATCGTCTTCAACGACGCGTCCCTCACCCTCATTAAACTCAAGCAAAAAAAGGGGCAGGGGGATGCGGGTGCAGTCGGTTACTCGCCGATGTCTTTCGCGGGCATCGCCGCCGCGATGGGGATCGAATCCATGACGGTCCGCGATCGCGATGAGCTCCGTGACGCCCTGATTCGATCTGCGGGACAACCGTTCCTCATTGACGCGATCATCGACCCGGCCGACTACGTGGAGATCATCAAGGTCGTTCGCGGCTAACGTTGCGAGTGTCATCTCATCCACAGGCGACATATTCCCTCTTCCCAAGGACTGTCCGTTGACCTTAGTTTCAGGGCATGTTGGGAATGCGAAAATCCACGAGTACTAAGGCCTCGGACCGATTACGGCTTGCCCTCAGCGATTGGAAACTTGCGCCGCCACCCAAAGAATTCATGGCACCGGCGGCCAAACGGCGAGGTGCGCAGGGGGGTGATACCGAAGTTGGTCGGGCGTCAGCCGCGTGGTCGCGGGGAGTCAGAGCCTCGTTTTCGAATGGGTAGTTGGGACGTGAGGAGTATCCGTCCCTTGTTTTTTATTGTGGCGGCCATCGTCATCGTGGTTATCGGGTTGTGGTTTCTGGGGCGACCGGCAGTAATCGAGTCCTCGTCTTCGACTCCGGGCTCGGGATCAGTCACTGGGTCCGAACTCGTTCTGGATGCGGGTAGTGCGCTGCCCGAGCTGGTCGTTCATGTGGCCG
>FUWD013295457.1_pt5 | contig 10543 bp, 13 predicted proteins | sample 1063281 | NCBI WGS metagenome assembly FUWD01 (sample SAMEA79048168, study PRJEB19326) | metagenome | biome: marine
TGTCAATTCTATCAATTAATGGAAGTGAAAATGCTGCCGTTTTACCAGTACCAGTTTGCGCTTGTCCAATAACATCATGGCCATTTAGTAAATAAGGTATGCACTGCTCTTGAATTGCCGAGGGTGTTTCATAACCAACTTCATCAAGCACCTTGATTAAGGCATCGGAAAGGCCAAAACTTTTAAAATTTACGCTTGATTCATGTTCAGACATGTGAAGTGAGGGGGAGTAAAAAGGTGCATATTATACCTTAATTTGAAATTCTACATCTACAAGCGGTATTTATCATTAAGATGCAGTTAATAAAAATAAATTAAAACCATTTAATTGAGCAGCCTATTGAGGGAGTTTGATGACGAGGGCCATTTCCTGAAATTGCAATTTCTTTCATTGCTTCAAATAATTCTCTTTTTGCGCCATCAACTGATTCTTTCCTGGATTCATTAAGTCTTCCACGATATTGAAGTCCTAAATTTTTGTCATACCCAAAAAAATCTGGAGTGCATACAGCGCCAAATGCTTTTGCAACTTCCTGTGTTTCGTCAAGTAGATATGGAAAAGGGAAGTTTAAATCGGATGAAATTTTTTTCATATTTTCAAATGAATCTTCTTCATATTCATTAGGGTCATTTGACATAATACCGACACTATTCACTCCTAATTCAGCAAGCTCCTTTGTGTCTAGAATTATTTGATCAATAATTGATTTGACATAAGGGCAATGGTTGCAGATAAACATTACTAGCAAGCCATTAGGTCCTTTAAGGCTATTTAGGTCATAAAGCTTACCATCAACTCCCTTAAGTTCAAATTCAATTGCTGGTAGATCGAAATCACAAATTGGGCTTTCAGTCCTTACCATAATTTTCTCACTAGTCTAATAACTATGATTTTAATATAGTTTGGATGATGTGTCCTGCCATCATTAATCCAAAAATATTAGGCATATATGATATTGCTCCATTGACCGCTCTTGGTCTTCCAGGAGGACACAATTCGTTTTCATCTAAATCTTCGTGGGGGAGGGCTTTTATTTGAACTTCTGTCGAATGAACAACTGGAAATTTTAAAGATACGTGTTTACTTCTAAGTTGCCTTCTTAACTCTCTAGCAAGACCACAATATTCCGTTTTATCCATTCTAGAGATTGTAACTTTGGTTGGATCAAGTCTTCCCCCAGCTCCCATACTAGAAATAATTGGCTTTCCTGAGCGATTACAAGCATCAATTAAATTTGTCTTACATGCAATTGCATCGATGCAATCTGCAACAAAATTTAAATCTTCATTTTTGGCTATTGATTCTGCTTCATTAATATCAATAAAAAGATTTTTTTCATTGACTATAGTATCTGGATTGATGTCTTTGAGTCTTTGTGCAAGAACTTTTACTTTTGAGCCACCTAAAGTTGAATGGAGAGCAATTACTTGACGATTAAGGTCCGTATTTGAAATAGTATCATAATCAATTAAAGTTAATTCTCCAATTCCTGCCCTGCAGAGTGACTCAGCGCAAGCGCCTCCAACACCGCCTAATCCAGCAATCACAATATGTGACTCTGCTAATTGAGCTAAGCCTAACTGGCCAACTAATATTTCAGTGCGAGCACAACTTCCTGACATTAATCTATATTAAAAATATTACGTGTATTTTGGTCACATTGATCAATTACCTCATCAACAGTGAGCTTTTTAATTCTTGCAACCCTTTCAGCTACTTGAATTAATTCATCAGGGTTTTTATGATCATCAGTCTCAATCACTATGGACTCAATTGGTAAAAACTTAACAATATCATGAAGTTTATAAGCTTGTGGATTTGTTAGCGAATTTCCAAAACCAAACGCAAAATTTATTTTAAGTAGATTTTCAGCTTGCTGAATGCTGCCTGAATATGCATGGATTACTCCTCTAGATTTAGAGTGCGACCTAAGTAAGTCAGTAACATCTTCAGTTGCCTGGACTGAGTGAATAATTAAAGGCAGATCAAAGCGAGTTGCTAAAGATATCTGCTCATCAAACATAAATCTCTGCGTATTTTGATCTTTAACTTTAACATAATCAAGGCCACACTCACCAATGGCAACTGGCTTTTTTTCCTCAATAAGAACCTCAAGATCATACAAATCTATCATTTGGTGATTTTCAATAAACCATGGGTGAATTCCAAGTGCAAAATGACTATTACTGTCTGCTGAGCAGCATGCAATTACGCTATCCCAGTTATCTTTTCCAGTTGAAGGAACAATAACACCTGTTGTAGTGCTAGAAGGGGAGTTAACATTATCAAAATCTAAGTGGATATGTGAGTTAAGCATGATTTCCTTTTTAATCTAATGGATAATATAATAATATTTTTTTCAAATAAAACAAATGAAACTTTTTCCTTATCAATTATCGCAGATTCATCTAGTTTTGCTAATTGCAGGTTTTTTAACTTTAACCGGTAATTTTACATTTTTCGAAAAAACATTGCTGGTTTATCCACTTTCTGAGAACTTGTTTTTTTTAGGGTCTTTATTTTTATTTTTATTTACTTTTTTGGCTGCTTTGCTGCTTCTAGTCTGCTTTAGAAAATCAACTAAACCAATTTTAATTCTATTATTATTAACTTCATCAGTAGTAAGTTATAGCACAAATAATTATGGGATTGTTTTTGACCATAATATGATAACCAATACCTTTGAAACTGACTCAAGTGAATTTCTTGACTTGGTAAATTATAAGTCAATTTTATATTTTCTGATCTTGGGATTGTTGCCTTCTTTCTTAATACTGAAGGTGGACTTAAAAAGACTATCATTGAAAGTACAATTTATTCAAAGGCTTAAATACTTTGTAGTTTTAATAGTTATTTTTGTAGTAGTTGTTTTGACATTTTCAAAGCATTACACATCTTTCGCAAGAGAGAATCGTGATTTAAGGCTCTATATTACCCCCACCTATTATTTATATTCTATGGGCAAATTTGTTGACTCAAAAATAGCTACTTCTACTAAGCCTTTTGTTGAGATTGGTCTTGATGCAAAGATTAATAAAAGATCAGCGCAAAGAAGATTGGTAGTTCTTGTGGTAGGTGAAACTGCTAGAAGTGATCATATGTCAATAAATGGGTATGAACTTAAAACAAACCCTTATTTGGAACAAGAAGAAATTATTTCTTTTAAGGAGATGGTTTCTTGCGGAACGGATACTGCATGGTCTGTTCCATGTATGTTCTCTTTGCTTGATAGAGATAATTACAATCACGCTAGTGGTAAGAATATGAGTAATTCCCTTGATTTAATTATGAGAGCAGGCGCAAGCGTCCTTTGGCTTGATAATAATTCTGATTCAAAAGGGGTAGCAGAGAGAGTTCCTTATGAAGACTATCGGTCATCTAAACTAAATTCTATATGTAACCCTGAATGCAGAGATGAGGGCATGTTGATAGATATTCAAAACTATATTGATGAACAAAATAATAATGATATATTAATAGTTCTTCATACTATGGGAAGTCATGGGCCAGCTTACTTCAAAAGATATCCACCAGAATTTGAAGTTTTTATGCCGTCTTGTAAAACAAGCCAACTAAACGAGTGCACAGATGAGGAGATAACAAATGCCTACGACAACACCATCTTATATACCGATTATTTTCTTTCAAAGGTGATTGCTATTTTAAAGGCTAACTCAGTTAATTCTGATACTGCAATGCTCTATATCAGTGATCATGGTGAATCTCTTGGTGAGAATGGACTATATCTGCACGGAATGCCTTATTTTATGGCTCCAGATGAACAGATTAAAATTCCAGCATTTATGTGGTTTGATGAATCAATATCAAGAATATTTGACATACAATCTATAAAAGAAAAAGCACAACTATCTCAATCTCATGATAGCTTATTTCATACTTTATTAGGTTTAATGGATGTTGAAACTGAACTCTACAAAAAAGACCTTGACTTAACAGCAAAATAAAATCAAAGTAAAGTGCCTATTTATTCTTGAATAATTAGCACTATTGCCATATGAAAACTTACATCAAGAATAAAAAGTGATTATAATAGTCCGATTATTCTGATCCGACATATAGAAGCGAGTTATGAAAACATTTAGTGCGAAAGCTGAAGAAGTAAAAAGAGAGTGGTTTTTAGTAGATGCAGACGGTAAGACCCTTGGGCGTCTGGCAACCGAAGTTGCATCTCGTCTTCGTGGTAAGCATAAGCCTGAATTTACTCCTCACGTTGATACAGGGGATTATATTGTTATCGTTAATGCGGCAAAAATAACTGTAACTGGAAACAAATATAATGACAAAATGTATCATCACCATACTGGCTATGTTGGTAATTTGAAATCAGTTCCATTTAAAGATCTTCTTGCTAAAAAGCCTGAGGAAGTTATTCAAAAAGCAGTTAAAGGAATGTTGCCAAAAGGTCCATTAGGCAGAGAAATGTTTAGAAAAATGAAGGTTTTTGCTGGTAGTGAACATACCCATCAATCTCAACAACCACAAGTATTGGATATTTAAGGCATATTATTATGGCAGATAAAGAAGTTTTTTACGCAACTGGAAGAAGAAAGACATCAGTTGCTCGTGTTTACATGACAAAAGGTAAGGGTGTTTTTACAGTTAATAAAAAGCCTATGGCTGAATATTTCGGTAGAGAGACATCTTCAATGATTATTAACCAACCTTTGGATGTGGTTGAAATGCATAACAAGTTTGATTTTACTATCATGGTTAAAGGTGGTGGTGATACAGGTCAAGCTGGTGCTATTAGACTTGGAGTTACTAGAGCCTTGATGGCTTATGATGAGGCGACTCGTCCTGGATTACGAAGTGCTGGACTAGTGACACGTGATGCACGTGTAGTTGAGCGTAAGAAGGTTGGTAGGAAGAAGGCGCGTAAGAGTGAGCAGTACTCAAAACGTTAATCTTGCAAACAAAATCTACTTCAAAAAAACCCGCTACTCGCGGGTTTTTTTTATACCTAAATTTCTATTGACTTAGTTTGTATAGTCGTGACGACCCAGTTGGTTGAATTGGATAACTGATTTAATTGAATCAATATATTCAATACCAGGAAATGCATAATTACCTAGACCTTCTGCTAGAACGATTCCTTTAATGGGCTGCATATCATTGCGCTGCTTTTCTCTTATCTGTCGAAGCTCTTCATAGGCATAACTTCGATTAATATTAAGTACATAGTAATCTATGCACTCTTCTAAGGAATTAAAGCTCGCAACCTCATGCGTTGCACTCGCATCTCTTTCTTTAGGAATTATTCCACAACCTTCAGAAAAACACCAGATTCCAAAATAATTATTAAAATCCTTGGCAAATCTTGATCTTCCCCAATTTGACTCATTTGCAGCTTGAGCAAGAACAAGAGAAGGAGGAAGAATATCAATTACTTTTAATAACTCTTCTTGAGTAGCTGGATTTTTGACGCGATACTTTGATGCTAATTTTTCGAGCTCATTAATGCTCAATTCATTGTTTAATATTGAATTTCTAAGCTCAATTATCTCAGCATTTTTTTGATGTATTGCTGGAAGAAGGTAATTAAAAAAAACTTCTTTTCTTACAACAGTATTTTCAATGGAGTCAAAACTAGGCTTAAAAGTTGAAAGTGATGCTGAAGAGACAAGGGTGCTTACTGAAAATAGTATGACTAAAAGACAGAGACTTTTTAGATTTTTTTTGATATTTCTATACTTATTGACCATTAATCAATCAATTCACAGTTGAAATTAAATTTTATTATCCAGTAAATACATAGCCTTATCTTTCTAATTTTGAAAATAATAACGAGTCTTTAATATGCCAATAAATCTTCTAATTATATGACTGTGCTAGAAGTTAAATTGTAGCTCACAAAGCTTCTTGTAGAGCTCCGAGCTGGATAATAAATCTTGATGATTACCTTCAGCAATTAATCGACCCTTATCGATTAGTAAAATACGATCTGCATGCATAATTGTTGCAAGCCTATGAGCAATTATTAAAGTCGTTCTTCCCTTCATTAAGACTTTTAAAGCATCCTGAACTTTTTGTTCACTGTCTGCATCTAGAGCGCTGGTAGCTTCATCTAGAAGAAGAATTGATGGGTCTTTGAGTATTGCTCTTGCTATTGCTATTCGTTGGCGTTGTCCTCCTGATAAGCGAACACCTTGTTCACCAAGATAGCTATCAAAACCATCTGGAAGCTGCTCTATAAATTCTAACGCATAAGCCTCCTTTGCAGCATCCTTTATTTGAGTTTCATTTGCAGTTGGGTTGCCATATCCAATATTATGTGTGACATCAGCTGAAAATAATGTTGGTTGTTGAGGCACGACTCCAATACTTGATCTAAGAGCTTTAGGGTCTAGGTCAATTAAGTTAATATTACTAACTTCAATACTACCTTTAGACGGATCATAAAATCTTTGTAGCAGCTCAAAAATAGTTGTCTTGCCCGCACCAGAGAGACCAACAATAGCTACTGTTTCACCTTCTCTAACTTTAAAAGTAAGCTCTTCAAGGGCTGACTGCTCTGGTCTTGATGGGTAGCTAAAGTGAACATTGTTAAAGCTGAGGGAGAGGGCGCCATTGTTTAATTTTTTAGGAGTGACTGGCGCAAAAATCTGTGATTTTTCAGCTAACAATTCAAGCAATCGTTCTGTAGCGCCAGCTGCTCTTTGGAGCTGTCCATAAATTTCAGAAATAACAGCGACGGACCTTGCAACCATGATTGCATAAAAAACAAACGCAGCCAGTTCACCTGCTGTGATTTGCCCATTTGCAACATCTTTAGCGCCAGCCCATATCATAGATCCTAGACCCGTAAAAACTAGAATCATTGCCGCTGCAATTAGCAAGGAGCTTTGCATTATTCGTTTTTTTGCCACTGCAAAAGCTTTTTCAACTTCAGAACCAAATGCTTGAGATTCTTCAGGCTCACGAGTAAAGCTTTGAACAACTTTAATGTTTTGTACTATTTCGCCAGCATAGGTTCCAATATCTGCGACTGTATCTTGACTCTTTCTTGAAAGCGATCTTAATCGACGACCATATATCGCCATAGGCAGTAGAATAATGGGGACGCTAACAAGAACAATAAGAGCAAGTTTTAAATTGGTAATAATCATCATTGTCAGTCCGCCAAAAAATAGAAGGACGCTACTTAGGGCCATTGATATTGAGAAACCAAAAATAGATTGAAGCAAAGTAGTGTCAGTTGTCAATCGCGCATTTATTTCCCCGCTTCGGTTTACTTCAAAATAATGAGGATGAAGAGTAAGTAAGTGATTAAATACTGCTAGGCGAACATCATTACTGACTCTTTCACCAATCCATGAGACGAAGTAAAAGCGTATAAAGGTTGCTACCACCATAGTGATTAAAACTACTGCAATTAGGAGCATTGCTTTACTATCAATCGTATAAATCCCCTCATCTATAAATAATTTAATTCCTTGTCCAAATAATAAAAATGCCAATGAACTAAAAATGAGCGCAATAATGGCAATTAAGGCAGTTTTTTTATAGGGCCTTAAAAAAGGCGCTAATCGAAGCAATAGACGTAAGTCTTGCTTCTGAATATTTTCAGTGCTAGAAATTTTTCTGTTAGTTAGGCTCATTTTTTAGGCATGCCTTAATGGTTTTATTTGAATTGGCTTACTCTTCGCTAGGCTTTCTTAAAAGCAGCTCATTAACAGCATCCCTGGGAGTTGTCCTTCCTTCAGTCACTGCAAGAACTTGTTCGCAAATAGGCATTTCGATTTGATGATTATTTGCAATCATAATTACTAGTTTTAAAGCTTTAAAACCCTCAACTGTAGCGTTGATATTTTTTAGAGCTTTATCAGTAGATATATTATTAGCTAGCTCTTTACCAAAGCGACGGTTTCTAGATAAATCATCTGAGCAGGTGAGAACTAAATCACCCATTCCAGAGAGGCCTTGGAAAGTAGCTTTATCTGCACCTAGAGCTACGCCAAGTCGAGTCATTTCTGCTAAACCTCTAGTAATAAGAGCGGCTTGTGTATTTGCACCAAAACCAAGTCCATTTGCAATCCCAGCAGCAATTGCTAGAATATTTTTTACAGAGCCACCAACTTGAACGCCAACAATATCAGAATTTGTATAAGCTCGTAAATTTCTAGTTTGTATTGTTTTAGCCCAAAAATCTCTTGTCGTTTTATCTTTAGATGCAACAACTATAGCTGCAGGTTTTTTTTCAACGATTTCAGCAGCAAAAGTTGGGCCAGATATTACGCAGGGATGATGATCAGGAAATTTTTGACTAAAAGATTCATGAAGAAGTTTTCCATTGTCTGGATCAAAGCCCTTTGTCACCCAGGCAATAGGCATTGTTTTCACATGAGGGCTAAGGTTTTTAAGTACGCTATTAAATGCAGAGCTTGGAGTCGCAATAAGAACAGCCTCTGAGCCTTCAATCACCTCAAAGCTGCTACTTATAGAAATGTTAGTATTAAACGGGACGGATAATGCTTCATGCTGATTACCAAGTCTCTTTGTGTTTGCTTTATCTTTTGTAATTAGAAAAATTTGATCAAATTTATCACTAAGAGCAATTGCAAGTGCGCTTCCCCATGCTCCAGCTCCAATAATAGATAAAGATTTTTGCATATTAGTTATTTCTGAATTGGTAATTCAGCTTTAAGCCACGCATTAAAGCCACCTTTTAGGCTAGATACATTATGAAATTCATTCCTAGAAAGTAAGCCTGAAATTTGATCAGATCGGGTGCCACTTTTACAATAGATAAGAATATTTTTTGATTTATCAAGTGAGTCCATTTTATTTTTAACTTGGCTCATGGGGATATTAATATCATTACTAATAAATCCAGCAGAGCGCTCTTTTTCTTCTCGCACATCTAAAATGATTAGCTCATCATCATCCATCAAAGAAACTGCGGCATTAGTGTCAACTACTGCATATTTTTTAAATTTGTCTCCGTAGAGATTTACTATAAGAAGAATAATAAGAGCAAGTAAGGTTCCAGTGAGTAAAAGTTCACCTTGTAAAAATTGAATTAATTCCATGATTATTGATTGTCCTGTAAAAAAGTATTTAGCATTTGATGTCCATGTTCTGTGAGAATAGATTCGGGATGAAACTGAACACCTTCAATTGGGAAAGAGTTATGACGAACACCCATTATTTCTTCAACATCTCCTGATTCTGTATTGGTCCAAGCTGTTACCTCAAAGCAATCTGGCAAGGTCGTTTTTTCTGCTACTAATGAGTGGTATCGAGTTGCGTTAAGAGGATTTTTAAGGCCTTTAAAAACGCTCTTAGAGGTGTGATGAATTGGTGAAACTTTACCATGCATAATTTTTTGGGCACCAATAATGTTTCCACCAAATGATTGAACAATTGCCTGAAAGCCTAGACATACTCCTAGTATAGGAAACTTTCCAGCAAACTTTTTGATTAATTCTAAAGAAATTCCAGCTTCATTTGGAGTGCACGGACCAGGTGATATTACGATGTAGTTAGGGTTTAAACTTTCAATCTCATTAATAGAGATTTCATCATTTCTATAGACGACAACTTCTTGACCAAGTTCACCAAAATACTGAACCAAGTTATAAGTAAATGAGTCGTAGTTGTCGATCATTAGCAACATAGAAAAACCTAATTTAAAGCAATTTAAACGGATGTTTATTTTACAGATAAAAATGATACAAAGTTGAGGCACTGAAAGTAGCAGCTAGTCTCTATAAAGCCACAATTCTTTAGGCGGTCAATATGAGCTTTTTTAGTTTCAGTAATCATTACATTTTCAATTGCTTGGCGTTTATTTGCAATTTCAAGTTCACTATAGCCATTTTCTCTTTTGAAATCTAAGTGGAGCTTTGTAATATGATCTTGTGTTTCAGAATCTTCAAAGTGTATCTTTTCACTAATTATTAATACGCCTCCAGGATTTAGTCCATCATATATTTTTTTTAAGGAGCGCTACTCTTGCACCAACATCAATAAATTGAAGGGTTAAGTTCAATACAACAATTGATGCATTATTAATTTCAGCGTCAGTAATATCTGAACAAAGAACTTGCAAGTTATCAATTTTATTGGATAAGTTTGCTTGACATTTCTTTACCATTTCAGCTGAATTATCAATAGCAATAAACTGATTACCCTTATTTTTATTATTGAGCGCTAGTGCAAGTGATATTGCTCCTGTTGAAGAGCCAAGGTCATAATAGTTAGTATTATCTTGCCCATACATCCTGGCAACAAGCCCAACCATTTGAATCATGGAGTCATATCCAGGGACAGATCTTCTGACCATGTCATCAAACACCTTAACGACGTCTTCATCGAAACGAAAATCGGCTATATCAATATTATTATCAAATAAATTATCACGCATAAAGTGACTCCAAAAAAATTTCAGAAACGAGTAATTTGGTCTTTCCAATTTTAAAAGTTGAACGTCTAGCCCATGATTCATTGAAGCTTCCAACCTCAAGATGGCCACGCCTAATCTCTGGATCATTAAATAAAATTTCTCCTAATGGTTTGCTC
>FUWD012836019.1_pt1 | contig 10540 bp, 13 predicted proteins | sample 1063281 | NCBI WGS metagenome assembly FUWD01 (sample SAMEA79048168, study PRJEB19326) | metagenome | biome: marine
GCTTTCATAGTTCTAATGCTTATATTTTGCTACAAACTGCACAAGACTCATCTTTGTTAATACTAATACTTCTAAAGGTTAAATCTAATGCATCAAACATCATTAACTTACCTGTAAGCTGATGTCCCAGGTTTAGCGCCACCTTTACTGCTTGCAATGCTTGAATTGAGCCCATAACTCCAGCAACCGGAGCAAGTATGCCGTTTTCAACACAGTTTTCATTATTGCCACCTTCTTTTGGATATAGACACTGATAACAAGGCTGGTCACTCTCATAACCCTTAAAGACTGAAAGCTGACCCTCAAAACGAATTACTGCAGCTGAAACCAATGGTTTTTCTTCTTCAACACAAGCCTTGTTAACTTTAAAGCGCGTATCAAAATTATCAGTGCCATCTAAAACCACATCTGCCTTTGAAATCCACGAGTTTAGATTTTCAGCGTTAAGCTCTTTAACTGTAGTAACCTTAACATTAGGATTAACTGCCAACATTTTTTCCTTGGCAGAATCAACCTTATATTTGCCAATATCATCAGTATGATGAATTACTTGACGCTGAAGATTTGACAACTCAACCTTATCAAAATCAGCAATAATTAAATGTCCAACACCTGTAGCTGCCAAATAAAGTGCACTTGGAGATCCAAGGCCGCCCATACCAATTAATAACATAGTAGAATCGAGTAAAGCTTGCTGCGCCTCTATGTCGATTTGTGGCAACATAATTTGACGCGAATATCTTAATAGATCTTGATCTTCCATTTATATAAAATAAATACAAAAAAACATTAGTATAGTCGATGAATGTAGATAAAGTTATCCAAGAATTAAAATCTTTTGCCAATGATGAGCGCAAAAAAACTAATGAGTGGTTTTTTAAAACTGGAAAGGGTGAATATTCAGAGCATGACAGGTTTATCGGGGTTCGAGTGCCAGAGACTAGGCAGATTGCCAAACGCCATTTTAAAGATATACCATTCACACAGTTAGATAGATTAATTAACCACCCTGTTCATGAAGTGCGACACTGCGGTTTGATAATACTGGTGAATAAATACAAGTCTGGAAACAAAGAACAAGCATTTGATTATTATCTACAAAACATACATGCTGCTAATAATTGGGATCTTGTAGATACAACTATTCCACATACTATTGGTGATTATATTTTTAACCATCAAGACAAACTCAAAATTTTATCTGACTACGCAAAATCAGAAAACCTATGGAAGAGGCGCATCGCCATTGTGGCAACCTTTGCATTTATTAAAAACAACCAATTTGATCCAACTCTTAAAATTTCCAAGACCTTGTTGAAAGATTCTCATGACTTAATCCACAAAGCTATTGGTTGGATGCTAAGAGAGGTTTACAAAAAAAATACAGAGGTTTGTAAAACCTTCTTAAGAGAAAACTATGCACAACTACCTAGAACTACTTTAAGATATGCTATCGAACGCATGCAAGAAGATGAGCGACAAATTTATTTAAAAGGAAAATTCTAATGTATCAAATTGGTTTTTATGTTCCCGAAACTGACTTAGAAATCGTTAAAAATGCGATGTTTGAGGCTGGAGCTGGTAAATATGACAATTATGAAAATTGCGCCTGGCAGACAATTGGTATGGGGCAGTTCAAACCTATTGATGGAGCTAGACCAACCATAGGAATACTAGATGAACTTGAAGCCATAGAGGAATACAAGGTCGAAATGATGTGTACGGATGAAAGCCTTCAAAAAGTAATTAAAGCTATGAAATTCTCACATCCATATGAAGAAGTTGCATACACAGTAATTAAAATGGAAGAGCAATGAGTATTAATACAAAAGCTCCATATGAGCACGGTTTTATGTTGTCGTTATTATTAATATCTATTGCTGGACTTATATGGCTATTTATGCCATTTATACCCGCACTGTTTCTCTCTCTACTTATAACTATAGCCACATTTTCTCAGTTCAACAAACTCAAAAACAAGTTCTCAAAAAATGCATCGGCATTAATAACAACTACATTTGTCACTATCTTATTAATCCTACCTCTTAGCTATATTTTGCTTGTAAGCGGTCTGGAAATATCAACATTAATACAAAATATTAACGCCAACTTTAACTACGAACAGACTAGCAAGTTGATAAATCAAACCATTCAAGGATTACCATTATCAGAATCATTTAAATCAACTCTAAATTCTACAATTGCCAACAACCTAGAAGAACTACTAACTAGTCATAAAAGACTTTTCTATAGTCATACTAAAGAGCATAGTGTCACTATCATCTCACTTTGTATTGTTTTTAGTTATTGTGATTTTCTCACTGTATTATTTTTATATAGATGGTGAGAATATCATTAAACGCATAAAGGATTTGTCACCACTTGAAAACCACCTTGATGACATATTATTCAAACAATTTGCCAATTTATCTATTACTTTGGTTGGTAGTGTATTTGTAGTTGCAATATTACAAGGCTTAGTGTTTTCAATTGGCGTTATGATTGTTGGACTGCCAGCTCTTTACTTTGGTATTGCTATGGCATTGGCTAGTTTTATACCTGTATTAGGTGGGCTTATTATTTGGCTACCACTTAGCCTATACCTTTATGCACAAGGACAAACAGCAGATGCACTAACTATTATATTTTTTGGCGCTGTGATTATTGGCACCATTATTGATCATTTCATTAGGCCAATAGTTATACAAAAATTTTCACAAAAATCAGACCAATCTAGCGCACTTGATCATACATTGATTACTGTTTTATCAACACTTGCAGGTATTATACAGTTTGGTATTTTAGGGATTATTTATTGGCCCAATTATTGCAGCAATGGCAATTAGTATTTTTGACGTATACGCTATTAAATACACAGACTCTCTTGATAGGCGCTAGACAGCGCTAGCTCTATTATTTGCCGTAATGTATAATGCATCCCTTTAATTTAAAAGCACATCAGAATGCTAAAAAAACTAGTTGAATTTATAAAAAACAACCATGAAGAAAGCAACATAGATGAATACTTAGATGCAAGATACATTCAACTTAATGATTCACAATTAAAACAAATTGCTGATGCAATAGACAGTGGTGAATTAATAGAAAAACCAGCATCAAGCTGTAACGCAGATAACTTTATTTTTCATTTTGGAACTACAATTATTCTAGTTCAAAAAGACAACTCTGACTCAAATATTGTTTATAGTGCTGAGCTATCTTGGGAAACAGACTTTTTATCAATTCGCTCTACTAGAGATAAAACCAAAGGCTTTTATTTTATTAATTTTGAGTTTGATGACAACTACAATGCAACATTGAAAGACACAGAGAAAACTATCAAAGATCAGATAATTAACAAAGATAAAAACGAAGAAATTGTTAACAAGGTTATGCCTGTGTTAAAAGGCTTTATGAACGCTATTAGTGACTAACAGACTATCTAGTTGTCTTGAGTTGCTGATTTAAGCTTTGGACCAGGTTTAAAAGTAACAACCTTTCTAGCTGAAATCTCCACAACCTCACCAGTCTTAGGATTTCTACCAGGTCTAGCAGCTTTATCTCTTATGTGAAAATTACCAAAACCAGAAAGCTTTACCTCTTCACCAGTGGCTAATGCTTGCTTTATTTGATCAAAAAACTCATTAGTAATTACAAGAGCCTGAGCATTACTAATATTAATACTATTCACTAATGCATCGGCAATATCTTTTTTAGTAACTGACATTATCGTAAAACAGCTGAAAACTTATCTTGCATAAGTCTTAATACTTCTTCAATATTAGTGTTTACTTCGTTGTCAGACAATGTTGCCTCTAATGATTGGTATGTTAAATTAAGTGCTACGCTTTTCTTACCAGATTCAATATTTTCACCGGCATAAATATCAAACAAACTCACTCCTTTAAGATACGTTTGATTCATGTTTTCAATGCTTTGAACAAGCTTAGCTACTGGAATATCAACATCTAATACTAAAGGCAATATCTCTAGTTACTTGCTGATATTGAGAAAATGGCTGATATTTAGCAATTTTTCCAGTTAATACAACATCTAAGTCAATCTCAAATAAATAACACTTAGACAGCGATAATTCTTTCTGTGCAGTAGGTGATAATGCTCCAATCCATCCTACTTGTTTATCATTTAACATGATCTTAGCAGTCTGGCCTTTTTGCAGAGCTGAATGCTCGCTTTGCTCAAAATCAACCTTGGCGCCTGAAAGTGCTAATAATGACTCTAAATCAGCCTTAGCGTCAAAGAAATCTAGAGCTTGGGACTCTGATGACCATTGCGCTTCATGTCGATTACCAGTCGCAACACCGGCGACTTTATTAGATTGCTCATCTGCCTTAACACCATCAAAGCACAATCCAATTTCAAAAAACCTACCATCTGTATGACCACGTCTTTGGTTAGACTCAACAGTTTGCAACAAGCCGGCCCAAAGCGAAGATCGCATGATAGACATATCTGCAGAAATTGGATTAGACAATGTAATTTTATTGGCATCAGGGTCAATTAAATCTTGATACTTTTCAGAAATAAAACTATAAGTAATTACCTCTTGATATCCGCGACTAACCAATGCCTGCATAGCATCATATTTATCAATAGAAGCTTCAGTAGTTGCATTAATATTTGCATCTAGCGATAGCTTTTGCACTGGTAATTTATCGTACCCATAAAGCCTTGCCAATTCTTCAATTAAATCAGCAGGGATACGAATATCAAATCTAAAACTAGGTGGGACAATAGTCCAAGAATCACTGGTCTTATTTGAAATTTCAAAATCCAGATTTATAAACTTTTCTTCAATCCAATTTGCATCCAATTCAAAACCTAATACTTTTTGAATTTTTTCTTGAGTGATAGTAATTGGCTCTAATTTTGGCAGCGCACCATCATCAATACAACTGTTGATCTCACTGGCTGTGCCACCACAAATATCAACAATTAGTTGTGTTGCGCGATCCATAGCTTTTTCAGTAATCTTAAAATCAACACCACGCTCAAAACGCAATGAAGACTCTGTATGAAGACCATAATTTCTAGCTTTTCCTGCAATTGAAACTGGTTCAAAAAACGCACTCTCAAGCAAAATTTCAGTTGAACTATCTTGGGTAGAGCTTGCCATACCACCCATTACACCTGCAATAGCAAGCGCCGAACTATCATCAGCAATAATCAATGTATTGCTTTCTAATGAAACGGTTGTTTCGTTAAGTAGCTCAATTTTATCGCCAGCTTTTGCATTTCTAACTTCAATAGATCCATCTATCTTTGCCATATCAAAAGCATGCATTGGTTGACCTAGTTCTAACAATACATAATTAGTAATATCAACCACTACTGAGTGTAGAGCCTGGCCTGAACGAGTAAGCTTGTCAGCCATCCATTTAGGTGTGTCTACTGTGTTATTAATACCTGACACTGCTCTAGTTAAATACTTAGGACATGCAGATGTATTGCTAACACTTGTATTTATTTTTGAATCACCCTGTGCTTTAACTTCAAATTCAGGAAAACTAAAAGGTATATTGTAATTTGCACTTACTTCACGAGCCACACCCAAAATTGAAAAACAATCGCCTCTATTAGGTGTAATGTCTAGCTCGATAATATTATCATCAAGTGATAAATATTCTCTAATATCTTGGCCAATTGGTGCGTCCGCTGGCAATTCCGTAATACCATCTGATGAGTCTGCCATGCCAAGCTCTGAATCTGAGCAAATCATACCAAATGATTCGACACCACGTAATTTAGCTTTTTTAATTTTTAAGCCACCTGGTAATTTAGCGCCAACAGTTGCCACTACTACTTTCAGATCAGCACGGACATTCTTAGCGCCACAAATAATTTGTAGATTGTCACCCTCTCCAGCATCAACTTGACAAAGATTTAACTTGTCTGCATCAGGATGTTTTTCACAAGATACAATACTACCAACCACAACTTTATTAAATACTGGAGCAACGGAATCAATACCATCAACTTCTAAGCCAGCCATAGTTAATTGTTCTGCTAATACCTCATCATTAACATCTGGAGAAATCCACTCACGCAACCAAGACGATAAAATATTCATAAGGCTATTTAAATTGTTTTAGAAAACGAATATCGTTTTCAAAGAAAAGACGAAGGTCATTTACACCATATCTAAGCATTGCTAAACGCTCAACACCCATACCGAATGCAAGGCCAGTAAATTCTTCGCTGTTAACTTTTGCTGAATTTAAAACATTTGGATGCACCACACCACAACCTAATACCTCTAACCAGCCAGTTTTCTTACAAACACGACAACCATCACCACCACAAATTACACATTCAATATCAGCCTCTGCTGAAGGTTCAGTAAACGGAAAGTATGATGGACGAAAACGAACTTGCAAGTCCTCTTTTTCAAAATAAGCACGCAAAAAGTCAATTAACAAACCCTTAAGCTGGGCAAAATTTGCATCCTTATCAACAATCAAACCTTCTACCTGGTGAAACATTGGTGTATGGGTAATATCTGAATCACAACGATAAACACGTCCTGGTGCAATTACTCGTACCGGCGGATTTTGTTTTTCTAAGGTGCGAATTTGCACTGGAGAAGTATGCGTTCTTAGTACTGTTTTTTCATCAAAATAAAATGTGTCGTGCATAGCACGTGCCGGATGATGCTCCGGAATATTGAGAGCGGTAAAGTTATGAAAGTCGTCCTCAATTTCAGGGCCTGTAGCCACTTCAAAACCATTCTTTGCAAATAAAGACTGAATACGCTTTAAAGTAATGGTAACTGGATGAAGCCCACCCATTTCGGCATTACGCCCTGGTAAAGATACATCTATTTTTTCTTCTAATAGACGTTTTTCTAATTCTAATGTTTCTAAATGATTCTTTCTATCAGTTAATCGATCTTGTAGACTGACCTTGGCCTGGTTGATGGCCTCACCCATCTTTGGACGTTCTTCTTTAGATAACTTTCCTAAACCTTTTAATAGCGCGGTAAGCTCACCTTTTTTTCCTAAAAAACTAACCCTAATGTCGTCTAGTTGCTTTAGGTCTGTTGCTTGAGCGATAGCCGCTTCGGCTTTTTCAAGGATTTCTTTGATCATTTAGATAAATAATGAGTTTGATAAAGGCCGCGGATAGGATAACCACGGCTCTTAATCATTTTTTTACTTAACTGCCGCAGCGATTGCCGCCTTAGCTTGATCTGCAATTTGTGCAAATGCCGCCTTATCAAAGATAGCAATATCTGATAAAACTTTACGATCAATCTCGATGCCCGCTTTATTCATGCCATCAATCATTCTTGAGTAGCTTAAACCATTGTTACGAGCTTCAGCATTGATACGTACAATCCAAAGTCTACGAAACTGACGGCGTCTTTGACGACGGTCACGGTATGAATACTGACCAGCTTTGATCACTGCTTGCTTAGCAACGCGATAAACCTTAGACCTTGCACCGTAGTAGCCTTTAGCTTTCTTTAAAATTTTCTTGTGTTTAGCGTGCGCCTGCACACCTCTTGATACTCTTGCCATTTTCTATACTCCTATTAACTGTACGGTAACATTTTTTTCACCATTGGTACATCGACTTTCTCGATCATATCTGGTGAACGTAGACTACGTTTTCTAGAAGTACTCTTTTTAGTCAAGATATGACGTAAGTGAGAGTGCTTACACTTATAACCACCTTTGGCGGTTTTTTTGAAGCGCTTTGCAGCACCCCTATTTGTTTTTAACTTCGGCATAATTTACTCCTTGCCCTATCAGGCTCTATACCTCTTTGTGAGGCTGTTATATTGAATAAGCTTAAGCTTATTTCTTTTTCGATTTGGGTGACAGCATCATGCCTAGCTGACGACCCTCCATCTTTGCTTTTTGTTCTACATTAGCAAATTCTTCTGTATCTTTCTCAATTCTGTCTAGCATTTCCATGCCTAGTTCTCTGTGTTGCATTTCGCGACCACGGAACCAAATACTTACTTTAACCTTATCACCATTATCTAAAAACTTTACCAGATTTCTAAATTTAATCTGGTAATCACCCTCTTCTGTTCCTGGGCGATATTTAATAGTCTTAACCTGGGTTTTCTTTTGTTTCTTTTTAGCTTCTTTCTTTTGCTGTTTTATCTCATAAAGATATTTACCAAAATCCATAATTTTGCATACTGGTGGCTCAGCATTTGGAGATACTTCTACTAAATCTAAACTCGCCTCTTTTGCCTTCTCTCTTGCAGTATTTGTATCTACGATACCAACCTGCTCACCTTGTGCATCTATTAATCGAACCTTTGATACTCTAATATATTCATTAGTTCTAGTTTTCACTGTATTTGGTTTTTTAATAATTAATCCTCTATTTTTCTTTATTAACTAATTCAATAAACGCTTCAATTGACATAGATCCAAGATCTTCGCCGCCACGTTTTCGCACTGAAATTTGGTTGTTTTCCATTTCTCGACCACCCGTCACTAAAATATACGGGTAACGTTGCATAGAATGCTCGCGTATTTTAAAGCCTATCTTCTCATTTCGCAAGTCCGAAATCACTCTAAGTCCTTGTTTTTTTAACTTTTTACTCACATTAGCGACATAATCTTGCTGTTTTTCAGAAATATTCAATATAACTGCTTGAATTGGCGCCAACCAAGATGGGAATGCACCCTCGTAGTGTTCGATCAAAATACCAACAAATCTCTCAAGTGATCCAACAATTGCACGATGCAACATAACTGGTGTTTGTTTAGAGCCATCTTCAGCAATAAACTGTGCATCTAGGCGCTCTGGCATAGAGAAATCCACTTGTAAAGTGCCACATTGCCATTCACGCTCTAAACAGTCTTTTAAAACGAATTCAATTTTAGGACCGTAGAAAGCACCCTCACCTTCTTGAAGCTCCCATTTAATGCCTTTGGCATCTAACGCTTCAGCTAGTGCTGCCTCGGCACGATCCCAAACTTCATCAGATCCCACACGCTTTTCAGGGCGAGTAGAGAGTTTAATATCAACATTATCAAAGCCAAAATGCTTGTAAACCTTAAATGTTAGATCAATAAATTCTGATACTTCTGATTGAATTTGATCGCTACTAACAAAAATATGACCGTCATCTTGCACAAAATTACGAACACGCATAATGCCGTGAAGCGTGCCTGATGGCTCATTACGATGGCAAGAGCCAAACTCAGCTAAACGCAACGGCAAATCACGGTAAGACTTCAAGCCTTGATTAAAAATTTGAATGTGTGCCGGACAGTTCATTGGTTTCACTGCATAGTCACGATTCTCGCTACTAGTAGTAAACATCGCGTCGCCGAACTTATCCCAATGACCTGACTTTTCCCAAAGAGTTCTGTCAATCAGCTGCGGAGTATGCTACTTCCTTATAATCATTATCTCTAAATACTGAGCGCATATACTGCTCAACGATTTGATACAGAGTCCAGCCCTTCTCATGCCAGAATACCATGCCAGGAGCTTCTTCCTGCATATGGAATAAATTTTGAGTTTTACCAATCTTTCTGTGGTCACGCTTTTCAGCTTCTTCTAAGCGATGCAGGTGTGCTGCAAGATCATCCTTAGTTGCCCAAGCAGTACCATATACACGCTGTAACATCTCATTATTAGAATCACCACGCCAGTATGCGCCAGCTAGTTTCATTAATTTAAAAGCTTTAAGTTTTGCTGTTGATGGTACGTGTGGTCCGCGACATAAATCAACAAAATCGCCTTGTTTGTATAAAGACAATACTTCGCCTTGAGGAATTGATTCAATCAGCTCTGCTTTATAACTCTCGCCCTTATCATTGAAAAACTTAATTGCTTCATCACGATCCATTTCTAATCGTTCAATCTTAAGATTTTGCTTAACTAGCTTATTCATGTTTTTCTCAATCTTAGCTAGATCATCTTCAGAAAAACCGTCTTTATAAGCAAAGTCGTAATAAAAGCCGTTATCAATTACCGGTCCAATAGTCACTTGTGCATCTGGATAAAGCATCTGCGCTGCTTGCGCTAGCATATGCGCAGTTGAGTGACGAATAATCTCAAGACCCTCTTCATCACTAGCAGTAATAATAGACAATGTGCTATCATTTTCAATAATGTATGATGCATCCACCAACTCACCATTTACCTTTCCAGCTAGTGTTGCTTTAGCAAGTCCAGACCCAATAGATTTAGCCACCTCAAATACGTTAGGCGCTTGATCAAATGATTTTTCAGTTCCATCTGGAAGTGTAATTATTGGCATTGCAAAATTATTAAAAAATAAAAGGCTGTATTTTACCTTGATACAACTGCATTTTAAAAAAATCCGATTTTTTTAAAATTAACTACAATTAAGGCAACAAAAACATCAAAAAACACTGTTTTTGCCCTTTAAAAGACTGTTTTTAATAATAAAAATAGCAATAAATAGGATGATTTGCAAAATTTCTCAAATTTTTACAATGGATTAATTTGTTCAACCACAAGTTGCAAAGAAGTATCGCCCCGCCAAATATTAATAGAAAGCTTGTATGCAACTTCAACT
>FUWD013024941.1_pt1 | contig 10539 bp, 8 predicted proteins | sample 1063281 | NCBI WGS metagenome assembly FUWD01 (sample SAMEA79048168, study PRJEB19326) | metagenome | biome: marine
CGGTGCCCACATTGATGTGATCCTCCTGCGAATAGGACTTCATGAGAAAGACCAGGGCGTCGGCAAGATCTTCCACGTAGAGAAGCTCACGTTTGGGCTTTCCGGTGCCCCAGACCTCCACCGACTTAGCCCCGCTTTCTCGTGCCGCATGGGTTTTGGCGATGAGGGCGGGCACCACGTGACTGGCCTTAAGGTCGTAATTGTCGTGGGGGCCGTAAAGATTGGTAGGCATGGCGGAGATGAAGTCACAGCCGTACTGCCTGCGATAGGCCTGACACAGCTTGATGCCGGAAATCTTGGCCAGCGCGTACCACTGGTTTGTGGGCTCCAGGCCGCCGGAGAAAAGCGCCTCTTCGGTCATGGGCTGGGGCGCGAGCCGGGGATAGATGCAGGATGATCCGAGATAGAGGAGCTTGGCCTGGCACTGGCGCCAGACGCTGCTCACAACATTAGCCGCCATCATGATGTTGTCGTAGATGAACTCCGCCGGGCGGGTGTCGTTGGCGTGGATTCCGCCCACGGTGCCGGCGGCCAGAAACACGGCTTCGGGCTTATTGGCAGCGAGCCAGTCCTCCACCTGGGTCTGGTTGCGCAGGTCCACCTCGGCGTGGGGCACCGTCAGGATGGTGCAGTTTTCGCTTTCCAGGCGCGACACGATGGCCGTGCCCACCATGCCCCCGTGACCGGCCACCCAGATCCTCCGCCCTTCCAGCCGGAACGGCGGTTCAGTCGATGAGGGCATTGCGCTCGCACTCGTTCTTCACCGTCACAAAGTCGGCCTCCACCATTTCGCGTGCCAGTTCGGAGAAGCTGGTGCGGTGCTCCCACCCCAGCACTTCCTTGGCCTTGGAAGGATCGCCCCGCAGATTGTCCACTTCGGTAGGGCGGAAGTAGCGGGGGTCGATACGCACCAGCACCTCGCCGCTTTCGGCGTCCTTCCCCTGTTCGCCCACCCCTTCGCCCGACCAGGCAATGGTGCGGCCGATATGGGTGAAAGCCAGTTCCACGAACTCGCGCACCGAATGGCTCTCGCCGGTAGCCAGCACGAAATCATCCGGCTTGTCATGGCAAACGATGCGCCACATGCCTTCCACATAATCGCGGGCGTGCCCCCAGTCGCGGACGGCATCGAGATTGCCTAGATGCAGCGCCGACTGCAGGCCCAGCTTGATGGCGGCCACGGCCCGCGTAATCTTGCGGGTGACGAAGGTTTCGCCGCGCGTGGGCCCCTCGTGGTTGAAGAGAATGCCGTTGGAGGCGTGAAAACCGTAGGCCTCGCGGTAGTTGACCGTGACCCAGTACGCGTAGAGTTTAGCTGCACCATAGGGGCTACGCGGCGCGAAGGAAGAAGTTTCATCCTGAGGCGGCGGCGTGCTGCCGTAGAGCTCCGACGTGGAAGCCTGATAGAACCGCACCGTGTCTTCTAGCCCCAGGATTCGGATCGCCTCCAAAAGACGTAGGGCACCAAGGCCGTCGGCGTTGGCGGTGTATTCCGGGGTTTCGAAGCTGACTTGGACGTGACTCTGCGCCGCCAGGTTATAAATTTCCGTGGGCCGGGTTTCCTGCACAAGACGGATCAGATTGGTGGCGTCGGTCATGTCGCCGTAATGCATGAAAAAACGCACGCCCTCTTCATGGGGGTCCTGATAGAGGTGATCCACCCGCGCCGTATTGAAAGAAGACGACCGCCGCTTTACACCATGAACCTCGTAGCCCTTATCGAGAAGGAGTTCGGCGAGATACGCCCCGTCCTGTCCGGTAACGCCGGTGATCAACGCAATCTTTTCCGTCATAGTTTCCACACCCTCAATAAATATCTTCTAGAATGCTCCCCAAACGAAGTGAAACAGCCCGCCGTACCGGTCACTACGACGCGTCTTGCATCCCGCCACGGCCAAGCTAGCCTATTTCCCTCCGGGGAAAAAGAACCTCGAAACGGCACCAGAGTCGCCCTCAAACGACATACAGGTCATACTTGGTATGACAATTGTCCCTTCAAGGTGAAAAAGGAGGCCTTGCCACCCTTCGGGTCGGGATCATTGTAACCCTGATTTACACAATGATGACAGTTGGTTGCCATCAGATAACATGAGTGTACAGAAGCTGGAAGAAGGACAGCCCGAGAGAAAGGGCGGCCTGTTCGGCTGACCGCCCCGGATCTGGAACCGGCCCCGGCCATGGATCACCTCAGAATGCGGCCGGAATTTCCGTATCGATTGTAACTTTGGAACTATCGGCGGTAAGGCGCGTGGCCACCACCCACCAGCGGGGCGTCGCCTTGGAGATCGCAGCGGCAGCCTGACGGGCATCGGCTTCCCCTCCAAACAAGCCAAAACAGGTGGCGCCGCTTCCAGACATACGCGCCAGCAGACATCCTCCGGACACCTCCAGAGTGCCCAGCACGTCGCCCACTTCCGGCGCCAGGAACACCGCCGCCTGCGTCAGGTCGTTGTTTCTTTCCTTCAACAAGGCGGCCAACTCTGCGGCATCGCCGGGCATATCTTTGAAACGGCCGGGTTGGGAAAAAGGTCCCTCGCGCGCGGCAAAAACCTCCGGGGTTGACAGTGCCGCCGAGGGATTAATCAGCACCGCCCACACCGCAGGCGCGCCGGGAGGCGGTACCGCCGCCGGCTCGAGTGACTCGCCGATGCCGCCCACGAATCCCGCCTCTCTCGCCAGACAGAAGGGAACATCGGCGCCAAGCCCCAGCGCCAGGACAACCATATCCTCCGGCGCCGGGGACAGCCGCCAGAGATGGCAGAGCGCCCGCAGCGTGGCCGCCGCGTCGGCCGAGCCGCCGCCCAGTCCGGAGGCCAATGGCAGGTTTTTAACGAGCCGGATACGAGCCCCTGCTGTAACACCGCAAGCATCCGCCAGGCCGCGCGCCGCGCGCAGAACCAGATTATCCTCGCCCTTGTCCAAGCCCTCGGCAAAGGGGCCTTCCACCGTCAGGGACAGGTCATGTGCCGGCTCTGCACAAATGCTGTCGCCCACATGGACGAAAGTCATCAGGCTATCGAGAAGGTGATAGCCGTCATCCCGGCGGCCCAGCACATGGAGATAGAGATTGAGCTTGGCCGGGGCGGCAACCCACTGCGCGCCCACGCCGTGACCGGCATCCGGCCCGCAACCGGAACCTTCATCATTCTTCATATGGAGAACGCCATAAGGTCAGGAATCGGGCTTGTCCCCGGCATTGTCCAGTCCTTCGGTCAGTTTGGTTTCGAGGGAAACGGCCAGTTCCGGCGTCGGATCAAGATTAAGCGCGCGGCGCCACTGGAAGCGCGCCTCGTTGCGCCGCCCCGTCCGCCAATAGGCGTCCCCGAGATGATCGTTGATGGTAGAATCATGAGGCCGTAATTCCACCGCGCGCTCCAGTTCTCGCACGGCGCGCTCGAACTCGCCGAAGCGGAACAGCACCCAGCCCAGCGAATCGATGATGTAACCATCGCGGGGTTTGAGCTTTACCGCCTCTTCAATCATCTCGCGCGCACGCTCCAGATTGACTCCCTGCTCGACCCAGGAATAGCCGAGATAATTGAGCACGTAGGGCTGGCCGGGCTGTAGTTCCAGCGCCCGCAACAGGTCGTCTTCCGCACGTTGCCACAATTTCGCGCGCTCAAGGGCGATTCCGCGGGCATAGAGAAGAGCCCAGTGGCGTTGTTCCATCTCGTCTATGCGCGCCACCGCCTCGTCATAGGCGGCGATGGCTTCCTTGAAGCGTTCACTGGTGCGCAGGATATCACCCATGCTAACCAGGGATTCCACGCTGTCGGGCCGATCATTGGCGAGCGCGCGCAGTGCGGCCAAAGCCTCTTCGGTGCGGTCGAGTTCATCAAGGATCAGGGCCACGCGCAAATCTGCCATCCAACGATGGGGCGTGCCCGGGCGAATCGTCTCATAGAGGGATTTGGCGGATTCCTTACGTCCCTGAAGTTCGTAGATTTCGGCAAGCAGGGCCTGGTTGATAGGGAAATCCGGACGCAAGAATCCCGCCAGACGGGAATAGATGAGGGCTATTTTGGCCGCGTCTTCCTGATGCAGAGCACCGGCGATGTTGAACAGGGCCTCGGCCATGCCGTCACGCACCGAACCCACCACAGCCTCGGGCTTCTTGTTGTTTTCAAGCCGCGCCAGGGCGGGCTCGATCATATAGGCGTTGGACGCGGTCTCGAGATAGTTCCGGTAAATTTCCGAGGCTTTTTCGGAATGCCCGGAACGCTCAAAGAAATTACCGAAAATTTCCACAAGCCGGAAGGAAGAGGGAAAACCGCTTGAGAAAGCATTTTCATAGCTTTCCATCGCTTTTTTTCTCGTCACCCGACACATCCCGGATCAGCCCCAGATGCAGGTCCCGCAGGACGGCGAAACCACTGTTCTCGGACAAGGGCGTCAAGGCCATCTCCGCCTCCAGTTCAAGCCCCTGTCCCAACAGCACCCAGGATAGTATCAGGGGCTTGAGAAACTTGTTGAACCCCTCTTCGGGAAGGGAACGCAGCTTGACCTCGGCCAGATGCAGGTCTCCTTCAATCACATCCCCCATAGCCAAGGTAAGAATGGGCAGCGTTGCCTCGGGGTTGATGTCGAGCACACGCTCAGCCAGGGATGTCGCTTCGTCAAAACGCCCCTCCTCCACCATCAGCAGAAAAGCGCGGTTGAGAAGACTGAGATTCTCAGGGTCGGCGGCTAGGGCGTGGAGAAGAAAATCCCCCGCCGGACCGGCCTTGCCGTGCCGTTCGGCATGAAGCCCCGCCAGATAGCTCCCCGGCGAGGATGAAGGCTGTGTTTCTTCCTCTTCCATCCTGGCCTTGGCCGTGGATTGAGGCGCACCCTCCCCAGCCTTCTCGGCCACGCATCCTACAACCATCAAACCGGCCATGATGGCACAAGCAATAAGGCATGGCTTGTTGCACAGGAAAAGAGACAAGGCTGATGAAATCACCCGCAAACGGGCCTCCCGTTTTAAGCGAGGGAAGATAAGGAGCTACAAGGGCCCAACGAACTCCAATAGTATCCCAAACCCGCGTTTCCCGCCATCACATGTTGGGATAATTGGGGCCGCCACCGCCCTCGGGCACCACCCAGTCGATGTTCTGGGTCGGATCCTTGATGTCACAGGCCTTGCAGTGAACGCAGTTCTGCGCGTTGATCTGGAGACGGGGCAAAGCGCCTTCCTCGTCATACAGGATTTCATAGACCCCGGCGGGACAATAACGCTGTTCCGGCGCATCATAGAACGCCAGGTTGACCGCCACTGGCACACCTTCGTCCTTGAGCCGGAGATGAACCGGCTGGTCTTCCTCGTGATTGGTGTTGGAGAGCTGGACCGAGGTCAACCTATCAAAAGTGAGTGCGCCGTCGGGGGAGGGATAGTTGATGGGGGGGCATTTGGCCGCCGGTTTGAGGCTTTCGTGATCGGCATGATGGCGCAGGGTCCAGGGCGCACATCCTCGCAAGACATAAGTCTCCAGCGCCGAATAGATCATGCCCGGCCACAGGCCCCAGCGGAAGGCGGGGCGGATGTTGCGCTCGCGCCTAAGTTCCAAGCCCACCCAGCTTTCCCGCAGCGCCTTCCTGTAGCCCTTGGCCTCGGCGCCATCCTTGCCCCCGGCGAACGCCGCGAAGGCGGCCTCGGCCGCCAGCATGCCCGACTTCATAGCGGTATGGATGCCCTTGATCTTGGGCACGTTGAGGAAGCCCGCGCCATCACCCATGAGGAGCCCGCCCGGGAATGACAATTTCGGAATCGACTGCCAGCCGCCCTCGTTGAGCGCCCGCGCCCCATAGGAGATACGCCGCCCTCCCTCGAAGACGGGGCGTATGGCGGGATGGGTCTTTAAACGCTGGAATTCCTCATAAGGGTTAAGATGGGGATTTTCGTAATCCAGCCCCACCACGAAACCCACGGCCATCTGATTGTCTTCGAGATGATAGAGGAAAGACCCCCCATAGGTACGCGTGTCTAGTGGCCAGCCCACGGAATGCACCACCGTCCCCGGCTTGTGTTGCGCCGGGTTCACCTCCCACAGTTCCTTCAGGCCGATGCCGTAGGTCTGAGGATCGAGGCCATCACCCAGGCCGAAGGTCTCGAACAGGCCCTTGGTGAGCGAGCCGCGGCAGCCCTCCGCGAACAGGGTCTGGCGAGCCACCAGATCGACGCTTGGCTGGTAGTTGGCGCCGGGCTCGCCGTCCTTGCCCACGCCCATATCGCCCGTGCCGATGCCGCGCACCGACCCGTCATCGTGAAAAAGAACCCGGGCCGCGGCAAAGCCGGGATAGATTTCCACCCCCAGCGCCTCGGCCTGTTGCGCCAGCCAGCGGCACAGATTGCCAAGGCTGATGATGTAGTTACCGTGATTGTTCATCTGCGGTGGGGTGGGCAGCCGCAGGGCGCGGGTCTTGGTGAGGAACAGGAAACGGTCCTTTTCGGCGAGGGTACGCAGCGGTGCGTCCAGCGTTTTCCAGTCGGGGATCAATTCGTCGAGGGCACGGGTCTCGATGACGGCACCAGAAAGGATATGGGCGCCCACCTCGGAGCCTTTTTCCACCATGCAGACGCTGACCTCGCGGTCTGCTTCTCGGCCCAGCTGCTTCATGCGGATAGCGGCCGAGAGCCCGGACGGGCCGGCACCAACGATGACTACATCGTATTCCATGATCTCATGCTGCATGGTGATTCCCTTGTTAAAGTCTGTCGGCAGCGGCCGCCGACCGTGCTAAACTCGCACCATGAACACCGACGCTGATCTTACAAAACTCCTGTTGTGGCAAATGGAGGCCGGGGCCGACGAGGTGATTCTCGATCATCCCGTCAACCACTATCACGCCCAAGCGGGACAGCGCCAGCGCCAAGCGAACTCGCCGCAAGTCCTTAAAAATCCCATGAAAAGTGGGGACATGGCACGGGGAATGAGCGAGGGTGCGGCGACGGCGGCGCCAAGACCCTCCCCGGATTCCGACGTCGCGCCGCCACCCGGGCTCCACACTACCAATAAGGCCCTGCATAACGCCCGCAGTTTGGCCCATTCCGCAGAAAGTATGGAAGAACTGGCTGAAAAGCTGCGCAGCTTTGAAGGATGCAGCCTGAAAAAGACCGCCAGCAACATGGTTTTCGGCGACGGTAACCCCGAGTCCCCCATCATGTTCGTGGGCGAGGCACCGGGCGCCGACGAAGACCGTTTGGGGCGTCCCTTTGTGGGGGTCAGCGGCCAGCTTCTCGACCGCATGTTAGCCGCCATCGGCCTTGATCGGGCCAGCGCCTATATCAGCAATATCCTGCCCTGGCGGCCACCCGGCAATCGCAACCCGACACCGGCCGAGATTTCGCTGTGTCTGCCCTTCATCGAACGCCAGATCGAGCTGGTGGCACCCCATATACTGGTTCTGGTGGGCGGCGTCGCAGCAAAAACCCTGCTCGGCCGCAAGGAAGGAATCATGAAGCTGCGCGGCCAGTGGTTCGACTATGCCAGCCCGGGTCTGAGCTATCCGGTCAAGGCGCTAGCCATCTTCCATCCCGCCTATCTGCTGCGTTCGCCGGCCCAGAAACAAAAGGCCTGGCAAGATCTTCTGGAAATAAAGATAAAAATGAGCGGCGACAAGTAACACCTTGAAAACCCGATGAAAATACAATATTATCCACAGGCTGTTGATAACTAACACAATATCTTGTGCGTTTGGGGTTGTCCCTTCGGGATGAATTTCGTATTAATTCTAAATGCTGTCGAATAGACCCATTATTTTTCTGGGCCGTTTTTTCGATGGGCTTTGTGGTGGGCGGGTGCTGATTCTAAATCTGGCATTAGCCCTTTCCGCTACCGCCCCGTTCCCCGGAAAAGCCGACTCCCCAGACCTTTTTTTCAAGGATGGAAAGGCCGCCGCCACACGTGACGCCAGAGACGCCGAAGTGGCGGTGCTGGAGCCTTCCGGCATATCGGCGGAGCAGGCGCCCCCCCTGCCCCGGCCTCTGAGCGCGGAGGATGAGGGCCGTTATCGGCGTATCTTCATCCACCAGGAGGCCGGCGAATGGAAGGTGGCAGACCGTCTCGTAGGACAGCTGAACAACCGGATTCTGATGGGCTATGTGCTGTACCAGCGCTATATGCACCCTACCAAATACCGATCTAAATACAAGGAGTTGCGTGACTGGATGGCGCTCTATGCGGACCATCCCGGGGCGCGGAAGATTTATAGCCTGGCCTTAAAGCGCCGTCCTGAAAATTACAAATATCCGAAACAACCGGTGGGCGGTTATTTTTACGGCAGGGGCACCGACCCCGGCACCCAGATGGAAAGCGTTTATGTCTCAAAACGCAAGCGTACAAAGGATAAAAGAGCCCGGGTGGCGGCCCTGAAACGTTCTGTCAAGCGCCATGTGCGCCGGGGCGGCCCGACAAAGGCAAAGAAAATTCTCCTCGAGAGCCGGGACCGCTCCCTGCTCGACACCACCGAAACTGACCACCTGCTCTCCACAATCGCAGCCGGATATTTCGCCGCCGGCAAGGATGCCCTGGCGTTAAGTATTGCCAATGCCGTGGTCAAGCGTTCGGGCATGCGCATACCCCGCGCCCACTGGACGGCGGGGTTGGCATCATGGCGGTTGGGCCAACTGAACGACGCCGCCCACCATTTTGAGATTCTGGCCCTGTCCGACAAGGCTTCGGGGTGGAACGTGGCCGCCGCCGCCTATTGGGCGGCACGGGCCCATCTGCTCACTCGCCAACCGCAAAAGGTCAACCACTTGCTCAATATTGCCGCCCTTCACAGCCGCACCTTCTATGGCCTTCTGGCGCGCTACAATCTGGGCCTTTCCACCTATTTCAACTGGGACACGCCGACCCTCACCGAGTCTCGCCTGGCGCTCCTGACATCGGTTCCAGGCGGCACCAGAACCCTGGCCCTGTTGCAGCTGGGGCGCCATATCATGGCCGAGAAGGAATTGCGCAAAATTTATCCCCGGTCCAACGCTCCCCTGGCCGGTGCGATTCTGGCCGTCGCAACCAGCGCCAACCTGCCGGGGCTGGCCATGCGCATCGGCACCGGAAAAAGCGATGGCCAAGACAATCCCAATGACGGCGCCCTTTATCCGGTGCCGAACTGGACGCTCGACAGCGGCAAGAACGTGGACAAGGCGCTTGTTTTCGCCATAATTCGTCAGGAATCGCGATTCAATCCAAACGCCAAAAGCCCCGCCGGGGCCCGCGGACTGATGCAGATCATGCCGCGCACGGCCAATTTCATTGTCGGCAAGAATAAATTCCGTGGTGATTCGCGCGACCTCCTGCTCGACCCCGAGCTCAATATCTCGCTGGGGCAGACCTATCTGCGGCAACTTCTCGATCACGAAAACATCGAGGACAATCTGTTCCTGCTGGCCGTGGCCTATAACAGCGGCCCGGGAAACCTTGCTAAATGGCAGCGCAAGATGAAATACCACAACGATCCGTTGCTGTTTATCGAGTCCATCCCCAATTCCGAAACCCGCGCTTTCATCGAACGGATGCTGACCAACTTGTGGATATACCGCAAGCATCTGGAACAGCCCACGCCGTCCCTCGACGCCATTGCCGAAGGGGATTGGCCCCTTTACGCAGCCCTCGACGGAACCGGGATCAAGGTAGTGCAACATGGCGGGAATTAAGGAAAACCGGACCTTCCATCCGGTCAATATCGCGCTGCTGACGGTTTCCGACACGCGCAGCGAGGCCGACGATAAGTCGGGAGATATTCTCGCCGAACTGGTGGTGGGAAGCGGCCATAACGTCGCGGCCAGAGCTATCGTCGTCGATGAGCAGAGCCAAATAGTAGATCGGCTCAAGGATTGGATAAATGATGAAAACATCGACGTGGTGATCGCCACCGGCGGCACCGGCGTCACCGGGCGCGATATAACGCCGGAAGCCTTTGCCCAAGTCTATGATAAGGAAATTCCAGGTTTCGGCGAACTCTTCCGTATGCTCAGCTACGAAACCATCGGCACCTCCACCATGCAGTCACGGACCACCGGCGGTGTCGCTGGGGGCACCTATCTCTTCGCCTTGCCGGGTTCGCCCGGCGCCTGCCGCGATGGCTGGGAAAAAATCCTGTGTTGGCAACTGGATTCCCGCTATCGTCCCTGCAATCTGGTGGACCTCATGCCGCGCCTACAGGAGAATGGCGGAGAAGGCACGTAATTCCATCATCGCAAGCGGAGGCCGCCATGCAGCAGACAGCTCTTTATACTTCAGCCGTGATTTTCACCCTCGTCTCACTGGCCCATTGGGTCCGCCTTTTCCTCGGCGTCGAAGTCATCATCGGAAGAAGCACCTCGATTCCCATGGGGCTTTCGGTCGTCGCCGGGCTAGTCTCGGCGGCGCTGGCGGTGTGGATGGTGATGGCGGCGCGGAAATCCTAGAGCAATTCAAGAATTTTTCTTCCAGTCCCGGTAGTCTTCAGGCCTATCCACGTCGGAGAGCATCTCCACGAAAGCGGCGTCCGGGTCGGCCCCAAGATTGGCGAGGGTGTCAGCCAGGGCGTGTTCGCCCGACCAGCGCACGTTCCCAA
>FUWD013023445.1_pt1 | contig 10537 bp, 10 predicted proteins | sample 1063281 | NCBI WGS metagenome assembly FUWD01 (sample SAMEA79048168, study PRJEB19326) | metagenome | biome: marine
ATCTGATAATATATTTGAAAAGTACAAGTTCAGAGCTTTTTTATAGCCTTGTCAAGTATTTTTTATAATTTGTAATTAATTTCAAAAAAACTGTAGATCTATATAATTAAAATATATTATTTAGAACAGTCTAAATTACATATCTATTAAATAAAAAACAGTTTGAATCATTAAAATTTTTAAATTTGCTTAATTGAATTTTAAACAAATAATAATAAATATTTAAACACTATTTATATGAAGAAGAATGTAATTATTATTGGTGCAGCCGGACGAGATTTTCACAATTTTAACACCTATTATCGTGGAAATGAAGATTATAACGTTGTTGCTTTTACTGCAGCACAAATCCCTGATATTGATGGCAGGAAATATCCTACTGAATTAGCAGGTGATCTATATCCGGATGGAATCCCAATATATGTTGAGGGTGATCTTGTACAGTTAATTAAAGATAATAATATTGATGATTGTGTATTTTCGTACAGTGATGTTCCTTATGAAAGAGTTATGGGTGTAAGTGCTATTGTTAACGCTGCAGGTGCTAATTTCATACTTCTCGGACCTGAAGATACAATGGTTAAAAGTACTAAGCCGGTAATAGCTGTTGGTGCTGTTAGAACAGGTTGTGGTAAAAGCCAGACTTCACGTAAAGTTATTGAATATTTAATGGCCAAAGGCTTAAAAGTTGTTGCTATCAGACATCCTATGCCTTACGGTGATTTAGTTGAACAAAAAGTGCAACGTTTTGCAACTGTTGAAGATCTTGCTAAACATAAATGTACTGTTGAAGAAATGGAAGAATACGAACCACATGTTGTACGTGGTAATGTAATTTATGCCGGTGTTGATTATGAAGCAATTGTAAGAGCTGCTGAAAAGGATCCTGATGGTTGTGATATTATACTTTGGGATGGTGGTAATAATGATTTCCCCTTTTACAAACCAGACCTTAACATGACAGTTGTTGACCCACATCGCCCGGGACACGAATTAAAATATTATCCAGGTGAAGTAACGCTGCGCTTGGCTGATGTTGCAATTATTAACAAAATGGATACAGCCGCTCCCGAAGATATTCAAACTGTACGAGATAATATTAGCAAAGTAGCTCCTCACGCTATTGTTGTTGATGCTGCTTCACCTATTGCTGTTGATGACCCTTCAATAATTAAAGGCAAAAGAGTATTAGTTGTGGAAGATGGCCCAACACTTACACACGGTGAAATGAAACTTGGTGCTGGTACTGTAGCTGCCTTAAAATACGGTGCAGGCGAAATTATCGATCCACGTCCATTCGTTGTTGGTAAATTAGCCGAAACGTTTAAGATTTATCCAAATATAGGTACATTATTACCAGCCATGGGATACAGCGATCAGCAACTTAAAGACCTTGAAACATCAATCAACAATACCGATTGTGATTCAGTTGTTATTGGTACTCCAATTGATTTACAACGCATTGTAAATATTAAAAAACCTTCAACCAGAGTTTATTATGACCTACAAGAAATTGGTCAACCTGACCTTGAAGGTATACTTAATGACTTTGTTAAAGATCAAGGACTAGTATAATAGGAATTAAATTATTGAAAATTGAAGCCTCTCGTATTCGGGAGGCTTCTTTTGTTTATAATAAGACCTTCCAGAGTCCATAGGACCTGGAAGAGTCTTATATATCAAGTTTTAACAACTCTTCCAGATCCTACAGACTCTGGAAGATTGTTTTATAAACTTTATGTTAAAAATATGTTATTACTGTCAACTATTCAGGTTATTTCCGTCTATATAACAAATATATAATTAGGTATATCTCACTATAAACCTGATATTTTAATTGTAAAAAGCTGGGGTGAATATTAGTAAATTAGGGCAAATACTCCTCATCGATATTGCTCATCGACCGAAATAAATTATGAGCTACTTTTGGATGAATAGCCTCCAGCTGCTTTATTAAATCTCTGGCTGTTTTACGTTTTGTAACATCTTCAAACGGGCATGGTTCTGTTAGCTCTTTATATTTTTTTATGTTAGCAAACTCCCTACTATCCTTATCAGTAAGAAGAATAAGTGGGCGTATTAGATTTATAACACCATCGAACATACTAAGTTTAGCTGGTAATGAGCTAATATTACCATGATAAGCCATATTTATCAATAGAGTTTCAACAGCATCATCCATGTGATGGCCAAGGGCAAGTTTTTGAAACCCATGTTCCTTTGCATATCTAAATAATGCCTTTCGGCGATGCCATGAGCATACAAAACAAGGTGCTTTTTTTCCTCTATCTTCAATATTTGATTTTATGCTTAAGAAATTAATTTTCACATCAATATTTTGGCAAAGCTCAATAACAAACTCTTTATCAACACTATATGGAATATCCTCAATGTTAATATGAATTGCTTCAATATTAAAATCTACAAATCCATATCTCTTAAAAGAAGCAAGTGCTTCAAGCAATACTAATGAATCTTTTCCGCCGCTAACAGCTACAAGTACACTATCACCACTATCAATCAAACCATAATCCATAACTGCCTTGGCAACTTTGTTATTTACAAATTCGACATGGCGCTTTTGATATATGGATAATTTCTTAGTCATAGTTTTTATTTGTCAATGATTTAATGAGTGAATGATTAAATGATTTAATGAGTAAATGAGTAAATGATAAAATTATGAGTATTAAAGTATCTATTATTATTACCATTTGTCACTATATTATTCCCTTATTATGCATTAAATCATTTAAGCAGTCACTTATTATACTTTCATTCATTGTACAATCTCTTCATATCTCCCTTCCTATTCTCAACAAAGCTAATAAAGCTATCTGCAAAGTCTGCTCCTGCCCTTCCGTGATAGTTATAAACAAACGATACTCCCACTTCTTTAAGTTCAATAATTTCTTCCATATGATGACTAGGAGCTCCAACTTTAAAAGTTCGGTTTTTACAACCCGAAATAGCAATTGCAGTATTTAGATTTGAAACATAGTCATTCATTGTTAGAAGTATATACTCAACATCTGGCATCTTCACATTCAACCAAAAATTACTATCTGTTGCATCGCCCCAAACGACATTCTTGTTTGCCTCCGACAAATGTTGTACAACATCAATATCGTAATCAATTGCCATTACCCTACTCCCAAAATCACTAGTAAGTTGGTGATATGCAGCCCGTCCTATATGCCCCATACCACATATAACAACCACTGCATTACCTAAATTTACTGGTTCATCATCGGGATGGATATTTTTAGTATTCAACTTAATAAAGATATCCTTATACTTGTCAAACAGCTTATGTGCCATTGTGTTTAATGGAGATGCAACTAAAAAAGAGAATGACATACTTAAGGCAAGGATTATCATCCACTGATTGTCAATAATTCCCATTTTAACACCAATAGCAGTTGTAATTAATCCAAACTCACTATAGCTAGCTAAACTTAAGGTAGTATGCCATGCTGTACGTGCCCTTAAGTTAAACCTTGTTAGTAACAACATAAACAATGTTCCCTTAACTGGAATCGCAAGTACAAGAATCAAAGCAATAAACAGAGATGTTGATGTAGGTAAACCTGACATACCAATATTGAGAAAAAATGCGACAAGGAAAAATCCTTAAAAGCAAGCATATGTTTTGATAACTCCTTTGCCCTAGGGTGGGAACCAACCAACACTCCGATTACCAAGGCTCCCAAATCAGGTTTTAAACCTACAATCTCAAAAGCAATTGCTCCGGTAACAAATGCCGCAAAAAAACCAAAAAGAGTAAACAATTCTCCGTGGTCAACAACATTTAATATTCTAATAAATATCCATCTTATCAGGAACAGATAAATGGGCAATCCCAGCACCCATATCGATGGCAACATACCCTTCGATATGGAAAGAAATATAACAGCAATTATATCCTGCATTACGAGTATTCCAATGGAAACTCTCCCATGAAAGGAATTCATTTCCCCTCGGTCTTCAAGTACCTTAATAGCAAATACTGTACTTGAAAAACTAAGTGCAAACCCAATTAGCATTGAGCTTTCCAATGACATGGATGTAGTTGAATATATGCCAAGCCAACCAATTATGAAAACTAACGACCCAAGCAACAACACACTCAGGATCATATGTACTGAGGTAGTTAGCCAAATCTCCTTTGTTAAAAGTGATTTAATATTTAACTTTAAACCAATTGTAAAAAGAAGCAGCATTACACCCAGGTCTGCAACCACATCCAATGCTATTCCACCGTCAGTGAATCCGGCAAAATTCAAAACAAAACCACCGGCTAAAAATCCAATTAACGGAGGTAAATTTATTCGCTTTGCAAGCATCCCAAAAACGAATGCAACAGATATCCATAAGGCATCAATTATCCATAGTTCAAGCATAGCATAAATGTAAATTTGAGGTAAATGTATATAAAATTCAAACCCCTTTAATAAAAAAACCTGCCTCACAGCAGGTTTTTCTATACGTAATTCTAAAGAAACAAAATATGATATGAATTAAAACTACAAGGTACAAAAATCACTCTAATTCAAATCAATCGTAAATTTAAATCTTGACAATTATTTATAAAAAATGTATATTATCAATAATATTAATTAAGTACTACGACAACATACTTATGGGCAGATTCTTTTTTATAAGAGCCCATCCTGCCAATTTACGAGTTAAATACTGAAATCCTTGTTCCAAATTAAGTTTTGCACAATCAGAAAGGCCTTCTTTAAAATCCCATTCATAGCCTTTTATTCCCATAACATATGTTTCTGGTGATTTATTAAAAAGTTTCTGGCTTAAATGCAGTACATATGCTGGTGAAACAGCATGCATTGTAAATTCAACTTTAGCATCGGAAGACTCTACTTTACTACAAATAAACTCATGTAGGTCTTCATCTTTAGATGCATCAACAAAAACAACTATGTCCCATTCAGATATTTTTTCAGCATCTTCAATATTAAGCTGATAGTTGCTATCCGTTGTCATACAATCAAGTTTGTGCATGTCAATCCAGTTTTGAACCATTTTGACCATTTCAATACCAAGGCCATCATCTTCACGACCAGGATTTCCATAGCCATAAATTAGCGCTCTCCTTTTAATTTTATCATAATTATTTTGATTTAGTATCTATAACTTCATCGTTGGCATTAACAAGTTTCATTTCAAGAGGCATTTGTCCAAGTGCATGTGTAGCACAACTCAAACATGGATCATAAGCTCTAATAGCAACTTCAACAGCATTCATCATACCCTCTGTAATTTCTTTCTGACCATTCATAAATGATTTTGCAGTAAGATTAACAGCTCTATTCATTGGCTCATTATTATTTGTTGTTGAAACTATAAGGTTAGCAAGAGTTATTTGATCATTATCATTTATCTCATAATGATGGAATAGCGTTCCTCGTGGAGCTTCAATAACACCTACACCTTTATTAGTTTTTTCACCTTTAACTACAAGATCTTCATTTTGCAAATCAGGATCCTTTAATAGGTTTCTGATTTCTTCAGCTGCATAAAGAACTTCAATTAATCTAGCCCAATGATAATGAAGACTCATGTTATTTGGCTTGCCATGTGTATATGCCTTAAACTCTTCAAATTCCTTTTGAGCTAAAGGTGTTGGTATAAAATCAACAACATTTAGCCGTGCTAATGGACCTACCCTATACCAACCTTTTTCTTTACCAATATGCTTTAGATAAGGAAACTTCATATAACTCCAATTCTTAACTTCTTCTTCAATATACTTATCATAATCCTGACAATCAACATCATCAAGTATTCTTTTCCCATTAGCATCAACAGCTCTTAATACTCCATTATAAATATCCATTGCACCATCCTTTCTAACTATACTTAAATGGTTAGATGGAAAATCAGCAAAAGTATCAACTAAAGTAGTATTATTTTTATGATAAGCTTTAAAGAAAGCAAGAGCTGCTACCGACCATTCGACCATTTTATCGGCATTCATAGGATCAGCTCCATTCAACAATAAATCTCGTTCGGCAATGCTCAGATTTTTATTAATTCCACCAGGAATAGCTCCTGTACCATGAATTTTTTTACCTGCTGTATGAAATATCACTTCCTGACCATATTTTCTCATCATAACACCCTGAACAGCTAAATCTTTATGATGCTCAATCACACCTATTATATTACGTATTGCAGGATCAGAATTTATCCCAAACAGAAAATCAGGAGAACTTAGGTGAAAGAAATGCAGAACATGTGATTGAAAAAACTGTCCGAAATGCATCAAACGGCGCATCTTATCCCCAACTGCAGTTAATCCATCTCCAGTACCTGCACCTACAATTACATCAAGTGCTTTAGCAGCTGCAAGATGATGACTTACCGGGCATATACCGCAAAGACGCTGTACTAATACAGGTGCTTCCCAATAAGGACGTCCCTGAACAAATCGTTCAAAACCCCTAAATTCAACAATATGTAATCGTGATTCACGAACGTTGCCTTCATCGTCAATTTTAATTGTTACCTTACCATGTCCTTCAACACGTGTTACAGGTTCTATAGTTATTTTTTTTGGCATGTCAATTTAGTTTTACAATATTAATCAAATTTTATTACTTCATAAGGAAGATCCATCTCACTACCGGTTAACAATGCTACGAGAGCATCCCAAATCAAATCAGCACGAGGCGGACAACCCGGGAGGTAATAATCAACCTTTACCACTTCATGACATGGATATACTTTGTCAAGAATCATTGGCAATTCAGGATCATTGGGGATAATTCTTTCAGTATTTCCCTTAACTGTAGGTCCATCGAGATAAGCCTCATTAAGACATTCCTCGATAGGAATACCATTACGTAAAGCAGGTAGACCTCCCATAATTGCACACTCTCCCAGTGATATGAGAACATCGCAGTTTTCCCTAAAATATTTTAGTACTTCAACATTTTCGCTGTTGCAGCATCCGCCTTCCACAATACCTATATCTACTCTTTTTGTAAATTTTTAATATCGTCAACGGGTGATTTATTAAACTCAACTAACTCCACAAGATCAATTATACGTTCATCTATATCCAGTATGGACATATGACAACCAAAACATCCGGCTAATGAAGTTGTTGCTATTACTTTTTTACTCATCTTTTCAAATTTTAAAATTAAACATCAATGTCAGATCCTATTGGCTCCTTATCATATTTACGCTTACCAATAGGCTCAACAAAACCAACTTCTTTATATATAATTGAACCAACCGGACAATTTTCCATTGCCTTCTTAGCGAGTTCATCTGTAATTTCTTTGCCCAGCTCTTCATCAAGAACAACCTCAAGTTCACTTCCTCTCTTGAAAAAGAAAAATACCGTTCGCCATTATCAGTTTTAATAGTCTTCATGCACCTCTGACAAAGTACACACCTGTTTTGATCTTTAATGATCTTTGGACTTGACGCATCAACTTCCTTTTGTGGAAATGAAAATGGATACCTAGGTACCATCATTTGATAACGATATGCCAGAGCCTGTAATTCGCAGTTTCCACTTTTTTCGCATGATGGACAGAAGTGATTACCACTAACAAATAATAGCTCAATAATACTTTTACGAAGTTCATTTATTTCAGGTGTATCATTTTCAATTTCCATACCTGCTGCAGCTGGTGTTGTGCATGAGGTCATAAACCTATTATTAATTTTAATAGTGCACATCCTACAGCTTCCTTTTGGAGGAACACCAGGGAAATTGCAAAGTGTTGGAATATAAACTCCATTGTCGCGAGCAGCTTCAACTACCGTTTTACCACTTTCTGTGATAATTTCCTTACCGTCTATTTTAAATTTTATTTTATTATTCATAGTTTTCTGTTTATCAATTACATATTATGAAGAATTGGTTGCCTACCAACAGCAGCACACGAAGCTTTAACAGATTCTTCCAGATCAAAGCCTGTATCAAAAGAAACATCTTTCTGCACTAGATTATCATAAAGATGGCGGAAATTATTTATACTGGATGTTATTGGATTTGCAGCAGTTTGACCAAGTCCACAACGACTAACCTTAAGCACCTCACTCCATGATGATAATTCATCAATATCACTTTCAACACCACGACCCGCCATAATCTTTTTGAGCCTTTCTTTCATAACAGATGGCATATTTCGGCATGTAGAACAAGAACCACACGATTCTTCAATGAAAAAATCCATAAAATTCATAACCACCTCTTTCAGGATATTACGTTTATTTCCAATCACTATCATTGATCCACCTGTAGGTAAATCAGTATAACTCAATGTTCTATCAAAGTCTTTCTCACCAATCAATGCACCTGATGGGCCTCCAACCTGAATAGCCTGAACATCATAAGAACCACACATATCAAGTACATCTTTAACTGTTGTACCCCATTCCACTTCATAAATGCCAGGAAAATTACAATCACCTGAAACACTAAGTATCTTTGTTCCTGCAGATGAGCTATTCCCTTTATTTACAAACCATTCAGAACCATTTTTTAATATTTTAGGAATTGTTGCCAATGTTTCAACATTATTAACAACTGTAGGATAATTTAAGTATCCTTTTTCAACCGGAAATGGTGGTTTGTCACGTGGTTCACCACGTTTACCTTCCAGGGACTCGATTAGTGCTGACTCTTCACCACAAATATATGCTCCTGCTCCAAGTTGAATTCTGATATCAAAATTAAAATCGGAAATTCCACTTATTTCATTTCCTAACATATTACTAGCACGCATTTTATCAAGTATACCATCAAGATAATTGAGTAGATATTTATATTCATATCTAAGATATAATAATCCTATATCAGCACCAACTGCATATCCGGCAATAACCATACCTTCAAAAACCATCTCAGCAAACTCAGTAAGAATTATCCTATCTTTAAAAGTACCAGGTTCTCCCTCATCAGCATTACAAATAATAACATGATGTTCACCCGTTGCTTTTCTTCCAAATTTCCATTTTAAACCCGTTGGGAATCCAGCACCTCCACGTCCACGTATGTTTGAATCCTCCACAATCGTTATTATCTCTTCAGGTGTACTACCGGGAAGCAAATTGGTAGTAATATCAAACGGTTGATAGTCTTCTGTAAGTAAAGCTCCTCTCCTACGTATATTATTGCAAACCATTGAATTTATCTCAGGTAATGCATTTCTGCCTCCTCCGTCACCTTCATATATTAAATCATCAATGTTTTTACCATTCTTTAAATCCTTGACAAGTTCTCTTACTCTATATGGAGTTAACCTTGTAAAAACCCTGCCATTTATTAATGCTGCAGGCTCCTGGTCGTTCATCCCAATACATGAAGTACTAAATAATCCGAATTCTCCATCAGAATTAACAGAACCTTCCTCAACATTGCATTCTATTTTAAATGCTTCTAGAACTTTTTTTCGCCCATGCATATTAGCTGTAACACTATTATTTAAATAGATATTAATTTTAGCTAATGGTTTACAAGTGTAAAAATGATAGAAGGAAATAACTTCCTCCACTTGTGATACTGACATTCCAAGCTTTCGATGCAATACCTCAACTGCTTCCTTATCAACACACCCAGCAAGGTTCTGAATATCATGCAATATGTCCATCATTCTTGTTTTGTCCATATTATATTTACTGATAATTTCAAGAATTTTTTCTTTCATCTATTTGAATTTAATTATTTAAAATAACACACATTTGATCTGTTAATTAATTCACAACAAATGTAATTCTTTTTGTTATTTATTTCGCAATATATAAATTTATAATGAATTTAAATTAGCTTTGACATCTGATTTCTAATTAATTATGATTACATCTAAAAAGCTACATATCAAAGGTTTAGTTCAGGGAGTGGGATTCAGACCGGCTATATATAGAATAGCAATTAAACATAATATTAAAGGAACAGTTGAAAATAACAATACCGGAGTGATAATTAACGTTGAAGGAACCAAAAAAAATGTAACCAATTTCATTTCTGATATACCATTACAAATACCCCCAGCATCAAATATTACAAGTTTAATTATTAAAAAGACAAGGTATGTTGGATATGATAATTTCACAATAACAAAAAGCACCTCAAAATCAAATGAAATAACAGAAGTCAGTCCTGATATTGGAGTATGTAACGATTGTCTCAACGATATGAGCGCCCAAGTAAACAGGATAAATTATGCTTTTACCAATTGTACAAATTGTGGTCCACGCTTTACAATAATAAAGGATCTTCCTTATGACCGCTCAAAAACTACAATGGATGTATTTCCAATGTGTAGTTCATGTAATTCAGAATATATTAATATACTCGATCGTAGATTTCATGCGCAACCCGTAGCATGTAACAATTGTGGTCCACACTATTCCTTATATTATAAAAACAAAATTATTAATGATATAGACGCTATCATATCTACATCGAGCAATTAATTATGGATGGTATGATTATAGCTATCAAAGGATTAGGTGGCTATCATCTTGCTTGTAATGCATTTGACGATAATAG